>Ga0180028_1289887_pt1 | contig 11379 bp, 5 predicted proteins | sample BioARNtimezero_FD_135970 | JGI IMG/M metagenome (GOLD analysis project Ga0180028, IMG submission 135970) | Anaerobic biogas reactor microbial communites from Seattle, Washington, USA - Biogas_R1-A RNA time zero (Metagenome Metatranscriptome) | ecosystem: Engineered > Bioreactor > Anaerobic >...
CGTCGATGGCAGGACGCACGCGGTCACGATTTCGATAGATGGTGTAGATTCCCTGGCTGGGCACCATGAAAACCACCTTGTCTTCGGTGGAGGAAATATTCCCACCCTGCAGCAGCCATTTATTCACACGATCGTCCCAGCGGTAGATTTTATAAGAATTCTCGGATTCCAGGTTTTGGGTTTCAGAGTCAAAAACACTGTAGAAAAAGCTAAGCTGGATCTGATGGTTGTTGACAAAAGTTCCGGTGGAATCAACCAAGGCAGTGTTTAGCGTCCTGATTTCGTAGGCGTTCGATTCAGGGAAGCTCGGCTCTGCATCAAAGCTCCTAAGCTTGATGCTGGAAATATCCGGTTGGTTTTGTGCGTCCCTGGTGCCAACGCTGCTGATATTGAAAACGGCGCTTTGACCAGTTGGAACAAGGTTTGGAGGGACCTGACAGCTCACATTTCCGTCCAGGCTTGTGATGGTGCCTCCCTGCGAGTCTGTCTCGTGATAATTGTAATCTGCTGTAAGTTTGATTGTGTTGCTGATGTCGAAGTTGTCAGTTTCAGAGGCTGGGTTATCCTGACCATGCCATTCCGGGAAAACCCAGGATGTGTTCACTTTGGCATGAAAAGTATAGCTGCCGGGACTCAAGCCGTCCAACGGAATACTTTCCCAGCGTTCTCCAGCAATCTCAAGCGGCGCAAAAACCTGTTCAGAAAAAAGACTTTGGGGACCGTCAACCAGCTTGACGAAAAGCTTCAGGTCAGTGGGGATGGACGTTGCATTACCATTGTTCCCGATAAAAACCCTGATTTCCCGGGTTTCGTCAGCACATTCAAGTTTTATATCCCGCATGGCAAGATCTGGACCGCGGGTTACATAGTTATGATTTATCGATTCCACTGTGCCAGAATCGGTCGTTATGCTATATTTATAGGTTATTTCAGTTCCAGTGGTAATAGGTGGAACTGCCAGGCTGGTGATGTATGTCCCTTCCTGGTCAGGGTTTAAAACCATGGGCAGGGTTGCCCAACTGGTTCCTGAGCCCAAGCGATATTTGCAACTCATGGACAGAATTTCTTCGTTTGCAAAAGGCTTGGCCACAAAACGCACGGAATCATTCCAGGCAGGACTGTCTGGAAGTGTTGCAATATGTTCAACTGCGGCACGTCCCACGCCAAAGAAGCTGCGACCCACATATTCCTTTGTTGCGGAATATCCTGCCACATAAATTTCCCGCGTGTATGGAGGATTCACGTTTGTTGGGATTTCATAGCTTGCTGAAAATTGTCCATTGATCACGGGAATGTCGTAGGGAATGTTGACAGTCACTTCGTTTGTATTAAGAATGTAGAGCCTTGCTGCCAGCACGTCCGGAGGGAATTGTGCACTGACGTTCAGCGTCTCGCCCGGCATCAAAACATGGTTTTGTGCAGTCACGGGGATTTCACCCACGGGCTTCAAGGTTCTGATCAAAGGGTCACCCAGCAATGCGGAACCGTTCATTAGGGCATAACGAGCCGCGGAGAGCGTGGTGGTCACATAAAACCTTCCCAGGGTGTACATATAGGCTTCACCCAGAGTATCGAAGTCATGCTTGAACAGCGCTTCACACAGAGCCAAGCCCCAATCAAGGTCTTGGTACATATAGCCCAGGCCGCTGAAGCCAAAAGTGGCGATTGCGCCCTTGTTAGGCTGCATCACCAAGGCTTCTCCGATGCTGTTGATGCCGTTTGTATCGAAAGCGGATGCATAGCAAGCCAGACTGACCACGATGGGATAAACTTGGTTGTTCAGCGTTGCCACGTCATTGTAGTTGAAAAGGTTATAGTCAGCCCAGATGCGTCCACCTCCGTGACCGATGAAGTGCAGATATTGGGTTCCGGAGTTGATGGCGTCCTTGAGGTCGAAAGTTCCGCCAAAGTATTGATTGCTGACTGTTTGAGTGGAAGTGTAAACCCTGGTGGCGCGATAATCCATCGGCATGGTTCTTCTGCGGATGATTTCGGATTGTTGGGCAAAAAGATCGTCAGAATCCGTAATTTTTCCGCCGGAGGTAATGGTTAGATGGCTGTTCCAGAGTCTGTTTGTAAGCAGTTTATTGCGATAGTCCCAAGCTTTTTGGGCAAAATCCATCACATGCTGAGGTTTCCAAGCGTTGATGCGTGCAACAGCGATGTCGGGAACCAGGTCGTCTCCCACGATGGTGGCATACCATCCATCGCTGGCGGTTGCACCGTGTTGGCTGGTCCAGGTCATTTTGATCGGCACCAGCTGATAGGTTCGGGCAGGGCTGCCGTCTCTTTCGTCGTTTGTGCCTTCTCCTAAAAGAATCACGTGATTCAACTGTGGCGAACTCCAATTGTTGTAGGCATATCTAAAGAAATCCTTCAGACTGTCAGCACTGCGAACCCCGTGGTTGAATTCGTCAAAAATATCCTGATAGTCAACTCTGGCAACGGTGTGACCGTCCGCTTCCCAGATTGATGTGAGCAGGTCTCCACCTTCGGAATAGATGAAATCCCTTCTTCCCACCATGATCACATTTGCTGCATTGGCAGGGTTTTTCAGGTCGGAGGGAAGGTTTAGCCTCATATTCAGAGGTGCCAGTTTTTGGTTCTCTGTAACTGCATAATATTTCACTTCTGTGGAAGCCACACTATCCTGGATGCTAACTGTCCAAGGGGCAAAGCCTTCCACACTGAAGGGCTCGATCTGGAGATTGTTGAAAACGCTCGAACCTATTTTATAAACCGAAACGTTTTCATTGCTGAAACCGCTGACTTCAAACTGATAAAGTCCCGCCGGACGGTTCGAGGGCTTGCTGAATTTGATTTTATCTTCACTGGTGCGATACTCACGCCAATATTTCAGCTCGAGCCAATCCAAAAGCACCTGCTCTCGATTTCCAGAAACCGTATTTCCGGAAAGGCTGATATACATATTGTTTGTGCCATGGCGGAAATATGAGTTTGCCACAGGACCCGCGTTATTAAAGATTTTTTCGGTTTGACCCACCCAACTGTGGGTGTTGATCATGGCTTCATTTATTCGCACTGTGGCTTCATGATCATATTGACCCGGACCAACAGCCGTGGCATAAGTAAGCCCATGCAGCGCCACAGTTACGTTTGCAGTTCTAACTGTACTGTCAATTGGATACTGCAACTGAAAAGGAATGATGTCCAAGTCCGGTGCATTTATCTTGCGCCAAAACCAGTAGTCTTCTTTGTAGAATTCAGGGTCCCTTGATGACCACGAGTTACCAAGCTTATCCATGATCAGCTGTTCTTCAAAGTGGACAGTATGTTCATAGGCGTCCGGCACAATATATTGTGCGGGGTTGGAAACCAGCAAACCTCCGTTTTCAACAGCCATTCTGGCGCCCAGGCTGCCTTTGTAGTATAGGGTATAAACGTTTTCCTCGGTGTAGGCGTCATGATAGCAGGTTTCTCCATAATGACGATCTCCATAGAATTCTAAATAATCTCCTGGATCAAAGCTGCCGTCTTTTTCACCTTCAAAGTGAATGGGAACGGCGCCATGACGATCTTTCAATTCCAAAAATCTGGGATCCACCGTTTCCGGCAGCCATGCCATTTCCACTTCCAAAGAGTCTGCCATGGTCAGAATAAAGCTGTTCAGCGCTTCGAAAGTGACCTTATAGATCCCTTCCTTGTTTGCCAGAAATTGGATTTCATTCACCTGCGAAGTTCCATTTTTTGGAGATTCATAAGTGAGATCCTTCTGCTTTGGCAGGCGCCAGCTTTTGGAGCTTGCATTGTTTAAAAATAGGTGATCGGCAATTTGATCCACGGGATTTTCGCTGTATTGCCAGCCCGGAGTGGCACTTTTAGAGCCAAGGATCTGCACCCGGATGGTGAATCCGGTGTTTACAACAAGCTCTTTGCTGGCGGCGCGATACTGGAACGGATAAAGCCGCAGCGGCACAAATCGGCGGTCTCCAATGAAGGCCGCATCGCCGGTTTCCGCAATGGATATTGGCCACATCTGCTGGCTGCGGTATGCTTTGGAATCTTGGAAAAACAGATGTTCCACATCCTCGTTTTCCACATTCATTTTATATATTGGCTTGAGGTTGATATTTTTTAGAATGCTGCTTTGCACGTCCAAAACCTGGATGCTTATTTCTCCGTCCACCGGAATGGCAACCGCTTCACTGAACACTCTCAGCTCTGGAAAGCCTTCAATGGCATGGATGCTGCCTTGGTCGGTCTCAATCACATTCCAGGTTGTCCCTTCAATCGTTTGGTATCCAATTTTATATTCAGGCAGGGTGAACTGTAAAACAAGTTCATTAGAATCCTGGCTGACCACGCTCACCTGCGCTCCCAAAAAAACCAACGGGAGTAGCAGCAAGCCCAATACTATGCTGAACCTCATATCGTCTCCAAAATCATATCTGATTGCGGGGCAATGCAATGTCTTTTCGAAAATGTTTTCCCGAAAAGTCTATGGTTTCCAAATCTCCATACACTTTTTCACGAGCTTCGGCCAAATTGTCCCCCAATGCCACCAGTGACAAAACCCTGCCGCCGGAGCTTACCAATCTGCCTGCTTCTTCCTTCACTCCGCCGAAGCGGATCAGGCTTTGAATTTCTCGTGAAAAATCAAGGTGATGGCCTGTGTTGAAACTGCCTGGATATCCCTGCGAACTCATAATCACGCAAACGCTGCTTTGATCGCTCCAGTCCAGTTTCAAGCCGCCAACTGTTCCTGTGGTAACAGCTTCGCAAATTTCTATGAAAGATGTATTTAAAAGCGGAAGCAGGGCCTGGGTTTCGGGGTCGCCCAAACGGCAATTATATTCCAAAACCTTGGGACCTTCCTCCGTGATCATCAAACCGCAATAAAGGAATCCTCGGAAGGGTGAGCCCAGATCACGCAAAGCTTTCAAAGTGGGGGAGATCACATTGTTTTCAATCTCCTCACGCCATTTTTCAGCCTCTGGAACAGGGCAAAATGCACCCATCCCACCAGTGTTGGGACCCTGGTCTCCATCGTTCAAACGCTTGTGATCTCTGGCGAAAAGGGTGGTTTGAAAGTTTTCACCATCGGTGATGGCAAACAGCGAGGTTTCCCAGCCCACAAGGAATTCTTCCAAAACCACTTTCCCGGAAATGGATTCCAGAAAACTCAAGGCATCAGCTTCGTTTTCCACAACAGCAACGCCTTTTCCTGCAGCCAAGCCGTCTGCTTTGATCACGATGGGATAATTTGCTTGAGAGAGGATGTGTCTTTGTGCTTCCTGCGGATTGTCAAAACACTCATAAGACGCGGTTGGAATCTTGTTTTTTGCCATCAATTCCTTGGCAAAAGCCTTGCTGCTTTCAATTCTTGCAGCTTGGGCAGTGGGACCCACACAGGGCACCCCTGCTTTTTCCAAAACATCCACCCAACCGTCTGCCAGTGGCTGTTCCGGACCAAAAACCACAAAGTTCGGCTGATTTGTCAAACACCAATCCAAAACCTCATTCAGGTCTGTGAATGGAAGGCATTTGAATTCGCGGGCAATGCCGCCATTTCCGGGCGCCACAATAATCTGCGCTCCATCTTTGGCAATTGCCGCTGCCAGGGCATGTTCACGCCCACCTCCGCCGATGATCAGAACTGTCAAGCTATGGTTCTCCTCAAATGTTTTATCAGACTCAGGAGCGCATACTCAGCCGCTTTGAACCGGATGGATTCACGATCTCCATTAAAAGCATGGGTAAAGCTCCAAGTCCCTTGTAAATCTGAAAAACCAAAACAGACGGTCCCAACTGGCTTATCAACGGTGCCACCATCCGGACCGGCAACGCCTGTTACGGAAATCCCTATCTGAGATTTTGTCAAGCTTTTTATGCCCTCTGCCATTTCCTGGGCGCATTTTTCGCTTACTGCGCCATGCTGCATGAGGGTGGTGGAATTCACTCCCAATAAGGCTTGCTTGAGTTCGTTGGCATAGCTTACCACACCGCCCAAAAAAGATTCTGAAGCACCGGGCACATCCGTAATCATTTTTTGCGCCCAGCCTCCGGTGCAGGATTCAGCCAGAGCCAGTTTCCATCCTTTTTCTTTCAGAATTTCAAGCAAAACCTGCGCAGGTGTATCGCCGTTTTCGCCCCAAACATATTCTTCAATCAGCTTGTGGCAGCGCTCGGCGCTTTCCGTGACTTCAATTTTGCTTGGACCGTAAAAACGCAGGTCCACTCTTCCCGACTGGGGGAGCCATGCCAGCTCAACACCTTTTAGCTTGGGGAAATCTGCCAAAAGCTCTGCCAAGGCGGATTCCGAGATTCCGAAAGTGTGCAGCGTATGTTGCCAGATTTGTTTGTCGTTGCCATATTTTTCGAGAAGCAGGGGCTTGGCTTGATTTTCAAAGAGATGCCGCATTTCAAGCGGAACTCCGGCAAAGGCAAAGAAGCTTTTTGATCCGTCTTCAAAAAATAGTCCCGGCGCGGTGCCACGATCATTTTTCAAAGCCATAAAATTTTTGGGCACCATCGCCTGGCTGCGGTTGGATTCCGGCACTTTCATCTTGCGGAAGGCGAATCTTTTCAGGATCTCTTCCCAAATGGCGGGGTCGAACATCAATTCGGCATCAAAAAAGGATGCAATGGCGTTTTTGGTGATATCATCTTCCGTGGGACCCAAGCCACCGGTGGTGATGACCACATCACATTTTTCCCAAGCCAGTGCCAGCGCTTGGCTGATGGCTTCGGGTTCATCCTTCACGGTGAGCGAAAAATCCACCGGCAGGCCAATTGCCGCCAGTTCCTGCGCCAGCCAAGCCAAATTTGTGTTCAGCGTGCTGCCCAGCAGGATTTCGTTGCCGATTGTTAAAACGGCACTTTTATACATATCAGTAGGATTTTGCAAAAACCACGCGGCGCTTGCTTTGGGCTCCGCAGTTGATGCAGTTTCCGTCTTCCTCGTCCTGGTTGAAAGGTATGCAGCGGATGGTGACTTTCAAGTCATCCTTGATTTTTTCTTCGCAGTCGGGACATCCGCACCAGTGGGAAAGCGCAAAACCGCCATGAATTTCAGGTTGTTCGGCGTTTTTGGGGGTATAAAAGGCGTAGAATTCATCTTTTGAATCGATCTTCACCGTATTTTCCTGACGGAACTTCAAGGCACGTTCGTAGATGTTTTTCTGGATTTCTCCCAAGGTTTTCAGGCAGTAATCCACCACGTTTTCCATTTCCACGGATTGCTTTTCACGGGGACCAAGGTCGCGCCTGGCAATCATCACCGAGTTTGAAGCCACATCTCTGGGACCAATTTCGATGCGCAACGGAATGCCTTTTTTAATCCAATACCAGTTGCGTTCGCTGGAGGTGAGATCACGGTTGTCCAATTCGGTGTAAACTCTCACGTCATCAATACGTGCGCCTTTGAACGATTCGACAATTCTATTCGCCATCGCCATCACCACTTCGCGTTCAGCATCATCACGATAAATCGGGACAATCGCGATGTGCGACGGTGCAATTTTCGGGGGTAAAACCAACCCGTCGTCGTCACTGTGAGCCATGATCAGGGCTCCGATCAAGCGGGTGGAAACACCCCAGGAAGTGGTCCAGGCATGCTGGAATTCGCCTTCGCGATTTTGGAAGCGAATCCCTGATGCGGTGGCAAAGTTTTGTCCCAGAAAGTGGGAAGTGCCGGATTGCAGTGCCTTTTTATCCTGCATCATCGCTTCAATGCTATATGTATTCACGGCTCCGGGGAATTTTTCCCCCTCCGTCTTTTCTCCTTTAATCACGGGAATCGCCAAAAATTCACTGGCAAACCGGGCATAAACCTCAAGCATTTGCAAGGTTTCTTCCATCGCTTCTTCGCTTGTCTCATGCACGGTATGTCCTTCCTGCCACAAAAATTCCGTGGTACGCAAAAACAGCCGGGTGCGCATTTCCCAGCGCACCACGTTTGCCCACTGATTTATGAGCAGCGGCAGGTCGCGGTAGGAGTTCACCCATTTGGCAAAGGAAGCGCCGATGATGGTTTCGGAGGTGGGGCGCACAATGTAGGCTTCGGTGAGTTCCCCGGCGGGCTTCAGGCCGCCTTTTCCGTCTTCTTCCAGTTTGCTGTGGGTCACCACTGCGCACTCTTTGGCAAAGCCTTCCACGTGTTCGGCTTCTTTTTCAAAATAGCTCTTGGGAATGAAAATGGGAAAATAGGCGTTACGATGCCCTGTTTCGCGAAACATTTCGTTCAGCGCTTTCTGTATGTTTTCCCAAATGGCATAGCCCCATGGTTTGATCACCATGCAGCCCCTAACTTCACTGTTTTCAGCCAGATCTGCGGCGCGTACCACCTGCTGGAACCACTCCGCATAGTTTTCTTCGCGCGTCGGCTGTATCGCCGTGCGTTCTTTTTTACTCATCTGATTTTCCTTGCGTTACTTGTTTGGAGTACACATCTGTGAATGGCCACAAATTGTCAATAATATAGTGGAACCCACGCATTTCTATCAAGTTATCCCGGTAAATCTGTCAGCTATTTTCATGGCTCTCCCTAGGCTTGTGCTCTGTTATTTTTCGGGTCGCTCCCGTTGGGCTCCCGCCTTTGAGCGGGTGCTTGAGGGGGATCAGGCGAGGGGGAAATTGGAGCGAACCCAGGAGGAAGCAAGCCTTGAAGCTGTTTTGGGTTTTGTTTGGAAATGAATTCCAGAGCTTCTTGCCCTGGGATTTGAAAGAACAAAAAACCGCCGGTTTGGGCTCCGGCGGTGGGATTATCTCTTAGTAAGGGTTTATTTTTCAGAATAGTGCAGTTTGAACCATTCTTCAGCCCTTTGCTGGATATTGTCGATATCCTGGGCGGTGAACAATGATGCAAGCAGGTTGCGGGCATCTTCGGCGTCTTTTTCGCCATTTGCAGCAGCCAGGGAAAACCAGAAAAACGCTTCGTATGCATTTTCATCGATCCCTTCGCCAAAGGCATAACAGTTTCCAATTTCATATTGGGCTTGGGGATGGCCTTGGTCTGCGGCTTTCAAAAACCACTTTGCTGCCTGGGCTTGATCTTGAGTCACGATTTCGCCCGCGGCATGAACTTGGCCAAGCATGAACTGAGCTTCGCGATGTCCCAGTTCCGCAGCTTGGTTCAGCCATCTCAAGCCGTCGATCGGGTTATTTTTGAGGTTCATGAGCGCAAGCTGATAGTTTGCATCGGGATGGTCCTGTCCGGCAGCGCTGGCCAGCCATCTGAATGCTTCTTCACGGTTGGCTTTAACCCCGTCTCCATCGGCATAAGCCATGCCCAGGTTATATTGGGCAAAGGCGTCTCCCTTGTCAGCAGCTTTTTCAAACCAGGCAAAGGCTTCATTGGCGTTTGCAGCGACTCCTTCTCCATGTTTGTAGCAGTAGGCGAGGTCGTTCATGGCTTGGATGTGGCCTTTGTCTGCAGCTTGGCGGAACCAGCGCAGGGCTGCTGTCTTGTCCTGCTCCACACCGGTGCCTTCGAAAAGGCTGCGTCCCAGGCTGTATTGGGCGTCCAGGTTTCCGTTGGCGGCAGCCATGTCAAACCATTTTAGGGCTTCACGTTGATTTTTGGTCACTCCTTCGCCGTTGAAATAGCAAACCCCAAGTCCATACTGGGCTGTGGTGAAATTTTGGTTTGCCGCCTGACGATACCATTGGGCTGCCTCTTGTTTGTCCACTTTGGCGCCTATACCGTTGTAAAGGCAATAGGCGAGGTTGTTTTGGGCACCTGCGTGTCCCTGTTTGGCGGCAAGGGTGTACCATCTGACCGCTTCAGCATGGTTAACATCCACGCCCAAGCCGTCCTGAAGGCAAACTCCAAGCTGGAACTGACCTTCCGGATGTCCACTTTGGGCGGAGGCCAGGATTTTATCGCTATATGTAAGCTGTGCAAGCAATAAGGTCGATAGCATAAGCAGTAGCAAGGTTACAAAAATATTTCTCATTTGAAAAGCTCCTGTTTTTTTGATGTCTTAATTAAAATATTAATCTGGATGGGGCATTTTAGTCAAGAAAAATTTACCAAGGGCGATGGCGGCAGCTTTTTCCACCACTTCCATATAGTCCAAGGCTTCATCCAGGTGTTTTCCCGTGCAAACCAAGCCATGTGCCTGCCAAATCAAGGCCTTACGGCTTCCAATCACATCCAGGCTGCCCAAGGCAAGCTGCTGCGAGCCCGGAAGCGCTGCCCCGGTGATGGCAACCCCATCCGGCAAAAAGAGTTGCAGTTCCGCCAGGGCATCCTGGAGGCGGGAATTGAGGTTGTCTTCGTTTTTGGCAAAATCCATCTGGCTGAGCAGGATGACGCTGTTGGGATGGGAATGCAGCACCACCTTATCCTCTCTGCCGGTGGCAAGGAAATGTTTTTGCAAAAGCCTGTGACAGCTCCATTCTGAGGTGGGTTTGGCCGTGGCGGGGAAATATTCCTCTCCTTCGCCGTTGATCCTGATTAAAACAAAGTGGGGCAATGGCTTTCGTGCCACATGGCGCCAGCGGCTTCCGGTTTGGGAAACCAAAAACCAGGAACCGGGCCCAAAGTGTGGGGTGAGGGTTTCAGTTAAATTCAGTGACAGATTTCCCGCATTTGCTTCGCCCCAGCCGCGAACGCTGATCAATTCAGCGGTTTCCCGCAGGGTTTGCTCCAGTTCGGGCAGCAGTTCAAAGACGGTTTTCAGTTCTGGATGCGTGCTTATTTCTTTTCTCCTTTGGCGCTTAGTTCGCGGCAGATTTTTTCCACTTCGCGGAAGTTGACCTTGCCGCTGGACATCATGGGAATATCATCAATTACAAAGAATTGACGCGGCACGGCGATGCTGGGCAGTTCTTTTTTAAGCTGTTTGAGCACCTTGGCTTTGTCGAAGTTTCCGGTGGCAACGGCGGCAACCACATCCGCACCTTTGGTGGGGTTCGGAATGTCCACAACGCTGCAGATCACGTCTTCCGGCAGAAGGCGGCTCAGCACATCTTCAACCTTCACCAGCGAGACCATTCCGCCGCCAACTTTTACAAAACGTTTGAGGCGTCCGCGGTGCCAGAGGAATCCGTCTTTATCGATGAGACCGATGTCTCCGGTGTCATACCAACCGCCACGGATGCGCAGCGAGGTTTCTTCGTAGTCGTTGAGATAGCCTTCCATAACGAGGTCGCCCTTCACGAGGATTTTGCCCTCGAGATCGGGGCCCAAGGTTTCACCGCTTTCAACGTCTTCAATGCGGACTTTCACGCCGGGGATGGGTTTTCCAATGCTGCCAATTTTGTGGGCTCCGGGATGGTTTGTTGAGATAACTGGCGAGGTCTCGGTTGCGCCATATCCTTCAAAGATGGTGATCCCGTGTTTTCTGAGGAATCCGTCATAGACCTTGTTTGGCAGTTTGTCCGCGCCTGCGATCGCAAAACGGATGCTGGAAA
>Ga0180028_1282363_pt1 | contig 11348 bp, 8 predicted proteins | sample BioARNtimezero_FD_135970 | JGI IMG/M metagenome (GOLD analysis project Ga0180028, IMG submission 135970) | Anaerobic biogas reactor microbial communites from Seattle, Washington, USA - Biogas_R1-A RNA time zero (Metagenome Metatranscriptome) | ecosystem: Engineered > Bioreactor > Anaerobic >...
GCTATAATAATATTATTAGAGTAGTATGTCATATTAGTGATTTTATTCTTAAAATTTTTATGAATATGCGGAGGTGGTTAAATGAGTAGATTTTCTTACAGTGCGAAAGATTTAAATGGACAAATCAAAAAAGGAACAATTATCGCAGAAAATGACCGTGAATTTAATGAAAAAATGCACGAAAAAGGTTTGTTTGTAAGTGAGTACAAGAAAATTGCTTCAGATGACGAAAACAAAACAGTACACAAATTTAAAACCAAGGAATTGGCGTTTAATAGTAGACAATTAAGTGCCATGCTTTCTTCTGGTTTAACTCTTGTCAAGTCTATTGACATTTTGTGTAAAGAACAAGAGAGTGAAAAAGCTAAAAATATCTGGAGAGATATTTATGAGCAGGTTCAAAAAGGAGAATCCTTCTCTGCTGCATTAGAAATGCAGAGCGGTGCATTTCCACCATTCTTTACAAGTATGGTAAATGCAGGTGAAAGTAGTGGTTCTTTAGACGTTGTAATGAAAAGGCTGTCAGAACACTATGCAAAAGAAAATAAAATGAATAACACGATAAAAGGTGCACTTATTTACCCAACAATTTTATTTATATTAACAATTGCAGTTGTAATAATTATATTTACATTTATTATGCCTACATTTAAAGGAATGTTTAATGAAGAGAATCAGATGCCGTTTTTGGCATCAGTGTTGATGGCGATAAGTGATTTCTTAGTAAAACGATGGTATCTAATTGTTGTAGCGGTTATAGGTTTGATTATGGGTACCATATATGCGTTAAAACAGCCACAGGTAAGATATAAAATTGATACCATGCTTATAAAAGGACCTCAGTTTGGTCCACTTATAGTTAAAATTTACACAGGTAGATTTTCACGTACACTATCGTCTCTTTACTCTAGCGGTATACCAATGGTAGAATGTCTGCAAAGATCTTCGGCTATATTAAACAACAAACATGTAGACGAAAAGTTTTTATCTGTTATAGATGAAGTAAAACAGGGTGAACCACTATCAGCTGCAATTCAAAGAACAGAAATTTTTGATTCAATGTTTTGCTCTATTATTTTTGTAGGAGAAGAGTCTGGTGCGTTAGATGATATTTTAGAAAAAACAGCAGACTACTATGAAGAGGAATCAGAGTCAGCTGTACAAAGACTTGTTGGATTACTAGAACCTATAATGATTATTTTCTTAGGTATAGTTATAGGACTTGTTCTAGGAGGAGTATTCCCTGCTATCTACAAATCTTTTGAAGGAATTAGCTAATAAATTAAAGAAATATGAGAAAAAAATTATTTTTAAAGACATAAAAAAGACACTAAAAATGGAGAGGTGGAAAATTAATGCTATCTTTTGATATAACAGATAGAAATATACGTATTATAAGAGGTGCAGAAAGCAATGGAAAAATAAAAATAAGCTCTGCTGCAACACTCAACTTAAATGAAGATTTGATAGTAAATGGTCATGCAAAAGATATTCCTGGCTTAGCAACAAAAATAAACCAATGTTTAAAAACAAATAGAATGTTTGATAAAGAAGCTATTGTAAGTATTTCATCAAACTTAACTATATTTAAAGAGTTGGTTTTGCCAAAGCTAAAAGAAGCTGATTTTGTAAAATCAGTTAAAGCAGAGATGCAAGCAGCCATGGGTATTGATGATACATATAGTATTTCTTATACTATAGTTGGAGAAACTGGTGAAAGCGATTTTGATAAAAAAGGTGGTTCATCAGGAGGTGCAGGAACTAAATTAAGAATACTTGCAACAGCATGTCCATATGAAATTATAGACTGTTATAAAAAAGTTTTTTCAATGCTAAGTATAGGTTTAAAATCTATAATGGTTGGATGTAACTGTATAACAAAAGTACTTTTATCAGATGATAGAATTATTTCTAAAATGCCACTTCTTGCAGTTCAAATAGACAACAACTTTATAAGTCTTAACTTATATGAAAAAGGTCAATTATCATTCTCAAGATTTGCATCTATAGATGCTTCTGACTACGATAATTCAGCTGACTATGTTTATGAAGCTGTAAATGAAAATATATTCCGTATGATGCAGTTCCAAAAAAGCAGAAATCCTCAGGATCCAATCAGAAACGTTGTTTTTTATGGAGACACAAAGGAGTATGTAAGACTAACTAGGGATTTAGAACAAATGGATATAAATACTAGTGTAATTACTGTTCCTAAAAACGTTTCAGGATATCAAAATCTAGAATTTTCAGTTTATGCAAACGCTATAGGTGCTATGTTTAAGAGAAATAAGGAAACTGAAAAAGTTAACTTCTTAGATTTTGCTGGCGGTGGCGGTTCTGTAATAAATACAAAAATACAATCTGATAATGCTTATTATGCAATATTAGGTCTTGCAACAGTTGGAACACTTTTGATTATGGGTGGTATTTTTCTTTTTGGATTTAGCTTACCTAACAAAAAAATAGAAAATAATATAAAAAAGGCAAAAGCATTTATTGAATCTCCTGAAACAGCAGCAGCATTAGCTAAAACAGATGCAAGAGAGGAATTATTAGGAAAAATAAACATTTATTATGATTCAGCTCAAGTTGCTACAAATGCTTTAAAAACAAAACCTTATTTATGGTCAGAAGTTCTTGATACTATGGAAAATACTATTAAAGCTTCATCTAATGAATTAGGAATTCCAGATACACAAACAGTAGTATATGAAGTTGCATACAAAGCTGGTTTTTTTAATTTAAAAATTCATTGCCCAGCAACTAAAGAAATGACTGCTAAATTGCCAGCTTTTATTGTTCAAAAATTAGAAGAAACTGATTATTTTTATGATGTTGAGTATGTTGGATATAAAATTATTCAAAGTAAGATAACAGAAGGACAAGAAGAAAAAATGGCGGAATTTGAAATAATTCTAAAGTTAAAAGGTGAAGAAGTTCAAGATGAAGTCCTTTCTAAAATGTTGGAGATTTCAGGAGGAAAAATTAAATGAAATTAAATTATAGAGATAAGATAATACTATTGATTTTTATTGTAATAACAATAATTATTGTTTTTATAGCATGGCCTATAAGAACAACTAAAGAAAAAATCAAAGAAAATACAGTAAGATATGAGAAATTAGAAAAAGAGGAAAAAGAAAAAAGAGATAGAATTGAAAAGATTAAATTTTACAATAAAAAGATAGAAGAAACTTATGAAATTGCACTTCCTTTAGCAGATAACTTTATAGAGCCAATGGAACCTTTTAAGAGAGATCAGTTTATGCAAAAGTTTTTTGATGAAAATAATGCAGAGATTATAGGAACTTATGAGGTTAAGCTTTCAGAAGCGGCAAGTCTAGAATATTATGCTTATGCTCCACATGTTGTAATTTATCCTATTTTAGAAGCTGCAGATATGAATGGTACATTGTTGATGGAGAATGATGCCGAAAGTGCATACTATTTATATAGAGCACTACAATCAATAAATATAAAACCACAAGATGTAGAAGTATCTTCACTAAAAACAGTAGCAAAAGTAAAAAGGGAAGACTTAGCTAAATTTTTAGATGCAGTAAAAAATGCTGAAAAAGGTAAAGGTATGAGAGTTGTTGAAATGGGGATAAAAGACTATACATTTGGTAAAAATGCTGAAAATGGAGAAGATAGTGGTTATGCTGCGGTAGAATTACTCATAGAGTTCTATTCAATGCAAAAAATACAAAAACCAAATTTAGACTAATTTATGTCTTGACACATGAAAGGTGGGCTTTGACATGGGAATATTAAATAAAAAATTCAGAAAACAACTAAAAGGCTCAGTATTATTAACAGTAGTTTGCGTTATGTTTGTTATGCTTATAATTGTAACAGCAACATTGACCTTAGCAGCAAATGCTAGTAATAGAGCATTTGCTGATTATCAAAAAAATCAGGCAACTTATACAGCACGCTCTGTTATAAACAAAACGATTGAAACACTACAAACAGATGCGAATGGTACCGGTAATATGACAGCAAACATATTCGACTACATGGATACAAATGGCGGACGAATCGAATTGCAAGTTAATCCAGATGAAGCAGGAGCTTTAGCCGGTGGATATGGAACAGTTGATAGAGTTGTTCTTGAAAGAGTAGGGATTGATAATGAAGATGGCTACTATATTTCAGGAACAGGTGAAAGCATAGTTAAAATAACAGCACATGTTACAATGGGAAACAAAACAGTAACATATTCACAGTATGTTAATAATGCTAAATCAAATGTAAATCCACCTTCAGGAGGAAGCGGATTTATATCTTTGGGTGGAAATGGTGGATTTACATCTACGAATGCTAAAGTATATGGTCCAGCAGGGTCAAATGTCTCAAAGAACTCAACAGCTATTGAAAAACTTTTAAATGAAGGAAGAATATATGATGAGAAATTTTATAATTCTTCTATGTATATAAATACAAATACAGAATTTACTTTACCCATGCAAAAAGGGATAGCGGTTTGGGGTGATTTGGCTATAGAAAACAGTCAAGTAAAAATAAATTCGGATTATGACACTACAGGAAATACAGATATAAAAAACATCCCATATTTATACGTAGATGGAACGTTAGGTATAAAAAATAATATTAAAATAGGTTCTGATACGAAACCTGTAAATATATTTGCAGGAAGGATACTTTCACATACAAATGCCAAGTTGGAACTAAATTCCAGTGTTTACTTATATAACGATATAGATGGAAATCCACCGATGAATTTGGCGAATTTACCTAATTTAGGGAGTGTTAACGAAAACAATTTTTCCGAATTTGCCGAACAACCAAGTGTGACAGTTCTTGGAACAAATACTGGATCGGGACTATTGAATTGGTATACAGCAGCAGATGGTACGAGTATGGGTGGAGATTTTTATTCGTTGGGTGATGTTGTTATTGATAGCACAAACGGTAACTTCGTAGTTTCAGGAAATATGTTTGTTAAGGGACAATTATATGTACGAACAGGAAAACTGCAAGTAAATGGGACTTTGACGGTCAATGGTGTTGTAACTGCTGGAGCGGAAGTAAACGCAGGAACAGATGATGATCCTAAATTAGGGTATGTGAATATTATTGATAAAAATGGTAATACTAAAGAAGTTCTTAAAAACGGAAATTTCCCTTCAGAAATGGAAAAAGCAAAAATAATTGAAATGACCCCAAAAGATACCAATAACGATGGAAAAGACGATATATATGAGCCAGGTACAGATAAGTTTATAAAAACTAAAGAAGACATGTATAATACTTATTATGAAAATCCATGTGCTGATGATAAAAGTTTAAAAGGGAATGTAACTACAGATAGTTTCCCAACAGTAGACGATTTTCATGAGGATAGTAATATATATGATAATTCAAATATTCCAGATAACTCTACAATAGATAATCCAATAATTATAGATAAAAATTGTGCTATCGTTGGGACTGGTGCTAATGAGGATACTTTTGATCCTACAGGAGATGGAGGTGCAACTATAAAAAAGGGAATATACTATTTTAAGCAACCAGATCCTAATACGGACCATATAAATGTTGTTTTAGTGAATGTTAGAACAGAGGGTGGGACAGAATTTATCATTGATGAAACTAACCATGCACCTAACTCTGTAGATGAAGGAAATGTTCTTTCTAAGTTTAAAGTTAATTTTTATATAGCCAATGATAAAATAGATGGCTATGCTACAACGTTTAATTCAGAAACAATACGAAATGGTGTTTGGTTTCAAGGAACAAAGTTCTGGACTCTTGATTACAAAAAAAAGATGGAATCTTCTGGAGACTTCGAGATTGATGGAACACCTGGAAGTTTTCTAAACTCTATTCCATATATCAATTTATTTGGGTATGGGGAAACTACAGAAGAGGGTAAAGGAACACCACAAATAATATTTGCAGATACTAGTGTTTTTACAGGAAGTATTTTTGCTCCTAATTCAGAATTTACTTTTAAAAATTCTTTACAAACAAACAATACAGTTACATATAAGCGTGGCACAGAAAAAATTGATGTTTTAAATCCAAAGATATCCGTAATCGGTTCTGCTATAGTTGGTCAAGTAAAAGAAATGCAAAATGATGCAACAGTTTTTGTAGTAACAAGTGATGGTGATGGAACGGGAATACATCAAGATCCAAACTTTAGTTGGACACCAATAAACGGTTTTGCGAACTATTAATTGAATATATACTGAAAGGAATGACCGAAGTATGAAAAAGATAAAAAAGTCTAAGCTAAAAGGAATGACATTGGCTGAAATTGTAGTTTCCATGGTTATATTTGCGATAAGTGCTACTATTTTAGTTACAGGCGCCATATCAGTATATAGTATTATTAGAAAAACAAGAACTTTAAATAGAAAATTAAATTATCAAACACCTATAGCTGATAAGATGCTTCAAAACTCACCTACTGTTACCGAAATCAATGCTGTAGATTCAATAATTATACAGCTACCAAATGGTGATTCCTATAATGCCGATGTAAAAGGTTTTGAAGTTGTTCCCGAAGAAACAAGTCAACCAGCAGGCAATTTAAAGTATTTTAATTAGTCTGATCAACTCTATAGAAGGAGGGTTAAGATGAAAAAGAAAGTCAAGGGTTTTACACTTTTAGAAATGATAATTGTAGTTGCACTTTTTGGATTAATAATGGCAGGTGCATTATCCTTATTACAGCCTTTAAGAAGAGTTTACAAGGATGCGTATGATTTTGAAGGAGCTAGGGGTACGGTTAGTAATGTTAGACAGTTTGTGGAAGACAACGTAAAATATGCTAACAGAATTATTTTTCTAACACATTGTAGTGATTTGGAGAATGTAGACTTAACTTCGCATGTAGATTTATCTGGTTTTCCAATAAGTGGAAATGGAATAAATCCGGATGACGGAATAAATGCAATTGAACTCATTAGAGGGAGATATATGTTGGGGGATGATGAGTATAGCTATAATGGTGCGATTAAAAGAAAAAGGATGACTAGAGCAGATGATGAGGTATATGTAATACGAATAGATAACCCTGAAAACGATGGCGATGGGAATCTTATATTAAATGATTACCCTTTAGGAGATGAAAATAGAGGTCAAGTTACATATCAAGTATATAATTATCCTGTGAATGGTATTGTTCCGATTCCATCTGAAACAAAAATATCCAATCAGGCGTTATATAGGGAATATTCCTTAATGGCTAATTTAGGAGGATTGATTACGGATTCCTTAGGAAACCCTATTTTAGATTCCGAAGGATTAATCCAATATAGTGATTTTAATCCAGCAAATTTTGCTTTAACATTGGACATATATAAAAACAAACGAAAACCAGGGACACCAGCACTGTATGATCTTGAAAATACTCATGTAAATAATGTTATAACTTTTTCATTAGTCAATATATTTAAAAACGGTAATCATCAAAGAGACGTAATAACATTTGAATCAGGCGGTATAAAACAAACACCTAATCTAGAAGTTAACAGATATTCTATTTACGATTGTGGTCAAGATACAAACGACATTATCATGGTGTTTACAAAACCTCCAACAGATTTTAGTTAATCAATAATAAAGCAGTTCGACATAACTGCCGAACTGCTTTAAATTAAGGTTTATAGGTTATTAAGTTTATATACCAGTTTATAATTTTTTCACCTAAAAAGAAACCTGCAAAAATTCCTATTGCTAAATATGGACCAAAAGCAAACTTTGATTCCTTGGTTTTAAGCTTATTTATAACACCAACTACAGCTGCTATTAGAATACCCATAAAAGCTGAGGCGATTATTGCTTTGTGACCTACTAAAAAACCTGAACATAACATTAAAAGAGTATCACCGAGTTCTATTCCACGCATTTTTTCACCGGTTTTTTTCTTGATATATATGCTTGAAAGCTCTCCGATGATGAAAAAAGGAACACTAACACAAAAAACACCGATAATCCTCGCTTTTAATGGTAAAATATCAGTAAAAACAGCGGATAAAATACCTAAAATTAAAATGCCAAAAAGCAAGCGTACATCAATTTCTAAAGTATCATAGTCAATAAAACCAATGACTATTAAAATTGAAAAAAACAAAGCAGTTATAATCCCATGCACTGGAGTTTCAAACATGTCGATATAACTGAAAGCAATTATATATACCAAAGCGTTTAAACCTTCCACTATAGGGTAGCGAGGGGAGATTTTTTCTTTGCAATAACGACATTTGCCTCTTAAAAAAAGCCAACTAAAAAGTGGAATAAGATCGTAAGCTTTGATTTTGTTATTGCATTTTGGGCAGTGAGATGATTGCTTAGAAAGCGATTCATTTTTGGGAATACGGTATATACATACGTTTAGAAAACTGCCAATTGTAATACCAAAAAATAAAGTAATGGTGTAAAAAATTAGATATGCTTCGATATTTAGAAAACCTAGATATCCATGTCCGAGCATTATAAAGCCCTCCCATATTTAGTTTATTATATCATTATTTTATCACAGATACAGAGAAAATACAAGAAAAATATTTTATGATTCGGAGGCTATTTATGAGAAATGTACCAATAGGTCAATATCTTGTGGAACAAAATATGATTACACAGGACCAGCTAGAAAAAGTTCTATCTGCTCAAAGAGATTCACAAGGTCAAAAAAGATTTGGTGATGTTATTGTTGAACTAGGCTTTTTAACTGAAATCAAATTTGCACAGGCACTTGCTGGAAAGCTTAAAGTACCTTATGTAGACCTTTCAAATGTGGAAGTAGATTATGAAGCAGTTAGTAAAGTTCCAGAGGCATTGGCGAAACGTCATACAGTCATTGCTATAAACGTAGTAGGAAAAAGGCTTACTATTGCTACAGATGACCCAATAAACTTTAACATACTAGAAGATATAAAAGTTATAACAGGTATGGATACAATTCCTGTTTTAGCAACAAGAACATCTATAAATAAAGCTATAGGCAAACATTATACTATGCAAAATGTTGATAGTGTAAATGATAGCTTAAGTCAGTTTGTTGAAGAAGAAAACTTAGATGATGATGCTTCAAGAGAAAGAGTAGAAAGTGCACCTATAGTTAGACTTGCTACTACTATAGTAGAGAACGCTTATAGAGCAGAAGCGACTGACATACATATAGAACCTTTTAAGACATTTACAAGAATTCGTATTCGTGTAAACGGAGATTTAATAGAGCTTATGAATGTATCTAACATGGTACATAACTCTTTATCAACTCGTTTAAAACTTATAAGTGGAATGAATATAGCTGAAAAGCGTGTTCCTCAAGACGGTCGTTTTACTCAAGGTGTTGACGGAACAACGTTGGATGTCCGTGTATCATCACTTCCTACTGTAAACGGTGAAAAGATAGTTATACGTATTTTATCCACAGGTCAAATAGCACTTAGAAAAATAACAGACCTGGGTATGAGTGAGTACAACTATAAAATGTTTGAAAGTATGATTAAGTGCCCTCATGGAGTTATGTTGGTTACAGGGCCTACTGGTAGTGGTAAAACGACCACATTATATGCGGCACTTGGAGAACTTGCAAAACCTCATGTAAATGTTATTACAGTAGAAGATCCTGTAGAAAAAAATATAGAAGGTATAAATCAATGTCAAGTTAATACGAAGGCAGGAATGACTTTTTCAGCTGCTTTGAGATCAATACTTCGTCAAGACCCTGACATAGTAATGATAGGAGAAATGCGTGACTCTGAAACAGCAGATATAGCTATCAGAGCCGCTATCACAGGACACTTAGTTTTATCCACACTACATACAAACGATGCGGCATCAACTATTATTCGTCTTATAGATATGGGTGTAGCTCCATATATGGTTGCAACTTCACTTATAGGTGTTATAGCTCAGCGTTTGGTTAAAGTATTATGTCCAAAGTGTAGAAGACCTCGTTTTTCAACAGATGATGAAAATAGGTTAATGCATGTGGATGCAGCAGTGCAAATATTTGATGCAGTAGGTTGTCCAGAGTGTAATGGGACAGGTTATAAAGGAAGAACTGCTATACATGAAATTATACACTGTTCATCTGGTATATCCACTCTTATAGCAGAATCAGCAGGAAAAGAACAACTTGAGAATGCTGCTAAAAAGAACGGAACAAAATTACTTAGAGATAACGTTTCTGAACTTGTTCAAAAGGGTAATACTACTATCGATGAATTAGTAAGAGTTACATATACAGTTTAGATGTAATTCTAAGCTTCGTATTATTGTTGCTAAATTTATAAACGGAGGGTTAAATATATGGCAGTTATTGATGTAGATAGAATTCTGGATGAAGTTAGAGTTTTAGGGTGTTCTGACTTGCATTTTACCAGCGGAATTGCTCCTGTTGTAAGATTAAATGGTGCACTGAGAAAATTGAGCTCATATGAGTTTATGGACGAAGAAACTATAATGTCTGTTGCCGAACATATGGTGCCAGATGAGCTAAAGAAAAGATTTTACGCACATTTAGATACAGACTTTTCATATACCACAAAACGTGGATATCGTCATAGAGTAAACGTATATCGACAAAGAAGTAAAACAGCAGTAGCGATAAGATTACTAAGAAATGATATACCTACACTTGAAGATCTTTTATTACCACCAATACTTGTTGACTTCTCAATGAGACCTAGAGGATTGGTTTTAGTTACAGGACCTACTGGTAGTGGTAAATCAACAACCCTTGCAGCTATGATAGACTATATAAATTTAAATAAAAGTTCACATATAATCACAGTAGAAGACCCAATAGAATACGTTCACGAGCATAAGCGTTGTATGGTAAACCAAAGAGAAGTTGGACCAGACGTTCCAGACTTTGCTGGAGCTTTAAGATCTGCACTTCGTGAGGACCCTGATGTTATTCTAGTAGGAGAAATGCGTGACTTAGAAACAGTTTCTTCAGCTGTAACTGCTGCTGAAACAGGACATTTGGTGTTTTCAACACTACATACAACTAGTGCGGCAGATACTATAAACCGTATTATTGACGTTTATCCAGAACACCAACAAGTACAAATAAGAACACAGTTAGCAAACGTTTTGGTAGGTATCATCTCTCAAACTCTTATTCCAAAAGCGGATGGTACAGGACGTATAGCAGCATTGGAAGTTCTAAACGTTACGGATGCGTGTTCGGCTATGATACGTGATAATAAAGTTCATTTAATTCAATCTGCTATTCAAACAGGAAGACAGTTTGGAATGGTTTGCTTGGATCAGGAATTAGCTAGAATGGTTCGAATGGGAATTATCGCAGAATCAGAAGCTTTAGATCGTTGTCATGATAAACTTGAATTTTACAGAAC
>Ga0180028_1045172_pt1 | contig 11295 bp, 8 predicted proteins | sample BioARNtimezero_FD_135970 | JGI IMG/M metagenome (GOLD analysis project Ga0180028, IMG submission 135970) | Anaerobic biogas reactor microbial communites from Seattle, Washington, USA - Biogas_R1-A RNA time zero (Metagenome Metatranscriptome) | ecosystem: Engineered > Bioreactor > Anaerobic >...
GAACGACTGATTTCTTTGGTGGCAAGACGTGAATGTACCGTAGTCTTAATGCATAGCAGGGGGACACCCCAGACAATGCAGCAATGTGTGTCCTATAAGATGTGACTCTGGAAGTTAAAAGTGAACTGTTGGAAGCGGTAACCACTTTTATAAAAACAGGTGTTAAGAGGGATAAAATAGTGATTGACCCGGGGATTGGTTTCGCAAAAACTGCCCGGCAAAATATTAGGTTGCTTCAAGATGTATCGGAGTTTCTCAGCACTGGATATAGGGTTCTTATTGGGACATCACGGAAATCTTTTATCGGCACGATTACCGGAAAAGAGGTTGAACAGAGGCTTTGTGGAACATTGGGGACCGTAGCTTCTGCTTTTATAAGGGGAGTGCGTTTATTCAGGGTACATGATGTGAAGGAAACAGCAGATTTCCTGAAGGTATTTTCAGTTATTGAAAATAGCTTGCCAATAGACCATTTTTGATAGAGTTTTTTCAGGAAATAGTAACTGCGGCGGTATTGTGCAAAAGCGTTTAAATGAAAAATCTGAGAAACCCCGGAAAAATTGGGTTAAATATGTGATTCTGCTATTGCTGCTACTTTTATTATTGTTCTTATTGCTTCGTTTTTTATCCATTCAATCACAGAGGGGAAAGGCTGATTTAACTTCAGTATCGGATTCTTCAAGTTTTGTAACAGATACCATTAATGATACGGTCACAGATACAATAGATTCATTAGCAGTGGATAGTTGCAGACTGCAGGATTCATTAGCTTCTTTGCAAGAACGGCTCGATTCACTGGAAAGGGTCAAGGCAAAGAAAAAAAGCACTATTCCCGCTAAGAAAACCGATACAGTGGTACAACAGGACACAGTAAAGCGGGACAGTACGACTGCGGAGGATAGTTCAGATTCAGTTGTTGTTGATTCTTTGGCAGATTTGTGTGCTAAGGATACAGTGGCTCTCTGGGTTTATCCGGAGCCCTCTGGAGGGCTACACCGAAAAACGATTTCTGTATCTATGATTTCCAACAAGGAATGTAATATTTTTTATCGCTTTATCGGTGATGAGCAGTGGGTGAGCTATTCGGGAGAAAAAATAAGTATTGATTCGACATCTACTTTACAGTATAAGGCAACAGATTCCTGCGGTAATCAGATGCAATTAAGGGAGGAATATTATGAAATTGAGGTTTCTGATAAAGAATCTCCCTGTTTGCCCGGGATGGAGTTGGTGAAGTTTGGGAACTCTGAATTCTGCATAGATCGTTATGAGTGGCCTAACAAGAAAGGTGTTATTCCTGAGTCCTATATATCATTGTATCAGGCCATGGATTCGTGCTATTCGGTCGGGAAGCGGTTATGCACATCTGAAGAGTGGATGTTAGCCTGCAGCGGGCCTCATACTTGGTCTTACCCTTACGGGCAGGTATATGAACGATATGCCTGTGCCACTCATGAAAAGAAAGTCTCCGTTTCCGGGAGCAGGCCCGAATGCAGGAGCTTTTTTGGTGTTTACGACATGTCAGGCAGTCTTCTGGAATGGACCAGCACCAGAGCGGAAGCGAACCGGCATTTTTATTATGTGATGGGGGGGTTCTGGGAGAGCGGACCCCAGAGTGGATGTTCTGAAAAACGGTATAGCTATTTTCCTGAAAACCAGCATAATCCAGTGGGATTTAGATGTTGTTCCGATTTGCCAGATCGATCCGGTGATATAAAAAAGGTCCAGAAAGGGAGCAAGCGCTAAATTGTATAAATATTGCTCTTTACCATTTATACTTTTCTGTGCCTTGTTTTTCTCGGTATCTGGGCAGGGGTTAAAGTATGAGACGCCCAGAATTGAGGGGTTTCATCCTCTTGATGAAGAGCCCTTCGCTCCTTCTGCACTCACTTCAGAAAATCCGGTGATATTGAAACTGGAATTCAACCAGCAAGAGAAAGTATTTAAAGACACGGCAATTATTGATTTTGAGAAACGTCAGATCACTTTCAGACGTTATGATGATCTGGGGTTCAGGCTCTGGGAGTATCATTACAAGGAGTTAAGCGATTATCTTCTGGCCAGAAGAAACTATGCTCTTCTGAAGGGTTGGAAGGCTGGAATTTCGGTTTCCAGAAATGATGCTGCCAGTTCTAAACAATCTGTGATGAAATTTCAGTGGGAGATGCCGGTTCATTATCCTTCATGGGCACAGCGGCTTATTGGTACTGATCCTCCAAGATTAAGCATAAATGGTTCGCTTACTATCAGGATGGGTTTTGATAATTCAACCATCGTGGAATCCTCTGTAGACACAGACCATGAGTCTAACACTGGTTTTGATTTTCAGGTGGACTATCAATTTAGTATCAGTGGAAGTATTGGGCGGTTGATCTCCATTAATATCAGTGCAGACAATCAGAATGAATTTGCCATATCAGATGTTTTTAAAAATTTCAAGATTCATTATAAAGAGTCTACACCAGGAGAACTGGAAGATGAGATTATTCAGGAGGTGGAGGCTGGTTGGACTGGTTTTCAGATGCCGGGAACGGAATTATCCGGATATTCTGAGAGTAATGAGGGCCTTTTTGGTATTAAGGTCCGCTCACAACTGGGTCCGCTTTCGCTTACTTCTGTCATTAGCCACGAACGGGGTGAAGCGGTAAAGTCCACATTTTCTCCTAATCAGGGAAGTGAAGAACGGGTTTTAACAGAAGAGGATTATATCCTCTATAAATATTATTTTCTTGATAACAGGTATCGAAGATTATATAACCGCAAGTATGCCATAAATGGTGCCAGACCCACTTCCATTCCTGAGGTGGATACTCTGATTGTGTGGAGAAGTGTCAAGTCTGGTGATATGTTAATTGATACTGCCACATTGGAGGATGATCCCCAACGACAGGGATTCGTGCGGCTCTACAGAGATCGTCATTATTACCTAAATGAAACCGAGGGATGGATACGCTTTGCGGATACTCCTGACATAAGCAACTGCTTTATTGCCATTTACCTCAGAGCCAGAGATCCTTCTTTTAATAAAGGTAGTATAATTAGTGCTACTGAAAATGATACTATCTGGAATCTTTGGGTCCTCAAACCTAAAGATCCAATCGATTCGGCAGGTGCAGATCTTGACACTTCACGCTTTTATCTGATGTGGAGAAATGTGTATGAGCTGGATGCAATCAATTTGACCGATTCCAAATTCAGAATCGTACAGAAGACCATTGATGATGACAATGAGAGGGAAGAAAACGAAAACAGCGTTAAATTCAGCGATGTTCTGGGGATATCTGTAAACGGTCAGATGTCATTGGACAAACCCTATATCTTCGACAAGAACAATGGTTATCTAATATTCCCCCCTTATGATACTTCATTTTTTGGTAATGAACCTTTCAGAAATCCTGCACTTGGAAATTACGTGGATTCTACCATTTATAAATGCAGTAAGGAGGTGCTGCATCGGAGTCCTTATGACCCTTATTATAGAATTTATACAACCAGCTCAACAAAGCAGACAACCTTTAATCTGGGCTGGGATGTAATGGAGGGAGAGGTTGTTAAGGCAGATGGTACGATACTGCAGAGAAATGTCGATTATATTCTGGATTACAGCTCCGGAGAAATGGAACTGGTGTCTCCATATGCCAAAAATGCAGAGAAAATCACTGTGGAGTATCAGAGATCGGCTATGTTTGTGCCTGAAAAAAAAGTGTTTTTTGGGACCAGAGGAGAATTGAAACTGCCATTTATCAGTGATGGTTCGTTTGCCGGATTGAGTTTCCTTTATCAGAATGTTAAAGTAAATGATAAGATCCCACAACTCGAACAAGAACCATATAATAAGGGTCTGCTTGATTTTAATATCAGAATCGACCTTAATCCGGAATGGATGACCAGTCTGATTAATAAAATTCCTCTGATTAATACTACTGCAGAATCCAAAATGGTTCTGGATATAGAGTATGCCAGATCTTTCATGAATCCAAACCCTGAGGGTGAAGCTTATGTCGATGATTTTGAGGATAGTAAACTGTATTCGACATTGCCAATACATGCAAACGGGTGGTATCAGGCCAGTCCACCTTTTATTGATTCACTTACTCCTGATTCTTTGCATCGTTATCCACCAGCCTGGGATTTTTACTGGTTTACTCCTACCGAGAGGGATCATCAATATCGGATTCTGGTTCGTGATATAAAAGATCTTAATACTAAAGTGGTTACCACTAGTGCAAATGATTATGAGACTCTACTCAGATTGCATTGTGTCCCATCACCCCATCCCAAATATAATCATCGGTACTATAGCACCTGGGCAGGAGTAATGACTCCAGTGTATATAAAGGATAAAACTGAAGAGCAGTATTTTGAGTTTATCATATCTGCGGCCGGGGGGTTTCATGGAAAAGGTAAACTTCTTATACAGATGGGGACCGTGAGGGAGGACATCTCAATAAGGGGTGGGCCGCCTAACAAGGTTGAAGATACTGAAGATCCCACATTAATTAATAATCCTGATAAGGTCGATTCGAAACGGGATAATGGACTTGATACGATCAAAGACAATACTTTGGAATACTACCTCATACCCGGGTTAAATCAGCAATGGGATACTTTACGCTATGGAGATACTTTACTGGGGCTGGATCGGGAAGATCCTGGACGTGACGATTTTAAAAAATACTATGATGATGACGGAAAAGTAGAGCACAGAAGATACTCAAATCGCAGGCAGGGTGATTCCAAACTTACTTCTGAGGATATCAATTATGATTATATCGTTTATACCCATAAAAACGAGAGCTACTTCCAGTTTACAGTAGATTTGGGCGATGAGAGTGCTCCCTTTATTGATACAAGTGCCAATGTAATACATAAAAATGGCTGGAGAAAATATCGCATACCACTCAAAGAGTCAATCAAAGGTTATAATTTTCGTGATTCGGTAGGTAACCCAAGCTGGAAAAATATCGAATTTGTAAGGCTTATATGGACTGGCTTTGACAGTTCTGCTCTTAATGTGGAGCATCAGCTCATTTTCTCTGAAATGCAGTTTGTAGGCAGTCAGTGGTTACCTATGCACGATTCGATAGGTACTATAATTGAGGCAAGCTCAATTAATAACAAGGAAGATAATTTCTACAGGAGAGAGGTTGCTAATGAGCCGCTGGTGCTGGTGGAAAGAGATGATAATGATGATGAGGAGCAGGAATCATCGCTTCGATTGAATTTTAAGAGCGTTGGGCCCGGAGATACTGCACTTGTAACCAGGTCATATAACTATCATCAGTTAGACATTTCCGCTTATGGACAATTAAGTCTTGCACTTTATGGAAGAAAGCCTGATGGCAGTTCAGCAAAAGGACAGCATGCTCCTTTATACGATGGTAAAGTTTATTTCGTTTTCCGATTTGGCTCTGATGATTCCACCTACTATGAATATCTAAGTGAGATTTATTCCGGATGGCAGGAGGTGAAGATTGATTTAAGAAAGATCGCTGAACTCAAGGACAATTTTATAACAGAGAATCCTGACAGTCCTATTGAAACTGAACTAATTAAAGTATCCAAAGATGGCCAACGAAAAGAATATTTGCGGGCAATTTCTAAGGCGGCTCAGCGTCAACCTAACTTTACCAGGATTCAATGGATGGGTATTGGTGTTATTCGTGATAAAGATGATACAAGAGAGGAGAACTCTTCTGGTGAGATCTGGATAAATGAGATGAAGGTAAGGGAGATAAACCGATTGAGTGGAAGGGCTATCAGGGCTAACTTCAATACTCAATGGGCTGATTTTATTAGTATGGCTGGAAACCTGACTTTTACAGATGGCGATTTCAGAAAGATGACCGATAACACGATACAAAGGCAAAACTCTGAACTTTCCACCAGCTTCAGTTCATCAATGAATCTTAATAAGTTCCTTCCCCAGGATTGGGGGGTTTCTCTGCCGATCGGTGGAAGTTATAACAGTTCTATTACCCGTCCGCAAATTAAGAGTAACAGTGACGTTGTACTCACCGATGAAAAAGGTCGATCAGATAACGTGTGGGAACTGCTTACCGATAAAAAATCGTTATCCAGACATTATCAGCAGAAAACTACCAACATTTCTTCTTATATTAATTTTGACAAAGAAAAGAAAAACGATAATCCTTTGCTTAATCTGACATTAGACAGAATTTCGGGAGGTTTCAGATATAATACAAATAACAGTGACAATCGGCAGGGCAAAAAAAGCTCAGTGGACGAAGACTATAAAATTACCAGCAAAACCCAAACTTATTCAGGTAATCTTAAATATGATCTTACTCCTGATGATCCGCCTTCATGGACATCCTGGCGACCCTTTGAATCCAAAGGACCTTCTAAACTAAGTGATTATCAGTTCTCTTTATTGCCCGAAAATTTCATGATCGACTTTATCGATGTCACACAGAGTTCAGCATATAATACCGATACCAAACGAAATACATACAGTACCAGACATACCTTTGATGTTAAGCACGGGTTAAATTTCCTTTATTCTCCCATTGCACCTCTATTGGAGTTTAATTATTCCCTTAATATCTCAAGAGATCTTCAAAAATATGCAGATGGAAGTACACGTGAAATGGCTGATAACATATTTAGCCTCTACAAAGGTAATGCCACATTTGCGCGACATTATCTTATCCTGGAGGGAGAAAAATACCGCGTCCAGAATGCAAGTATAAATCTTTCACCCAATATTTTCGACTGGCTTAGCACATCTGCAGATTATTCCTCCGACTATCATGGTGATATTGTGAGTTACGTTTCTGATTCTACTGGCTATATCAGCGCATCAGTAAGTAACACCTTTTCTTTTGATGCATCTTTTGATTTCGATGTTGCTTTAAAGAATCTGATGGATATTACATCCAAATCCAGATTGAACAAATTCCTTTCTGGTGTTGATTCTTTCTTTAATGCAGTCAATTTAAACAGAATTTCTTTTAGTTACACTGCAAGCCAGGAGCTTATTAATAATTACATGAATCAGGATATAATAGGTTCGGGTTTTGATTTTCTTAAATACCAGTTGGGGCTAAAAGGGAAGGACTTCCGCTCTTTTTTGCGTGGTGACATGGATGACTATGTTCTGGGAGGAATGAGATATCGTGCATTAGCAGGTGATAAAATCGATTTATATCGTCAGGACAGAAGAAATACTGATCAGAGGTACTCAATTTCCAGTGGGCTCTCCATTTCTGTTCCATTTCAACTCTCGATTAGTCCCATAAGTTTAAGCTGGAGCCGAAACTTTGAAGTGATCCCGGATACTAATTTCTATGACACTACAATTACTTTTCCGGACTTTTCTTTGGGCCTGCGTACCTCATCCTTGATAAAACTTCCTCTTATCAAGGACTTCCTTAGTAGTCTGGAATTTAATTCTAATTTGAATTTGAAAAGAATATGTGGAAATAAAAATGATATAGATCCTGACACTACCAAGGAATTCAGTATGTCACCTCTGGTTGGAATACAGGGAGTTATAAAAAAATGGCCTATTAATTTTTCTTATCGCAGCAGAATATCTCGAAGCAAAGTCTATGATAAGAAGATGGTGAGTAATCAGATCAGCTCCGGGGGCCACGAACTGGATATAAGTTATAGAATAGAAAGAAACAGCCGCTTATCTGAGATTAATCTCTTGCGTTGGAAAATTCCTGTCAGGGGAAAGACGACCATGGGGTTAACCGGTAATAGAGAGGTAAGAACAGAACTTAGCAATGATGGGCAGAGTAAAACAAATGAAGTTTCATATTCAATTAAGCCATATTTATCTTATATTTTCACAGACAACATTACCGGGAGTTTCGAATATACTCACGGAAATGAAAAAACTGGTGAACATGAAACAAAAAAACGTGAATTGGCATTGATTGTTAGCATCCAATTCAATTAGAGAAACATATGCAAAAAAAAAATATTGTTTAATGCAACCTCGACCGAGAAAAGGGCTGCTTTGCTTGAATCCGACAAAGTGGTTGAACTAGTAGTGGAAAGACCAGATCATTTAAGACTGGTGGGCAATATCTACAGAGGGAAGGTGACTTCCATTTTGCCTGGTATTCAGGCAGCTTTTGTGGATATTGGACTGGAAAAATGCGCATTTCTTCATGCCTCAGATGTCGATCCTTCGCTGCTTCTTGATGTAGATGATTCCTTAATGGAACGATATATGGGACAGGATACCTCCAAAAGAAAGCGAATAGCCAAAATCCCTATTGAAAAAGTTCTGGATGTAGGTCAGGAGATTCTGGTTCAAGTCGCTAAAGAACCGATAGGGTCCAAAGGAGCCAAAGTTACTACACAAATCAGTTTGGCAGGAAGATTCCTGGTGCTTGTACCAGATACCGATTTCATAGGTGTATCCAAAAAAACATCGGATTTGAAAAAACGAGCCAGGTTGAAAAAACTCATAGCACAGATAAAACCGCCCGGTGTAGGTTTTATCGTACGTACTATTGGTTTGAAGGTTTCTGAAACCGAGTTTATTAAGGAAATCCACCTTCTTCTTGATTCCTGGCGTATTACTCAGAATGAAGCGCTGAGCGGAAGTGGACCCAAACTGGTATATCGGGAACTGGGCATAACCACCCGGGTTATCAGAGATCTTTTCTCTGAAGAGGTAACGGAGGTTTATGCAGATCAGGATGACGATTATCAGGAAATTCAGGAATACCTCAAAGCTCTTCATCCAGATTTTTGTAATCGAGTAATCAGGTATAGAGAAAAACAACCATTGTTTGATAAGTTCGATATTGAAAAAGATTTGGAACGGCTCTTGAAAAGAAAGGTTTGGCTGCGTAGTGGTGGCTATATTCTGATTGATAAGACAGAAGCTCTGGTTGCCATAGATGTTAACACCGGCCGAAACATTGGAAAATCCAATCTGGAAGAGACCATTTTTAAAACCAATCTAGATGCTGCTGGTGAGATTTGCCGTCAGCTTCGTTTGCGTGATATTGGTGGACTGATAGTTGTGGATTTTATAGACATGCAAAATCCCGAGAACCGAAAGAAAATTGAGAACGCAATGCGCATGGGATTAGAGGCTGATCCAACTGCCACTTCCTTTACCGGGCTCTCCAAATTCGGACTGATGGAAATTACCAGAAAAAGAGTACGTCCCGAATTGCAGGAGTTTTTTACCGATGTTTGCCATGCCTGTGGTGGTCTGGGATGGGTTTTTTTCTGCAGAAACCGTTGCTGCCAGAATCGATAGAGACTTACGGAGAACTACCTTTAATGCACCGGAAATCACTTTGGCTGTACACCCTGCGGTGGCAGCTTATCTGATCAAAGATGGTGCACAGATAAAGAAAATGCTAGAAAAAGAGCACAATTGTCGCTTCACAATTGTTGAAGACGAGCAACTGGATCAAGATGAATACAATTTTACTCCAGTCTACAATGCAATATCATAGGACACTTGATTGCGGCATTGTGAATATATATATTTAAAAATCTTTTCCCTGGGCCGGGGATTTCTGGTCAGTAAGGGACTGCAGGTATCAAACTTGCGCCAGAAAAGATTAACCGACCAGTAAAATAAACAGGAGTTATTCATGTATTCGATTATTGAGCAAGGTGGTGTGCAGTTTAAAGCTACACCCGGGGCAAAGTTACGTGTACCTCTTATCGATGCTGAACAAGGGGCAGAAATTACCATAAACAAAGTCCTGCTGGCAGCCGATGGTGATAATGTAAAAATTGGAACCCCAGTGGTGGAAGGTGCTTCAGTTACTGCAAAGGTTCTTGAACATGCAAAAGCAAACAAAGTACTGGTGATCAAAAGAAAACGCCGTAAAGATTATCGTCGCAAAAACGGGCACCGTCAGCAGTACACAAAAATTGAGATCGTTTCGATCAACGTCTGATTGCAGGGAGAAATAAAAAATGGCACATAAGAAGGGTGTTGGAAGTAGCCGTAACGGGCGGGACAGCAATCCAAAAATGCTTGGGGTAAAAAAATTTGGCGGAGAGAAGGTGAGTGCCGGCAGTATTATCGTTCGTCAGAAAGGCACTGTTGTTCATCCGGGCATTAATGTCGGAAAGGGCTCAGATGATACACTGTTTGCCAAGATTGACGGTATTGTCAGGTTCTCAAGATTCACTGGAAATAAAAAACGAGTCGATATTTTACCTGTCTGATTAATTCTGATTCCAATGAGATAAGTTCGATGGCAGTACTTTTTACTAAGTGCTGCTTTTTTTTATCCTGAAAAACCAATAGTAGACTACGTGTTATTAAAAGAAAAGGGTATTGGAGAAAATCCAATACCCTTTGTTTTCGGTTTGTATTCAAGGAGATATAGGGGTTAAAATTTTCTTGTCTGCACAAAATCACTCAATAGATCAGCATATATAATATTTCTGTCCTGACTTCCATCGGTTATTGTTGAATCGTAAGGAGCATGGCTTTCTTTTTTCCAGATTAGCTTTTTGCCTTCTTTGTGCATTCTTTCAAAATTTTGCCGTACTGCGGTGAAACGATTAACAAACAAATAGATGGTATCCCCCAGAACGTCCCAGGTTCCTACAGATCTATATTCGTAATCTTCTTTGAGAAATGGTCCGCTCTGTCCTTTTTTATTTTCAATCAGTTTGACACTGCCCTTTCTGTCGAAGGAGAAGATTTTCTTTTCTATCGCGTTTATAGCTTTGTTCTCAGTACCTTTGATATGGTTAGTGCAGACCCATTCTCCGGGAATTTTTTTGATGATCTCATTTGCTTTTTTCTGATTTTCCCTGAACTGGGGAATGCTGTTCATTATTTCCTTAGCGGTGTTGTTTGCCTGCAGGTAATATTTAACGTTCACAAAAGAATCGACCACGTTAAGCATACTGTCAATTCTTTTTGCTTGAAGTGCACTGAACTCTTCGCGTGCTGATTTGATCTGGGATTTTAACGATTCTATGGATGGCAAAAGGTTACTGACATGATTTTTGTAGTATTTTTCCACTTCGCTGAGTTGTTTCTCCAGCTCGACTGCAGCTTTTTTAGCATCGGGAGCTTTTCCTTTGTCTTTACTGATTATAGCTTGGGCAAGATAGACCTTAGCCATGGAGAGCATACTGTCCGGGATACCTTGTGTTTTAAGGTTATCGATACGTTTTTGAGCCTGATCAAGAGTTTCCTTGCTTACTCCGCCGCAGCCTGCCAGGGCTACTATAGCGGTTAAGCTGATCAAATACAATCCCCACTTCCTCATAAAACCTCCTGGTTATTAAAATGTATGTTTCTGAGCTGATATTCAATTGAGA
>Ga0180028_1032344_pt1 | contig 11230 bp, 4 predicted proteins | sample BioARNtimezero_FD_135970 | JGI IMG/M metagenome (GOLD analysis project Ga0180028, IMG submission 135970) | Anaerobic biogas reactor microbial communites from Seattle, Washington, USA - Biogas_R1-A RNA time zero (Metagenome Metatranscriptome) | ecosystem: Engineered > Bioreactor > Anaerobic >...
CATAGAAAAAGGCATGAATAAAAAGAAAAACAGCTATAATGCAATTAAAAACAGCATAAAAGATGAACTGGGTTCTTATGTTTACCAGAAAACAAAGCGTAAACCCATGATATTGCCTGTTATTATTGAAATACCTTCCTGAATTGGGGAAATTACTAAGTCGTCAGATTAAAACATTACAATGCTGCTGCAGTCGTCGGTTTGTACAGCTGCAGCATCAGTGGGCTTCCCGGTTAAACATTGAAATATTGCTGCAGCCGCGGTTTGTGCAGCTGCAGCATCAGCGGGCTTCCCGGTTAAAACACTGCATTATTGCTGCAGCCAAACAATAATATGGTGGTGCTTACCATCATCCTTAAGTTTTATTCTGTTCCCCTCTGTCAATTCACCGTCAATAATTAAAGCTTCCGGGTGGGTAGGTATAGTGTCTGTTGTTTTACCGCTTTCTTCTGAAGCGGCTTTGTTTTTTTGTATAACATCGATATTGTATACAGAGGACTTGTACTTGTACCTGATCTTATAGTCTCCAAAGCTTTTCGGTACTGCGGGGGCGATCACAAGGTGATTGGCCTGCTTATGCAAGCCCAGAAACCATTTTACAAGCCCCTGATACATCCATCCCGCAGAACCGGTATACCAACTCCACCCGCCTTTGCCCGTATATGGAGCGTTATAGGATATATCCGCGGTCATAACGTACGGTTCCTTCTCATATTTCAGCACATCCTTTCTGCTTCGCGTGAGATGGATGGGATTTAGTGCCGAAAAAAGACTATAAGCTTTGTTTTTATCACCAATCATTACAGCTGCAATTGCAAGCCATATAGCGCCATGTGTATACTGCCCGCCGTTTTCTCTTATGCCGGGGTAGTATTTTTTGATATATCCGGGATTTTTGCTGGTTTTATTGAAGGGAGGAGTTAACAGCAGCGATATGCCGTCTTTTTCTAGGAACAGGTGATTCCATGCCGATTGAAAAGCCCGTATAGCCCTGTCCGGCCTTGCGCCCTTCGAAATTATGCTCCAGGACTGGCTAATTGAATCGATCCTGCACTCATCGTTATCCCTCGATCCCAGTTTTGACCCGTCATCATAGAAAGCCCGGATGTACCATTCCCCATCCCATGCATGTTCCTCAATGCTGTTTATCAGGTTTTCCCGCATCTGTTCGAGTTCATCGGCAAAAGGCTGATCACCGGCATACCGGCACAACGGTATAAAATCCTCAAGGAGTGCAATCATGAACCAACCGAGCCAAACGCTTTCACCAGTCCCGCCAATGCCAACCTTGTTCATTCCGTCATTCCAGTCACCTCCTCCAATTAATGGCAGTCCGTGAGCACCAAAACGGATATGTTTGATCGCATTCTTGCAATGTTCATAAATACTCGCTTCCGTATCGGATGGTTTTGGCAGAAACATATTCTCATGTTGATCCTGTTCAAGCTGCGGTCCGTCGATATACATTGTTTTTTCAAATAATACCGAATAATCACCGGTAGAACGGACATATTCTGCCGTCGCATACGGCAGCCACAGCAAGTCGTCGGAAATTCTTGTCCGCACTCCGAGCCCTTCGGGCGGGTGCCACCAATGCTGTACATCTCCTTCTCTGAACTGCCTTTCGGAAGAGCGTTTAATATGGTCGCGAAGAATATCCGGACGGGCATAAACAAGGGCAAGGGCATCCTGCAGCTGATCCCTGAAGCCATATGCTCCGCCGCACTGGTAAAAGGCGGTTCTTGCAAAAATTCTGCAGGAGATTGTCTGATACAGGAGCCAGCCGTTGACAAGAATGTCGATGGCTTTATCGGAGGTCTCGATTTGTACTGCACCCAGAATTTTTTTCCAGTATGCTTTCACGAATGAAAGCTCCTGCCGCGGCACTGCAGCATCTCTGTATTTGGTAAGGAGCCTTTGTATCTCATTCTTATCGTCGCTGTAGCCAAGGCCGAATATAATGGCTTTGCTTTCACCCGAACCCATAACGGCGGAAATTTGTATCGCTCCGCAGGAGTCATAACAGGCACCGGTATTGCAGGAGAGTTTAACGCCGAGCCCCCGGGGATCGCAAACAGATCCTTTCAGGCCAAGAACCTCCTGCCGGTTGCCCGTATAACCGATAATTGTTTCATTTGAGAAAATAAACGCCTGATGCTTCCGGTATTTGTAGTTGTATATGTTTTTGGCGTACAAGTACTCATTTTCATTATCATATCCGGTTATTATATATGCGCCGGTCTGATCCCTGTTGACGCCGAGGGTCCACTCCACATAATACGTTAGTGTTAGATGCCGCGATCTGTCCGAATGGTTTGTGAGTACAAGCTCCCAGATCTTCAGCGGTTCCTCTGCGGGAGTGAATACTGTCAGCCGCTGCTCTAATCCTTCCTCATCATGATGGAAATTTGTATAACCAAAGCCATGCTTTACACTGTACAGGCCGCGATCCCTCCTGCCGAGGGAAACGGGCGTAAAGATTCTTCCGGTAACCTCATCCCGGATGTAGATCACTTCAGGACAGCTGTCGAGAACCGGATCGTTTGACCAGGGCGTAAGCTTGTTTTCGCGGCTGTTATATGCCCACGTATAACCTGCACCGGACTCGGATATTGTAAAGCCGAAGGTTCCATTTGATATAACATTGATCCAGGGCGCCGGAGGCCTGTTTTCACCATCGAGGAGAATCGCGTACTCCGTCCCGTCACTCGTGAATCCTCCATAACCGTTGAAAAAAATAAATTTTTGTATCTCGTTGTACAAAATTCCTTACCTCCTGTTAAACATATCCTTCTGCAAGGATGTTTTTCATATCGGCTATGGTGTTTCTGAAGTATATTCCCGTGTTTTTGTCAAAGACGACTTTGGCAACGGTATACAGCAAATCCGCTTCTGCGGGCACAAGCTGGTAGGAATGGATAAGGAATATTCCGGGTTTGTCCTTGTCGTCATATATCTTCAAAGAAGTGGTCATGCTGTTTATAAGGTCATCAAGCTCCTGCATGTAGCCGTATTTTGCTTCACTTAAGATCACGAGATCAACCTTAATGAGGTTTATTCTCAAATACTCATACAGCTTCAGAACCTCCCGGATGATTTCAGCTTCCTCCGCGGAGTTGACGATCATGAGCATTATTGGGTTGTCGCCCGAGATACCGTACCGCCAGAGAGAATTCTGATCCTTCCAATTGCGCCGTATGATCTCGGTGGATCCCCTGTAATACCGTGACGGATAGAATAAAGGGCTGATAATGTTTTGGAACGCGTTCAGCTGTCGTCCCGAAATACCAAGGTATTTTAGTTCCATTATGCTTTGGAGCCTGAATCTTTCGAGGACATCATCCACCCGGTATGCAATGCTGAATTCATCGCTTAACCGGAGGATTTCTTCACGGTTTTTGCATATACCCGTGATGAAGGTGACTGCAGCCTCACCGCCGGGAACAAGATTGACATAGGTACGCAGGCTCATAATCGGGTCACAGGAAAAACCATCGCTATTGGACAAAGACGTGCTTTCCCGAATTGCATCCGGTGCTTCGAGGGTGTTGTTTCTGCCGATAAAACGCCCCCTGTCATTCTCATATTCAATATTTTTCAATGACTCTCCTGTCCTGACCATGTGCAGTATGTATGGGTTTTCATTTTCTCCGTCACTCCTCCTTCTGGAAACAAACACGGCGTTATCACGAATATATTCGCTTTCAATAAAAAGTTTGTTAAAGGCAGGATGGCTCGATTCGGCGGCATAACTGTCTCCGACCACTTCCACGTAACTCGTGAGTGCAATTTGTTTTTCTTCTTCACCGTAATTTTTCAGCGTCACCTTCCTGATTTCCAAATCATGCTCAATGGATAGGCTCACGATGGTATAGGTTGAAATATCCCCGTCTTTTCTGAAAAATTCAGACTGGTGGTGTGAGAAAATTGCCTGGTATTCATCAGCCTTGACCTTTGTTGGGTTGTATGTGACGCTCCAATATCTCCCGGACTTAACATCCTTCACATAGATGTATTGCCCTGTCTGGGCGTAAATATCCGGGCGCCACCGGTTAATAATCATGTCGCCGCATGTGCTGAATCCATCACCGTTAGAGGTTATCAGCAACGAATAGCTCCCGTTTGAAAGGTAGTTGACGACAGGTATCGGCGGTGCGGTGGATTTGATGTGCCGCGTGCATAAAACATCGTCTTCCTGAAGGGGCCGTTTCCTGATGTTAAGAGTATATCCTTTTTTGGAGATGGAAATGAACCAGGTCTGCCGCTTTTCCTCAAGCATGGTTTCACAGGATTTCACAAATGGCTCGGCATGGAATCTTTGACGCATTATGCCGTTATTGAGGCAGTTATTGATTGCAACAAGGCTCATACCGAGGTGGTGCGCCATAAAGGAGCGGACAATACAATAATCCGTCATATATATCGGATCCGGGGCATCAAAATCGATAGCTTCATAAAACCCGTATTTGTCGTATGCTTTAAGCTTCTTTATCCGAAGAAGGTTTCGTATGGCTTCACCCCCTGCGTATTCGAGCGCAAGCATAACGGCATAAGGGGCAATTACACGGGAATCCATATATGATGGCTGCAGGCGAAGCTTGGGTACGCCGAAAGCACGGTACTGGTAATTTGAGTTAATGTCGAACCGGTGGTATTGGGATTCGGAAAAACCCCATGGAATTCCTATTCTCCTGGCATGCTTGATTTGCTGTATGACGGCAGCCCTCGACGAATCCGCAAAAACAGAACCCGGGTACTCTTTAAGCAGCAGATTCGGCATGAGATATTCAAACATCGTACCGCTCCAGGATACATGGGCGGGAATCCCCCTGATCATCGTAAGCGGACGGCTAAGCTTTTGCCAGTGTTTTGGCGGTACTTCTCCTCTGGCTATTGCGAGGTAGCTTGTAAGCAGTGATTCTGAAGCGATTAGGTCATAACAACCCTGATCCTTTACTTGTGTGGTTGCATTATATCCAATATGGAAAAGATTTCTCTTTTTATTGTATAGTTCAAAGAAACTGACGTTTTTGAGCATGTTGTCAATGGTATCGCATAAGCCGGCAATCCTGTTTATCGTGTTGATAGCATTCGTATTGTCGCTGTCGGCCAGATCAGACAGGGTGATCTTATCGGCGAGGCGTCTATTCTGCAGTTCGTATTTTTCCACTTCCTCCGCAAAGTGCTTAACAAGCATGATAAAATCCCTATGATCTGCCGAATCCTCAACATCCGTTTCGTTGACGGCAGCTATGTTCGCGGATAAATCCTCGAGGAATTCACCTGCTGTTTTATTTTTACTGTTTATAATCATCCGGGGATTGATACGCATTGCGAGCATTCTCAGTTCACAAAGCAGGCCTTCATTTAGGATGGCTGTGTTTTTCTGTTCCAAAAGCCCGTTTTTTAATGCCACGAGGTCTCCGAAAAAATTACCGCTGTCCACGGTTGATACATATCGGGGCTCCAGTACTGCAAGCGTTTTTATATCATACCAATTAAAAAGGTGTCCATTCCACTTTGGGAGCACATTCACGGTATACATTAGGTTTTCTGTATGGTCAATGACCGTGCTAAGCGTTTCAAAGCCAAAGTCCCTCGCGGAAAGAATGGAAAGGAACTGCAGTCCGATGTTTGTCGGCGAGGTTTTATCTGTAGTTCTCCCGGTTCTCGCAATCTGGTAGTTATCAGGGCAAAGCCAGTTGTTTTCTTTCGTTGCAAAGGTTCGGAAAAACCGCCACATCCTCCGGGCGGCATCATTCAGTAGTGAATAAGCGGAGGGGCTTACAGGATTTCGTGTTATCCGCCGCATGCTTATCCTATAAGCTGCATAGAACGCTGTTCCCCATAAGACCATTAATGCACCATATACAGCTGTTATTGCCGTATTTCCCGCGTTTACTGCAATTGCCGCTGCAAGGCCGGCAGCGGAAAGGATACAGGATGTGCCAAAATTTTTAAAATAGTACTTCACGGTGCTTTCAGCCGATTTTTCAATATTTTCTGAAGTGTTCCACATAAGCAGGTGCTTTTTACTGATCATCATGCGGTACAGGGTTTTGACGATCGCATCGAGGGCATTGAAAGCCTCGGTCGGAATAAGCACAATGTCCAGAAAAGCTTTTATGACAATTATTATGGTTTCGCGGAGCAAATGGAAATAAACGAGCGCAAGCCTGGGTCTTCTGATTTTGTATAGGATAAGCCCGCAGTAAAGCACCGTGAGGTCAAGGATGCCCCGGTAGAACATAATGGGCAGCCAAAGCCAGTATATCCGGGGTATGAGCAGAATATTCAGAAAGATAAGGAGCAGGCCGTTAATAGGCAGTAAGCTTATGCGCAGGGTATCAAGGATTTTCCATTTACATAGTGGGCCTAAATCTTTTCTGAAAAGCAATGGCAGCAGCTGCCAATCACCTCTAATCCACCGGTGTTCGCGTTTTGCGTAAGAGATGTAGCTGCCGGGGAAGCTTTCAACGATATTTGCGGTACTGACAAAAGCAGTAGTGACATAGCAGCTTTCCAGCAGATCGTGGCTTAAGACCCGGTTTTCAGGTATTTTCCGATAAAGCAGCTCATGGAACGCATGTACATTGTAAATGCCCTTTCCGACAAAGGATCCTTTTCCGAACAGATCCTGATAGATGTCCGATATGACGAGTGAATAGTTTGCAAGACCTGTACTTCTTCCAAATATCTTCGGAAACAAAGCTGAATTCTTGTCATGGATATGGTTTAAGACCATGGGCTGAATGATCCCATAGCCCTCTTGGACATTTTTCCGTGCAGGATCAATCCTGGCGCGGTGCAGAGGATGATCGATCATGCCTACAAGCTTGGCGGCATGATCCTTCACGAGATCCGAATCGGCATCGAGCGTGATAACATATTTGAAAGTTGTCAGCAGATCCCTGTCACAATGAATCGTAGTAAAACTTGTTTCTTCTACTGGAATACCGTTTAGCAGCGCATTAAACTCTTCAAGTTTCCCGCGCTTTCGTTCCCAGCACATAAAGCAGTTTTCACCCGGGTTCCATCTGCGTTCCCGGATGAAAAGAGAGAATTTCCGATAGGACGAGGGATAGGTTTTGTTCAAATGATCGATCTGTGAGATGAGCGTCTCCTTCAGTACAGCATCATCTGGTACATCTTTGGCGTCTGCATCCGCGAAATCCGCCAAAAGGGCAAAATAAAGGTTTGGCTGGCGGTTCGCCAAATAATGCTTATGCATACGGTTACAGAATTCAACACACTGTTCCTTTGACGATACGATAACGGGCATTACGACAAAAGTTCTCGCTTTATCGGGGATATATTCAGAATAATTCATGTACGGAATTTTTTGTACCGGTACGAGTCTTGTCATGATACTGGTTGTTGTTTTAAGTGAGGCATCCATCAAAAGAGGTGCGGCAGCGATTAGCATCAGGATGATTTTATGGAATTCATCCCAGTAACCCTGTTGAATTACTGCAAGGATGAGCAGGGTGGAAAAAGTAAATATTGCCGCGGCTAACAGGAAAAATAGCAATCCCCGGATGTTGAATTTTTTCTCTTTGACTGGCGGAAAAGGTTTGTTTCTTACAGCTGCTTTCAGCAGCGGATATCCTTTTCCGATGAGGTATGTACCGACATGGCTGGAACAATGCAAATCCTCTATGATCTGCCGGGAAAGCCTTATACATGTTTCTGCAACAAAAGCCTCTTTCAAGTTATAACGCCGTGCAAGCTTTTCCACCTCCGACCTGTACATTCCTCTGCTGCTGCTGTCCATATTGGGGTATACGCCGTCAGGATCCTTTGACAGGATGGATTCAATGATGGATAATTCTTCTACAAGTTCTTCCTCATTGATTTGGTTTAATTCTCGCAGGCTGATTACAGGTGTGCGGATGCAAGACTCCAATAATGATTCCTGCCTGCCTTCTTCCTTGAAGAGTTCAGACAGGTTAAGCATTTTATCTCCATTGCCGAAGTGGTAAGCAAGGTACCTCTGCAAGGATGTCTCCTCTATCGACCTGTTTCTTAAAAGATAGATAACGTGCGAGTGAAAAGTGATGTTCGTTTTGTATCCGTTCCAATCTGCCAATAACGGTGTGATGTCAAGATAGCCCTGTTTTTCAACAAGCTTTTCCTTTACAAATCGTTCTGCCTGGGTTTTGATATCGATGAGATTAAGGATATCCTCCGATACGCTGATGATGCGCTCCAGCAGACAAAGCCCAATCATCTCGAGCAGCGTCAGCAGCTCTCTTTCGGTCAGTGGAGTTTCTTTCTGGTAGGCTTTTATCATAAAAGATATGTTTTCCTCATTTAAATAACCGCCTGATATTTCAACCATTTTTTTCGCGACAACATAGATCCGGGGATATCCCCGGTACATTGTCGATTCAAGTATGGGAAGAGTTATGTACCCTGTTCCTGTTGTCTTCATCTTTTTAATTTCACGGTACATCATCTGAAAATTATCAAAAAGCCATCGGGCTGAAGGGATCAGAGCAATGATGTCGGGGGAGGTAACCGATATTCTGGAACGAATAAAGTTCATTTTCCTATAGGCTTTTTGGTTGACATGTGCTACGATACGGTTTATTCTCTTCCATTTAACCCTTTGATGGCTTAGGGACAATTCAGACATCATCTGTGCCCACTCTTTAAGCCCAAGACCTTCCTGAACCGTGTTCAAGCCTCTTTCAGTATGTAAAATTCGTTTCCTTGAAATGATAAAGAGCATTATTGCGGCCCCAATGGCTAGAACGGCAAATATGGCCGCAAAAACAGGATTATTTTGAAACAAGAGAACAAATTCCCTAATATTATTGTATCTCATACGCTTCCTGCCTTTCATCTACAAACGTTAAAAGTGCCGGCTTATGTCAGCTTTACGTAATCTAGACTAGATTCACCTGATAAAATCAGTTTTTATGAAGCACCATGCTTCTAAAACATAAAAATTATGATCTTTGACACTTGAATATGTGAGTTCCCAGGCTTTATTCCCCGTATTAGGGCATCAATTTAGCCGCTTGCCTTAGATTATGGGCAAAGATACCCAATCCGGTCCAGGTCTGTGTCCTCCGGTATCCCCTTAACATGCTGCGGTTTAATCCAAATCGACGTTTTAGACAACTGATTCGGCCTTCAATACCGGCTCTCCATCGCTTTAGTCGTTTGAACGTAGGACTGTTTTCGAACTGAGTACGCTCTTTCGATTTTCTACCGATTTTGGGTATGCACACATTTTTGACTCCTTCTTTGTAGGCTTTTTGCTCATTAACTCCATCGTAGTAGCCGCGGTCCAATGTGATTTCTCTGGGAGGCTGTTTGAAAATTTTACGATGTTGCTGTAAAGCATCATCCACCAGTGTTTTATCGCAAGGGTTACCTTTATGAAGTTGATAACCGGAGACGATGCCTCCCTCAATTTCTTGAATTTGAAGCTTATAGCCGAATTCAACCCGTTTCCCAAGTTTCCCTTTAACGATGGGTCGAGCTTCAGGATCATCAAGACTAACAAGTCGGTCAGCAAGTTTTGTATTGCCAGCGTTTACTGCTTCACTTTGTTCTATGACTTTACGAACGTTTTTGGCTGTATCGAGAAAATTACCAAGAAGCTTGCGGTCATTATTCGTTTCAGGGATAAGTTTCTTTGACAGACGATCTACGAAGGCTATAACTTTACGTGCTTCGGTTGCCATTTTCCCTGTGATTTCACGTACCTCTTTGCGGGCATCGTCTGTTCTGCGGCGTAGTACTTTTCCAATTGAAAGCATATGCTCTTTCATCTTATTGATTGTCTTTGCGCTTTGTCGGGTAGTCTTGCCACAGGATTGTTTTATGCGGGTGACTGCTTTTGTTAGTTTTTTTACGCCTTCGTAAAGCAGGCCCGCATCGGTAGGGTGGGTTATATTGGCCTCCACCACGGTGGTATCGACACGAAGTTTTCGTCCTTTAATCACTTTCTTCTCTACTAAGGATTTGAGAAGCTACTGATTAATTTCACCGATAACTTCCTCACCATATTTCGTGGTAATTTTCATTAAAGCAGTAGCATCAGGTACTTTTTGTTCAAGAGGAATGCGGCAGAAAAAACGGTACATGAGATTGTGGGTTATTTCCGGTACCAAGTCCTCGTAGCTCAGACCTGTAGATTGTTTCAGAAACATCATCCGAAGATAGACCCTAACAGGAACCGTGGGGCGCCCACGTTGTGTGTTAAAACGTTTAATTATTGGCTCCTCAAAGGTTTCATCTTGTAGTAGCGTGTCTATCTTAGCAAGTTGGGGAGTAAGTTGATACGCAATTTCAGGGATAAGCGTATGGGCTATGGTTGGTTGAATCCAGTTTGAATAGTCGAGTATCAGCATATACATCACCTTTTGTAAAATTTGTTTTATACTGTATATATTCGACACTCATCATCAAAAATCCTTCTTAAAACTCACAATATTCAAGGTTTTCAAGGAACATTTATCAGGTGAATCTAATTAGTACAAAATCAACTATAAGTCTCAGAATATAACTTTAGTTCTTGATTCAAAATAAATAGTTAGAGGAGAGTATTATGAACAATATTGAGAAGTACAATGATGCATTTATTAAAACCTTTGGTATTTCCGCTGATGAGTTGAACGGGCTCAAATACCAGAGTATCCCTGTATGGGATAGTGTTGGACACATGAGTTTAGTAGCATCTATTGAGGATTCATTTGGAATTATGTTAGATGCAGACGATATTATCGACTTGAGTTCATATGAAAAAGGCATGGAAATTCTATCGAAAAATTACGGCATAGAATTTTAAAGCATTAAGTTAAAGTAATAATCAAAAAATGAACAAGCAAACAAAGCGATTTCTTAAAGTCGACAGGTACATTATGGAATTAACTTATTCCAATATGTATTTGATCATTTGTGAGAAAAGCGCTCTGATTATTGATCCGAATAATTCAAACCAGGTTATTACAAAATTGGTTAGTTATGGCGTTAATAATGTTACTGTACTTTTAACCCATGAACACCTGGATCATACATGTGGGCTCATGAACCTGAAAGAGTATTTTAAAACTACAGTAGTCTGCACGAAAGCGTGTGCCGATTTTATAGGTGATTTGAAAAACAATAGGTCATTAGCGCTCATGGGGTTGGCAGACAGGTATGGACGAAATGAAGCTCTGAAGGTTATTCGCTCAATTAAGCCATTTGCATACGATGCTGACATAGTATTTGA
>Ga0180028_1295787_pt1 | contig 11101 bp, 10 predicted proteins | sample BioARNtimezero_FD_135970 | JGI IMG/M metagenome (GOLD analysis project Ga0180028, IMG submission 135970) | Anaerobic biogas reactor microbial communites from Seattle, Washington, USA - Biogas_R1-A RNA time zero (Metagenome Metatranscriptome) | ecosystem: Engineered > Bioreactor > Anaerobic >...
AAACAATAACTGTAAATAATTTGGTAAGTGCCAGTTTACAGCAAGCAACACGGGCAATATGCCATTTGTTCAGCCAAAGCGCTTCACAAACAGCATATGTGCCCGAGCCCGTTGTTTGCAATAGGGTTTCAATGCAAGGCCAATACCCCACGTCGTGTGGGGTAAAAAAACGAAAATTCATTAAAATTATAAATTTATTTGGAGGTTAAATGAAGGACCTTCTTGGCAAACTATCATCATATAACATCTTTAATTATCTTTTACCTGGCATTATATTTTCTATTCTCGTTGAGACGTTTACATCGTTTCACTTGTTACAGAAGGATATTATTAATGGTGTATTCCTATATTATTTTATCGGGCTTGTAATCAGCCGGATCGGATCAATTATAATCGAACCGCTTCTAAAGTCGACTAATTTTGTCCATTTCTCTCATTACCCCGATTTCGTTTCAGCCTCCAAAAAAGATGATAAATTAGAGATTTTATCTGAATCTAACAATATGTATCGCACATTTTGTTCTTTATTTTTATTACTAATATTATTGAAAGTATATGAACGGATTTCAACATGTTTACCTCAAATTAATAAATGGAATGCAGAAGTTACAGTTATTGGATTGCTGATTCTGTTCCTTTTTTCATACAGAAAACAAAATAATTATATAACAAAACGTGTAAATCAATTCAGAAAAAGTGAAGGAGATAAAGATGCCTGACTTCTTCGAAATCGACTTCTTAGATGTTGAGTCAAAAAAAAGTGGAGATGCAATACCGATTCGATATCAGGTAGGAGGAGAAACCTTTATCCATGTCACAGATGGTGGATTTCAAGATACTGGAGATTCACTTGTAGAACATATTAACAAATACTATAATGCACCAAAATTTATTGACTCGGTTGTCGTTAGCCACTCTGACGGTGATCACTCTGGAGGCTTACGAAAGCTCTTTGATAATTATAAAATTGGTGCTCTTTGGATGCTTAGACCTTGGTTATACGCAGATGAATTGATTGATCGTTTTAGCCGGTTTACTAATGTTGACAATCTTATTAAACGGCTTAAAGATCTGTACCCCAACCTTGTTGCACTTGAAGAATTAGCAAAAGATAAAAAAGTTCCAATTTATGCGCCTTTTCAAGGTTCTAAAATAGGTCATTTTACTGTGCTGGCACCATCAAAATCTACTTATTTAGATCTTGTTGTCGAATCTGATAAAACTCCAGATTCAGTAGAGTCATTTTCATCTTCTTTGCTAAGAACTGCAGGTGTGATGGTTGAAAATGCAATAGCATATATCAGAGCAGCATGGGGACAAGAAACATTCCCACAAGATGATACAAGCGCAGAAAACAATATGAGTGTCGTACAGTATGCAAATTTATGTGGTGAGAAAATCCTTCTAACTGCTGATGCTGGAAGATTGGCATTGAATGAAGCTGCTGATTATGCACCTAATGTTGGTTTGACTTTACCAGGAATTAATAGAATCCAAATCCCACACCATGGATCGAGGCATAATGTTTCTACAGAATTACTTGACCGTTGGTTAGGTCAAAGATTAAAGTCACAACCAGATGCCTCGTCAGGAACATTCACTGCAATTGTTAGTGCAGCAAAGACAGATCAGGATCATCCAAGAAAAACTGTGATTCGTGCTTTTATTCATAGAGGGGCTAATGTTATTTCAACTGAAGATGGTTCCATAAGTACCGGATATAACGCGCCTGATCGAGAAGGGTGGGTTTCTGTTGCCCCTATGCCTTATCCAGAAGATGAAGAAAATTAACTAGTTGTAGCAGGGCCGTCCATGGCCCTGGTTTGTAGGCCTTGCAGTAAAACCCTACAGCCAAACAACAGCGAATACATGCTCCGCTATCGCTACGGGCTTCGCCACATTTGCTTCCGCAAAGCTTCCAGCAAACGTCATGTATACGCAAGACGTTGTGGTCAATAAACTGGTACTGTTTAGTTTTATATATATATATAGCTTTTATTAACGCGAGGCGGATCTTAAAGTGTGCGTCCATTCACAAAAGGCAACCGGTGGGAAAACAGGCTACTAACAGGCCCAAGTTCTAATGTTAAGAAACACTAAAACTTGGGCCAGTCCGTTAGACGACCCTGTTTCTGGCTATACGTTACAGCAAATTGAAGGTATTTTAAAGAAATCTGGATGCAAGTCTGTCAATGATTTTAAAAATGAAATTAAGGCACTTCCGTTACCTGCAGGTGTATCCGTTACTTCAAGAGATACATACTTGAACCAATTTTAAATATCAAGAGGTTACAAATGATTAGATTTCTGTTCATTCCAATGTGTTTCATAATACTAGGTTGCGGAACTGATATTGATCGTTGGACGACATATAGTTACTATATTGTCAACAATTCTAATGCAGAAATTAAAATCATCGGGGTAACTCAGAATGATGTCCCCTTTGAAATCGATACACTGCTTGACACTGCGCTACATAGGGGAGACGAACTTCATATTTATTCTGGTTACAATGGTTTTGATGCTGGTGTGACAAGCTTTTCGTTGAATATTGAGTCGTGCGACTCAATATTCATTCTGAAAGATGGTGCATATTTATATCGGTGTTTTAATTTTAGAAAGGATCCATCATTAACCAATATTGATTCATCATCTACTGTATTTTTCCAGTTTGAGAAGCAAGATATCTGGGAACCATGTGATACGACACAGTATGATAGTAATGGTCCACAACCAAAAGAAATCTTATTTCGGTTTGTGATTAACTAATCTGCGTTTTTCTCATAGAATGCCTGAAGGACTGTTTCAGGCACTCAAAAAGATTTTGTAGAACAGGCGCGAAGAAAATGCGGAATCGGCACTATGCAAAATCGCACCCGCTCTTATTTTCCGCGGCTCCCGCAATATGCGGGATTCGAGTCTTCGAGTTTTTGGCCGCTCTGCGGGTGGAAGTGCGAACAGAAAAGCCAGTGTGGGGCTCCCAGGGCGTTCTTTGCCTACTTTCTTTGGCCCTGGAAAGAAAGGGGGCCGTCGAAGACATCCGGAAAGACAATTAAAGAAACCAGTTTAATATTTTTAGTAATCATAGAGAAAAAGCGAGAATAAGAGCGCAGCATTGGAACAGAAAAATTTTGGGTTAATAAATTAACTTCGAACAACCAGAATTGAATTAGAGCTTTCCGGTCTAAAGCTGAATCCCAAGTTCCTTAAGCTTTCTGGAGAGATTTGGTTGAGCCAGTCCGATAGAACGGGCGGTTGCTGTTATATTTCCGTTATGCTGCTCCAATGCTTTTTTTAAGAACTGCTTCTCAAATTCGATTTTGGCCTGACGGAAATCGCAAACCGGCTTAATTAAGCTATCCATTGATCCAGCGGCTGTAACTCCGGCACTCTCTGTATGCTGCTCATCAATATCAGTCCAATCAATTTCGGTTGAATCAGTATATACAGCAACCCTGGTTATCAGATGTTTCAGCTCACGGATATTTCCCGGATAGTGAAGCTCGCAGAGCCGTTTCTGTGCTGATTCGGTAAAATTTTTCTTAATTCCAAGTTCCTGGCAGACGTTTTTCAGAAAATGCCTGGCAAGGGGGATAATATCCTCAACTCTACTGTCCAGCCCTGGAACATTGAGCACAAAGGCACTTATCCGATACCACAGATCATGACGAAACAGCCCCTGAGCGACAAGTGATTCCAGATCCTTATGAGTTGCACAAATCAAACGGACATCCACCTTTGTGGCATTGGTGGCTCCCAGACGTAAAAGCTCCCCTGTTTCAATAACCCTGAGAAGTTTGGCCTGAACCTGAAGATCCATGTCTGCAATTTCATCAAGAAAGAGAGTCCCTCCATTTGCCTGTTCCAGACAACCAAGTCTTTTTTTATCTGCGCCAGTAAAAGCGCCCCGTTCATGTCCAAACAGTTCATCTTCAGCCAGAGTAACCGGTAACGATGCTGCATTTGTAGCTATGAAAGGTCCCTGGGCCCTGTTTCCTTCAAAGTGAATATGTCTTGCCAGAAGATCCTTTCCGGAGCCGGAAGGTCCGATAATTACTACAGGTTCTCTGACATTTGAAAGCCTTGAAGCCCGCTCATATAACAGTTTCATGCATCCAGAAACTATCAAGGGACGGTCTTTCTGCCTTTCAAGTAACTCTTTCTTTAAAACAACCCCCTCCAGTGCATTACGTATGCTTGTTCTTACCTGCAGCAGACGAAGTGGTTTCTCCAGAAAATCATGTGCTCCAATTTTAAAGGCCTCTTTAGCCAGACTTACTGTTCCATACCCTGTGATCATTACAACCGGAATGTGAGGCGTTCTGACCTTAACTTTACGAAGAACTTCAATGCCATTATCGGTTCCCAGCTTGATATCCAGAATCAACAGATCAATACCATCGTTGATTCTTTGAAGAACCTGCTCTTCATTTTCAGCAAGGCTGACTTCAAATCCATCTTCAGTCAATATCTCCTTAAGAGACTCTCTTATCTCATGTTCATCGTCAGCTATCAGGATTTTCATGTTTTCGAATTTTTCCATTTTCAGCCATTTCCCACAAAATTTTGTTCCTCTGGAATCTCATTTGCGACAACGAGGTTTGGATCGTAAAGCATTATTATGGTAACTCCATGTTTATCTTGATCGGTGCTACTTTGCAGCCGGATCGAAATACCCATAGATTGCAGCATTCTTTTTACCACCGGTAATCCCAGTCCTGTTCCCCCTTTTTTGGAGGTAAAATATGGGATCCATACCCTTTCACACACCTCCTCAGGTATACCCGAACCATTATCAATGAAACTGATCTGAACCTTATCAGAAACTTTCTCTACTATGATGCGGATTTTGGATGCGCCAGCTTCCAGACTGTTTTTCCACAGATTCAGAAACACTCTGTACAGAAGATGTGGATCGGCAGTTATCTTTGCATCGCCTTCAATGCTTAAGTCAACGGTTCCCAGTTCCCTGAACAGTGGCTTGCATATCTCCTTGACTGAAACTTCAACACACTGCGGCTCCGGTTCTCTTGCAAAGCTCCTGAAATTATCAACCAGCTTCTCCAGACTTATTACCTGAGTACCGATACGATTTACAAATCTACTGAGCTCACTATTTTCTATCCGACAACCATCATCAATTTTTTCCTGTATTCTGTCCAGAGATAGCTGAATTGGAGTCAATGGGTTTTTTATTTCATGTGCCATGACTCTTGCGATATCTCGCCAGGCCGTTTCCATACCCTGAGTGTGAGCCTGCTCCCTTAATTTTATCAACTCCTCCTGCATGATATCCATCGATTTTTCCAGTTTCCCCAAGGCTCCGGCGGATCCGCCCGGTATGGAGGCTTTTATCCCTTTTCCAATCTGCTCGGCTGCCAGAGCCAGCCTGCGTAAAGGTCTGGTCAGTCTGCGCAAAGCATAAAAAGCCAGGACCAGCAGAGTAACAAATAAAACGAAAGACAGGATTATCATTGCAATGCATTGTTCTTCAATTATAATAGGAATGAGGACCTGCCATTGACGGTTTCTCTGAATCGCTGATCCGATAACCGCTTTTACAGAATCGTTTTCTGTAGAAAGAAATCTGCGAAGCAAACCTTCTAAATCGCTATCCACACTCTGCTGCAGAGTGCTTTGCAATTTACTTATATAGATACTTTGCAATGGGAAAGCAAAGGCTATAAGAACTACTGCGGCCAGCAGCAATATTCGCCACTCTATTTCAAGTTTCTTAAACAGATTCATGAGGCTTTTCCGGAAATCACTTCTTTGCACTCCTTCGCTGAGAATCCACTTTGAGTTTTTCTTTCGGTGCAAATTGATAAAATATCTTCTGCTGTCCCCAGACACGGCTCATGTCAACGACCCGGTTGAGCTCTTTTGCCATACCGGGGAGAATCGTAACTTCTACCCTGCAAAGATTTGCATCCTTTGAGACAGAAAACTTCCATTTACAAAAGTCTCTGAGCGCCAGATGCACCATTTTATATTTTTCCGAAACATTGACTGAAGTGGCATTGGAGTCAAGGAAATTATAGGTAAAGTTCACCATATCGAAGAGAAGAGTGCGGGTAAACTGAAGGGAATCAGACTTGTCGGAAAAACAAAGGATATTGAATCCCAGAGGGATTCCTGCATCTACCAACTGTTCCAGTTGCCGGTTCCAGGCAATATCAAATTTACACAGAAACTGGTAAGATTGTGTTTCGTCTTTAAGAAATTCAACACCAATTCTTGCCGTTCCGGTTTCCGGTGATAGCCAATGGCTGATAAAAAGGATTAATCCCAATAATCCATCTCGCATTACTCTGTATATCCTGTTTAACCCAGATTACCCAGGACCACTCTCAAACGTAATCCTGGATTAACAGTAACAAAACTGTTGACAGATCCACCGAAGCCATTAACAGAAAGCAGGAAATGACTATTAAGATCCATACCAAGATGCCACCAGGACAATAAAGAAATGGTCATCCCGGCACGTAACTCCAAACCGACCTGTCGCGCTTTCGCTTCAGCTTCATTATCAAGATCCTCATTCCAGGCAACACCACCGAAAACATCTGCATCCTGATAAGATTTGGTGACTTTCATCAAACCGCCACCAAATACCCCACCAGTTATGATATTTAATTTTTTATGAACAAAGACCTTCTCCACCATTAAACCACCAAACCCGGTGCGTATCTTCAGGGTCATAAGGGAGTCGGAGGGAGTGACATCGCTTCCAAAAAAGCACTCTCCGGTCCAACCCCCAAATCCAACCCTGACTCCATTACCCACCCCACCATATAGCCACGCTCCATTGACCAGAAGAGGCGAATAACTATGATTTGTCAGGTCCTGAAAAACAAACTGTCTCAATTGAGAATCATGGCTGACCAGTTTATAAATCGGTTCTGTTCTAAGACCCAGAATCATTGGTTGAATGATGACTCCGCCCCCATATCCCTGCACTCTGGCTTTTGAGATACTGCGTTCTAATGCTGCCTGGAACCTTTTAAACTTATTGACAGTCAGCATAATTGCATCGATGGTATCGATCTGAGGGCTTTTTTCTTCACCGCTTAACTGACTTGTTGATTCATTCAGAACGGTTGAATCGTTTTTCTGCTCAGATAAGCCGGTATCGGTTTCCATGGTTATGCTGCTGTCAACCAGTGTATCTGTTTGCGCCGAAACATTTCCAGAGAAGCTGAAAATTAGTAAAACCTGAATAAATGCAAGGATTCTCATCAATTGCTCCTAATAATATTCCTCTTACACAGATGTACCGAAAATAACTCTGAGCCTTACTCCCGGGTTTACTGTACAGAAATTTCCACTGCGGTTACCAAATCCGGATGAAGAATACTGGATCAGAGCAGAAAAGTCCATTCCCACATGCATCCAGTTAGTAAATGAATAGGTAGCCCCGCCATTAATTCTGAACGCCCAATAAGTAGCCAATGCAAGCTTCAGCCTATCCTCTTTATCCTTGCGTATAACATCCATCGGATAGTCATCATCGTCGTCGTCAAAATAATCATCATCGATGTCTCTGAAGACATTGTCAGCCTGCTTAAATTCAGCAAGTGCCATCAGAACCCCTCCACCGATCATACTTCCAACGTATACGTTTACATTGGGATTAAGCAGAAAGCTTTTTTCTACCATAAATCCTGCATGCGAGAATCCGATGTGAAGCTCGATAACCGAATCCAGATATGCTTTCCCGTAAAGTTGAGCTGAAACACTGTCTGCAGGGCTCCTCCACTCACTACTGAACTCCGTTTTGTATCCTCCCCATATACCCATACCAGCCCTGAATCCGTTGCGTTTCTGTCCTACATATCCGGCCGTGCCAAAGCTGACAAAAGTATTATTGTGCAGATCAAACTTTCTTCCATCGAATTCTTTGACAATCTTTTTTATCGGATCAAGATCCAGATGAACTGCACCCAATTCGACATATCCTGAACCAGAGATACGTTCCGGATCATCCACTTTTACATCAGCAAACAAGCTGAAAAGCAAACCGGCATTCAAGACAATTGATACGATTTTTTTATACATCTGCACACCTCCTGATTATTGTTTGAAAAAATAATGCAGAGGAATATGCAATTAACATGCCACCTCGTTCACTTCAGAATATCTCTGAATCAGCCATAAAAATGGCTTGTTTATCAGGGGTATGCATTATGCATATATCTGTTTGATATGCTTTAATATAATATTGATATGAATCAGGGTGATTAACAATTGTATGATAGATAAGAAGACATGGAGGATTACTCCTCCATGCAATTAAGCCAGGTTTTTGACCGCACTGATATCGACTTCTGGAGTGGTAAGCATGTCATAGAACTTCACAAAATCATCTTTGTCAGGAGAATCTCTGAAAGCGATTGCAGCTCTGGGATGTTCGTTAAGAACACCTGTAATCATATATGGAATAATGTACCCCCACTCAATTTTCTTGGAAAGAGGGAGATAATGCTCCTGGATCAACTTGAGCACAGGACGTAAGTTATACTTTGGGTTTTGAAGAAAACTGAGAAGCAGCTCTATACAGCAGTTTCCAGGTCCTCTTCCAATCCCATATACCGAGCCATCCACAAAATTAGCTCCGTCGATTATCGCCTGAACCGTATTGGCAAATGCCAGTTGACGATTATTGTGAGTGTGTATCCCTATGATTTTTCCGGGAAGAGCATTTCTATACTTGTTAACCAGGTGGGTGACATCCTCACTATACATGGCACCAAAAGAATCCACCACATAAACTACAGGCACTGAAGTCTTGCTCAAATCGATTAGACCTTCATCGAGTTCTCTTTCAGTGTTGGTGGAAACGGCCATGATGTTAAGGGTGGTTTCATATCCTTTATCCATGACCATATCACAAAGAGCAACTCCCTTTGTGATGTCCTTTACGTAACAGGCCACACGAATCATTTGGAAAGGGGATTCATTCTGAGGAGCAATATCTTTCTCCTGCACTCTTCCGATATCGACCATGCAGGAGAGTTTTGATCCTGATTCGATTCCATCAACGATCCTTCTTACATCTTCATCTTCGCAGAAACGCCATTTCCCATAAACAGAAGGGTCAAATTGTTCCTTTGAAGCCTTGTAGCCCAGTTCGATATAATCGACCCCGGCCAAACTCAGCGCTCTATATGTCTCTCTCACAAATTCATCAGAGAATTGCCATCGATTGATTAAACCGCCATCACGAATAGAACAGTCCAGTACTTTAATTTCAGGACGAAACATTTAACCTCCAAAAAATCGGGATTGATTTCAAATTAAAATAGATAAAAACAAAAGAATAGAGAATAATCAATGAAAAAGGAAAGGAGCCAGTCGGAGAACGAAAAAAAGGAGCCCACTGAAGCAGATAAGTTTGCAAAGCGGGCATATTCAATCAGATACTCCAGAGGTTAACGATTCTCGATAGGTACAAATTCACGAATTTCAGGCCCTATATAAATCTGGCGGGGTCTGAAAATTTTGGTTTCATTCTGACTAGTCTCTTTCCACTGCGCAATCCATCCCGGTAATCTCCCAATGGCAAACATCACTGTGAGCATATTCACCGGAACCCCCATTGCCCGATACAAAATACCGGTATAAAAATCCACATTCGGGTAAAGCTTTTTTGAGATGAAAAAATCATCCTTGAGTGCAACTTCTTCCAGTTCTTTGGCAATATCCAGAAGTGGATCGTTAATTTTGAGTTCAGTCAATAATCGATCGCATAAACGCTTGGCAATCTTGGCCCTGGGATCATAACTCTTATATACAGAATGACCAAAACCAAATAATCTGAACCGGTTATCCCTGCTCTTAGCCGATTCCACATATTTAGCGATGGAGCCTCCTTTTTGGTAGATATCCTGCAACATCTCTATAACCGCCTGATTTGCGCCTCCATGCAAAGAGCCCCACAGAGCACAGATGCCAGCAGAAATAGCAGCGTAAAGGTTGCCCCGGGCGCTGGCTACCAGACGAACAGCGGTAGTAGAGCAGTTCTGCTCGTGATCTGCATGCAAAATAAGAAGCTTATCAAAGGTATCTACCAACACCGGATTTAAATCGTAAGGTTTTACCGGCGATGAAAACATCATGTTGAGAAAATTTGCGGCATAGCAAAGATCCGCTCTGGGGTAGATTACCGGTTGGCCACGGGATTTTTTGTAGGAAAAAGCGGCAATAGTCCTGACCTTTGAGATCAATCTGGCTGCAGTTATGTCGAAATTGGGGTCCCCTTCCATTATATGAGGATAAAAACTGAACAGAGAAGTAACCATTGCCGAGAGAATGGCCATAGGATGAGAATTAGGAGGGAAACCGGTAAAAAAATGCTGCATATCTTCATGGATAAGAGAATGTTCATTAAGATAGGCCCTGAAGGTATCCACTTCGATTCTGGTAGGAAGTTTTCCATGTACCAGAAGATAAGCAACTTCTACAAATGTACAGTTTTCAACCAGATCTTCAATATCATACCCTCTGTAACGGAGAATCCCTTTCTGACCATCAACATAGGTTATACTGCTTCTGCACACAGCCGTGTTAGCCATTCCATTGTCGTATGTTACTAATCCGGCTTTTTCCCTGAGTTTGGAGACATCTATTCCGATGTGCCCTTCAGTAGAAGTGACAACAGGCAAATCTGCAGTTTTCTCTCCATAAATAATTCTGGCAACCTCCATTACATCTCCTTCAGATTAAAACCTATTCGTGTATAAAAAAAGGGGGCTGATATTCCTGGAGTGGAACTATCGACCCCTGCTTTAAACAACAAAAATTCAAACATCGTGGAATTTCTAAAAAGCTAAGATACTTCTTTTTGCTTTATTCACCTTTGATTAAAGTTGTATTAAGCCGGCAACTGCTATGGGCCGGCAGTTAAAATAAGCAATGGAAAATTGGATCACAATATTTGGCAATAAAAATAAATTTTATTCATAAGTTAATTATCTGGTAATGTAAAATCTCTTTCTGGATAAGTTCGCTTTTTCCCGGTTTTTATGGATCTGCTTCCAATTTTTCAAGGGAAGTACGATCTTAAACCGGTACAATTCTTGCTTTTTTTATCGGCTTCCTT
>Ga0180028_1323330_pt1 | contig 11068 bp, 9 predicted proteins | sample BioARNtimezero_FD_135970 | JGI IMG/M metagenome (GOLD analysis project Ga0180028, IMG submission 135970) | Anaerobic biogas reactor microbial communites from Seattle, Washington, USA - Biogas_R1-A RNA time zero (Metagenome Metatranscriptome) | ecosystem: Engineered > Bioreactor > Anaerobic >...
AAATTATAAATATAAGATGTGTAGAATAAAATTTCAAATTTAGAACATGGTTTAGAAACTATAAATAAATATAAGATGTGATAGATTAAAATTTAGGACGTCGTTTAGGACTTATTTTTCTCTGTGGGCGAGGACTTGAAGAAGGTTTATATAGCTCATCATTCTGCTCAGAACGAACTGCAAATCCTGGGATGACATAAGGTTTTTTTGGTTTAGGTGGCTTGCCCACAAAACCTGGATGCACAGGTCCTTCTAATGGTTTGATTCTTCTACCAGGAGCAATGGGTTTGCAAACTGGACGACCATTAGGATAGGAACTATCGCCAACATAATGTCCATTTCTTTTTTTAGATGGCATAATTTTTCCTTTCTTTATATAATAGAGTAGGAAAAATCCAAAAATAGATAGCAATTCTATTTTGGTTTTATAGTATAACTACAATATCAATTTATAGGTTGAATTTTTTTGCCATTTGGAGTGTGGCTTGTTCTAATTCTTCTTTAGTTCCGTCATTCGTAATATAGTAATCGCATAAGGCGATAGGACCGCCTTTTTCCAATGTTTCAATTTCTGTAAAATCACGATTTTCAGCTTCTTCTGCAGTTAAAGGTCGTATTTCACGAACTGCAAGACGTTTGTATCGATTTTCACGAAGAGAAATTACTGGTATTAAGTAAATTGGAATGGTAAGATTTTTGCGGAGGAAAGTGTATTCGCTCCAACTATAAAGTCCGTCTAACAAAACTGTGCTATTTTCTTTTAAATATTCTTGGATAGTAGGCAATGCAAGTTGAGCATACGCAGACATACCATAAGTAGCTCGAAGTTCTTGTCGAACTTTTTTTTCATTTTCCTGTGTAGGTAATAAATTTCTTTTTTTTACTTCTTGTAAAGTAATACCGCCAAAGTAGAAATATGGTAAGTTATATTTTTTTACGAGATAATCGATTACAGTAGATTTGCCCGTGCCTGGCATTCCAATAATAGCTAGGATTTGTTTTGAACTTTTTTCTTCCATGAATGTACTTTTGCTCCTTTTTGTATCATAATGACCATAAAAATAATTTTTTTTCAAATATTTTTAGTTTTTTTTTATAACAATAAAAGTAATATAATATTTTTTCTAACATTTAACAAGAAAAAAAGCTTTTTTATTGTAGTAATCAAGGCTTTTTTATTATTGACATTTTTTAGAAATCATTTTATAATAATTTTCTATGATTCTATGATTCTAAAAAATCATATTTTATTTTTAGTTGAAAGTTAAATGATACATGCAATTTTTACATGTAGATTTTTGATTCATGCAATTTTTGCATTCTATTCAGAATTTTTATGAAAAAAAATGCTTTTATCCAAAGCAGTGGAGGCTTAACATGTTGCGAAATCGTTTTATCGCATTATTCTTTGCTTTGGTGTTTTGTGCAGGTTTTACCATAGCACAAGATACGGTAGTTACATCAGGAGTGCATCATGATTATGATGATAATGCTCCTTATGCAATTACTGTAGATCCTATGGCAGATACAAACCCTGTAAAAACACAACATACATTTGTTGCTACTGTATTAGATCGTAATGGAAATCCATTACCCAATCAAAGAGTAGAATGGATCTTAGCTCGTACTCCAAATGGAGTTGGTGATATTGTTGAACATGATGACATGAATGCCATCGTAGGAAATACAAAAGTTGTCAAACTTGGTAATCATTATAGCGTATCTTATACTAATGATTATGACCATACTCTAACTTTTGGAAACGATGATCCTCGCGACGACATCAAAATGACAAGAGGCCAAACTTGGATGACGATTACATCTCCAGTAGAAGGTGAGACTCACGTCATTGCTTTCTGTCCTAATATCAAAGATGCATCAAAACATAAAGTATATGCTATTAAATATTGGATTGATGCTAAAATTGATTGGCCCGAAGATGCTGTCAACAAAGTAGGTACACCTCACACTTTTGTATTCAAACTAACAAAAGCTTCTACAGGAGCTCCTATTGTTGGTCATAAAGTCCGCTGGGAATTATTACCAGAAGGCGTTCCAGCTCATATTGGTGATGATCCAGCTGGTACAGTTGTAGAAGGCAAAACAGATGGAAATGGTGAAGCCACAGTTGTTTTAAATCAAAACGAAATGGTTGAAGGCTATAACAAAGTCAAAATTACATTGATGAAACCAACTGGCGAACTACTAGCAGTTCGAACAGCTATCAAACGTTGGGAAGCTCCTCGTATTGTTCTACAAAAATCTGGTCCACGTGAAGGTATCTTAGGCGAAAAAGTTGTCTATACTATTACAGTATCCAACCCTGGTGCCACAGAAGCCAATGATGTCGTACTTGTAGATACTCTACCAACTCAATTAGCCTATACTGATTGCTCAGTGCCTCCCACAGATGTCCAAGGCAGAGTATTAACTTGGAACATAGGAACATTAGACAAAGGCGACACAAAATCATTTATCGTTACAACAAAAGCAGTTGAAGTTGGCTCTGCAGTTAATAATGTTGCTGTAACAAGTCTACAATACCCAGAACAAACAACTTTTGTAGAAACAATCATTGGTGCACCTGCATTATATATTATCAAAGATGGTCCAGAACTCATACGTAAAGACAGCCCTGCTACATATAGTGTCACTATTAAGAACAATGGTAACGCAGTAGCAAGAGACGTTTATATCCGTGATATCATTCCAGCTGGTATGAGCCTCAGAGGCAGAACACAAGGTCTTGCATTAAAATGGGACATTGGAAATCTACAACCAGGTCAATCTCAAACAAAAACATACACATTAGGATCACCTAATACAGGTGTATTTACAAACCAAGCCATTGCTTACTTAGGTGAACAAGAAGTTCATAAAACAGAATGTGTCACCAAAGTAATTGCTCCCGAGTTGAAACTTACCAAAACTGGTGATATGAGAGTATTCTTAAATAAACCAGCAAGATATACAATCACAATTGTGAACGAAGGTGATGCAGTAGCAAATGATATGGTACTTGTAGATACATTACCACAAGAACTTGAATTCATTAATTCTCAACCACGTGGCACATTGCGTCCTGGTCGAGGTGAAGATCTCTCTACCATCACTTGGAGACTTGGTAGTATCCAGCCTGGTCAAACAATCGAAATTCAATTACAAACTCGTGCCAACGCAGTCGGACGTTGCAGAAATGTTGCCAAACTACGAAGCGATTCTACAGAACCTCCTATACTTCAACCAATAGAAGCATATTGCGAAACAACTATTTCTGGTGTTCCTGCAATGCATATCAACTCCTATGATACCGAAGACCCCGTTGAAGTTGGCAAACAAACTATTTATGTAATTGAAGTTGGCAATGAAGGCACAAGTCCATGTACAAATGTTGTTCTTGTCAACCACATTGATGATGAGATGGAATATGTATCTGCTACAGGTCCCATTGGTCATCGTGTAGAAGGAAGTCAAGTATTCTTTGAACCAGTACCTATTCTACAACCTGCTGAAAAATTGACATATCGTATTGTTTGCAAAGCTGTAAAAGAAGGTTCTGCGAAAAATACAGCAAAACTTACATACGACCAATTCAATAAAGAAATCTTAGACGAAGAAGGTACTAGCGTTTATAAATAATTGTTCATTAATTCTGCTTTTTAAGCAGAATATTGAATATAAAATAAATTAAGACATGACCAGTTACACCTGTTATATAAAACAGGTGTAACATTCAAAAGGAATATTTATGAGATTAGCACTCGCATTAGTTCTATGTGTTAGTTTTCTTTTCTACGGTTGTTCTTCTAAAGAAGAAGAACAAGTTCAAGTTCCTAATAATGTCGAAAAAGAACAAGTTCAAGTTCCTAGTAATGTCGAATCTGTAAAAACAGATAAGGTCGAATCTGTAAAAACAGATAAGGTCGAATCTGTAAAAACAGATAAGATCGAATCTGTAGAACCTGAAACAGTTTTTGATGAAGATGATTGGGACGAAGAACCTGTGGATGAAGATACTTCTGAAAACGAATATGATGAAGAACAAGTTCAAGTTCCTGAGGATGTTGAATCTACAGAAACAGAAACAGTTTTTGATGAAGATGCTTGGGACGAAGAACCTGTGGATGAAGATACTTCTGAAAATGAATACCATGATAATTTTGAAGACGAAGAAGTATATTAACGTTTACGTTTATAAATAATTGTTTATTGATTCTGCTTTTTAAGCATGATACTGAATATAAAATAAATTAAAGACATGCACCTGTATGTGTACAAGTGCATCATTCGAAAGGAATATTTATGAAATTAGCACTCGTATTAGCACTATGTGTTAGTTTTCTTTTCTACGGCTGTTCTTCCAATGAAGAAAAAGTGGAAGTTCCAAAAAATGCTCAATCTGTAGAAACTAAAGAAGAAGTTGCTCCTGTTCCAGAAGCTCCCATTGTTCCAGAAGTTGCTCCCGTAGAATCATATGTTCCTATGGAAACATATGTTCCCGCAGTAGACATTCCTGCAACTCCTATCATAGAAGCTCCCACAACCCCTACAGTAGAATTCCCCTCTGTTCCCACTGTCGAAGCTCCTGCAACCCCTGTAGTAGAATTCCCTACTACACCTACAGCACCCTCTACGGGTAGCAATGATTTTATCATTGAAGAGTTAGAAGTTTCTGAAATTCCAGCTACTCCACTCCCAGAGAAAAAAGTAGAAGAAGCAACGGAAGCAATAGAAGACGCAGCTGAAGAAGTAGAAGACGCAGCTGAAGAAGTAGAAGAAATAATTGAAGACTTTGAAGAAGCAGCTGAAGAACCAGCTGAAGAACCAGCTGAAGAACCAGCTGAAGAACCAGCTGAAGAAGAGAGTTTTGATGATGATTGGGATGATGAACCAGCTGAAGAAGAGAGTTTTGATGATGATTGGGATGATGCTTCAGAAGACGAAGAATGGGAATAATTATCCTTTTGCTACATTATAATTTTACAAGTTGCTAGTTATGTAATAACTAGCAACTTTAATCCACATGCAGTACAAGTAATTTATTATTTTGCTGAATATTCATACAAATAGACTTAGGAGAAATAAAGACTAGCATGTATTTGGAAATGGTAGGAAAAACAGACATCGGTCGCCAAAGATCGAGAAATGAAGATCATTACTTAATATTAGACTCTGTTCACTTAACAGCAGTTGCCGATGGAATGGGCGGCCATATTGATGGTGATGTTGCCAGCGGAATTGCTATAAATACTGTTCAACAACGATATGAAACAGAATATCTACAATTATCGGAAGAGTCTAGCTACGATGACTTACTAAAATTTCAAGAACGATTTTTATCTGACACAATATTAGAAGCCAATAAAAAGATTTTCATTGAAAATAAAGAGTCCAGTTCTTTTGATGGTATGGGAACTACAATTGTTGCTATAATTTTTACAAATAAACATGCCATCATAGCATGGGTTGGCGATAGTCGAATTTATTTATATCGAAAAGAAAAATTAGTACAAATTACACAAGACCACTCTCTTATAAGCGAATTAATGCGTTTCAATGTTTTTGTAGAAAAAGAACTTCTTTTCTTACAAAATAAAAACATAATAACAAGAGCATTGGGAATGAATGAAGATGTTACGGTAGATACGAAAATTCAGGAAATTTTTCTAAATGACATTTTTTTACTATGTTCCGATGGATTAACAGACCAAGTACAAGATAGTCAAATTGAAGAAATTCTTTCAGAAAATGAGGACAATCTTGCGGAAGCAGCAAGAAAATTAATTGATTATGCGAATTTTCATGGCGGACAAGACAATATTACTGTTACTTTAGCAAAAATCAAACAAGAAATAAGTGAGTCTAGCAAAGAAACAAGTAAAATTATACAAGAGACAAGTGAATCTAGTAAAGAAACAAGTAAAATTATACAAAATACTAATGAATCTAGCAAAGAAATAAGTGAGTCTAGCAAAGAAATAAATGAGACTAGTAAAAAAATAAGTGAAGCGGACAAAGAAACTAGTAAAATTATAAAAGAAACAAATGAAACTAGTAAAAAATCAAATGAGGCTCACGAAGAAATAAATGAGACTAGTAAAAAATAAGTGAAGCGGACAAAAAAATAAGCAAAGAAAGTAATTAGCAGTGTTGCACTTTAAAAAAAAAATTACATTTTTCACATTAGGCTGTAAAGTTAATCAATACGATACTCAAATCATTCGTGAATCTTTTCTAGCTCATACCTATCAAGAAGTGAGTATAGACAACGACCCAGATATCATTATTGTAAATAGTTGCACAGTTACAGGGAAAAGTGATCAAAAAGTACGAAAATTAGCAAGAAGTTTAAAAAAAAGGCATCCTAATGCATATTTAATCGTAACTGGTTGCTATGCTGAAAGAGCAAGACAAGAATTAGAAAACATCCACGAGATCGACCTTATCGTAGATAACAAACAAAAATACGACATTCTTTCCCTTATTGATCCTAATTGTGCGAGTACAACAAAACAGAACATTATAAATCGTTCTGTCAAAGGATTAGAAGAGCACACGCGTGCATTTATTAAAATCCAAGATGGTTGTGAATCTTTTTGTTCCTATTGCATTATTCCTTATGTCCGCGGACCTATCCAAAGCAAAGATCAAGATATCATACTTCAAGAAATTGTTGAATTTCTTGAACACGGTATCAAAGAAATTGTACTCGTTGGTATTCATGTAGGAAAATATGGAAAAGAACGAACTTCACAAGGCGAACTATATGAACTCATTGAGAAAATTGACAAAATTTCTGGTGATTTTCGATTAAGACTCTCTTCAATAGAAATCAACGAATTAGACAATCATCTTCTACAGTTTTTAGCAAACAGCCGAATTATTACGCCTCACTTTCATATCCCTCTTCAAGCAGGTGATGACTCCACATTACAAAGGATGAACAGACATTACACTATAGATGCCTTTCTAGAAAAATGTGAATATATTCGTTCTTTATGGAAAAATCCTTCTTTTACAACAGATGTGATTGTAGGATTTCCAGGAGAAACAGAAGAACAATTTCAAAATACCCTCAAAACATGCCAAGTAGCAAAATTTTCAAAAATTCATATTTTCCCCTATTCAGATAGAACAGGTACTCCAGCCTCAAAAATGGAAAACAAAATCAATGAAGAAATCAAAAAAGAACGAGTCCAACGACTCACCAAAGTCGCCCATCAATTAACAGCTGAATATTTGGAAACATTCCTTCACAAAAATGTCCGAGTCCTAGTAGAAACACAAGAAAATAACATGCTTACTGGATTTAGCGATGAATATCAACGAGTCTATTTTCTAGGAAACATTCAATATAAAAACAACTTTGTTTTTGTAAACATCCAGCAAAAAAAAGACAACGCACTATACGGAATCATACAAAAATAATAAACTATATTCAAAGTGTAGGAAAACAATGCACTACTTAATAACAGGAACAGCGGGCTTTATTGGATTTCATTTAGCAAAGACCCTCTTAGACCAAGGCAATGTAGTAATTGGAATTGACAATCTCAATGACTATTATTCTGTAGAACTCAAGCAAGCACGCCACAATATATTAAAACAATACGCCCATTTTAAAGAATATATCATAGACTTATGCGACTACGACAAATTACAACACTGTGTAAAAACTACGAATCCCGAAGCAATATGCCATTTAGCTGCACAAGCAGGAGTCTTGTACTCCTTTAAAAACCCTCTTGCATACCAACGTTCCAATTTAGAAGGTTTTTGCAATATCATAGAAATAAGCCGTCAAATTGGACTTAATAAATTCGTATATGCTTCTAGTTCTAGTGTTTATGGTGGTTCAAGTGATTTACCTTATACAGAAACACAAGATGTAAATAAACCCATTAGCTTATATGCAGCCACGAAACGTTGCAACGAACTCCTAGCATACACTTATACTCATATGTACAATATGCAAACCATTGGACTACGATTTTTCACAGTATATGGTCCGTGGGGACGCCCTGATATGGCATTATGGAAATTTGCAGACGCTATCGTTTTAGATAAGAAAGTTCCCCTTTTCAATTATGGGAAAAATGATCGTGATTTCACATACATTGACGACATTATACGAGGCATACAAGCTGTTTTCACAACAAATATACATAACCAATTCGAAATATTCAATTTAGGAAATAATCGTTTAGAAAATATATGCACATTTGTAGAATATATAGAAAAAAATCTTCAAAAAAAAGCCAAAATAGAGCTCGTACCACCACAAATAGGCGATATAGCTCAGTCATTAGCAGACATTCGACATGCCAATGAAATATTAGGATATAAACCAACAACAAATATTGAACAAGGAATAGCTTCGTTTATTCAATGGTACAAAGAACAGGAACAAATTGTTCGCCCCATACGAGAAAAACGATAGGAGGAAATTTTATGAAAGGACGGCTGATACTTCTCTTCTTCTGGATGACAATCATACATGCTCAAACCATCTGGAAAGATCAAATCATATTTAAAACTCTACAATACCAGCCAAAAGCAAATGATCGTAGCTACGTCTTACTATATGCCCAGGAAGATCGAAAGCTCATTACCTTAGATGCAGAAACAGGCGAACGATTGGAAACACAATTTCTTCTAGGAGATGAAGATATATTCCTCCCCGTATCTAAAGACAAATTTTTACAACGCTCCGTGCTTTTTATAGGTCAAAAAACAAAAACAAATTGGGAAATTTCCATCTACCACTTTACAAGCAAAGCCTTACAACCCACAGGACCTGCATTAGTTCTTCCCGTAGAATGCCAACGCATCTTAGAAATTGTATATCAAAATGGATATCTCTATTATTTATATGAAGAAGAAGGGAAACTAATTTTAGAACGTAAAAATATACAATGTACTAACGTAGGACTCCCCACATTTTCTAATGAGAGTAGCGAACTTTTCTATGATTCTCAAATCGACGATTTTTTAGTAGAACGGAAATTTGCAGTTCTTCCTGATGGTTTAGATACAAGTGATGACTTAGTCATTCTCATCACAAAAGGAACAAGAGCACCAGAAAAAATTACTGCACGAAACTGCAAATGTGAAACAGTCGGAGTTCATTGCATCAAAGAATTGCCAGACAAAAGCATCAGCTTTACACCTCCAGCAGGTACCAATTTTCCCACGATTCTCATACAAGGTTCTATTCAAAATGAATACAAACTATATCTTATTGGATATAAAAATGAACAAACGTACATATATAAACGAAGCAAAATGGGAAATGAAGAAGAAGAGGACATAGAACTCGATACTATTCCTGTCTCAGGTGGCATCCTATACGCACCTCCTTTTCAATTAGTAGGCAATTGGTGGTTTCCTCTACAAAAACAAAATGGCGTCGACATGTTCAATTATTATGAACTAGATGGTGTACAAAAATATGCTTCTAACTATATAGAAACATATCCACTATACCTTTTAGGTGATAAAAATGACGAACATTTTATCTATGGTTTTTCTCCTAGTGCATGGAAAAAATACGCCTTAGGACGTTCTCTTAGCGATTGGGAAGAATATGGTGGTTTTCGAACATTAGAGACTGATAAAAAAAGCAAAAAATCACTTTGTTCGCTTCCTAATAAAAGTGCAGTTCAAGGAAAAATCATTGGCACACCCTATTCATATGGTTTACCTCCCATTGAAACGCTAGAAATCCCAGAAACAAACAACTTTTATTCTGAGTATGTGTATTTAAATACAAAGGAAAGTAGTCCCACATTTGCAGTGACAAGAAAATATTGTTTACAATATAATAAATACTACAATCCCAGAAGACGAACACAAGAAGAACAACAGTACGAATACAATCTTATTTGGGAAGCATCCTATGGCTTTGATCAAGAACTTCAAGGATTCTATCTTCCTTATCATGGGAAAAACACGCTTCTTGTGCATGCTGTGAACCAGCTCCATCAAATTTCATGTCAATTAGAAAAAGACGAAACAAGAATACAGACATTTCAATTCAATAATATTCTTATTCCAGATGGAATTGAATCAAAAGAATGGTATAAAAACGATCTAAAACATATTGTCCAAATGGAATCCTTAGGTCAATGGAATGAACAAAATTACTATATTATTCGCACAAAAAATAACATATACCAAGCTCTCATAGATAGTCAAGACATTTGCACACTCATACCAGCAACTAACGTTACAGGACCTATTCAAGAAATATCCTACTGTCAATTATCTGAAGATGGCACTACACTGATTTGTGGTGGAATCAACTTTTTACAGCGAGCATTCTTTGCTACCTTAGATCTCATTGCAGGAAAAGGAATGCCTCACTTTACAGGTGCAACATTCACTTATGTACAAGACATGAAAGAACAATACAATAGGAAACCCCAAAAAATCTTACAAAGAGGTGACCAATATTTTCTACTTACAAAAACAAACGATTTAGAAATATATGAAAAAACAAATGGAAAATTCCTCTATGCAGGAAATCTCACATTACCAGATAGTAAAATCAAAGATACAGAAATTTTAGATTCCATACTTTGGATTGTAGGCAACAACAAATTATACTCTCTAGATCTTCGCAACATTACTATGGGGTATTCCGTACAAAACCATTTTCAACAAAACAAAACAGAATGGGACATTGCCTTTCCAGAAGAACCCACATGCCTCACAAAAAATCACAATACCATATTTTTACACTTTCCTCAACAACTCCACGCATTCAATGGTTCACCAGAACTAGGCATACATCATAGAACACTCATCAACACAGAGAAAAAAATCAACTTGGGATTTCAAATACAAACTAGCAACACCTCCTATTATATAACTGCTCATAAACAACTCTACACAGTGAATAAAAATAATCTTACACAACATGGTTCCCTTCCCATTTGGAAAACAGTCCATCCAGATATTTGTCAACTATTTCTATCGCAAGATAATAAAGAACTCTACTATTTATCGCAAGATGGCGAAGTAGGTGCTATTCAAACAAATGAATAATAATTTCTCTATTATTTGG
>Ga0180028_1382195_pt1 | contig 10972 bp, 21 predicted proteins | sample BioARNtimezero_FD_135970 | JGI IMG/M metagenome (GOLD analysis project Ga0180028, IMG submission 135970) | Anaerobic biogas reactor microbial communites from Seattle, Washington, USA - Biogas_R1-A RNA time zero (Metagenome Metatranscriptome) | ecosystem: Engineered > Bioreactor > Anaerobic >...
CAATACTCACCACATCACCGTCGCGAATGACTCGTCGCCCGGGAATGCCATGAACAACCTCTTCATTGATCGATGCACAGATATGCCCAGGGTAACCGTGGTAACCGTAGAATGTGCAGATGCCATCCTCTTTTCGGGCAAGTTCTGCGGCATATTCATCGAGCTCCGAGGTGGTGACACCGGGAGCCACTTTCGCTGCCACTTTATGAAGAATCGTTGCCGTTTTACGGGCACTGATATGCATGGCCTTCAGTTCGGAGGCATTCTTAATAATGATGCCTTTACGCCGGGACATGATTATGCCAATTGCTCCATTACATCAGCACGAACGTCAGCAATGCTTTGATCGGCATTTACCTCGCGAACAAGCCCTTTTTCGGCATAAAAGCCAATCAAAGGGGCGGTTTGCTCAGCATAAACAGAAAGGCGATTCAGAATGGTTTCTTCTTTATCATCCGAACGTTGTATGAGCGCGGTGGCATCGTTATCGCACACTTCGCCGTTTTTCGGCGGATTATAGAGCATATGGTAGACGGCTCCGCACTCCGGGCAGGAGCGCCGACCGGAGAGCCGTTTGACAATCACTTTATCGGGACATCGCAGCAGAATCACACGTTCAATCGTTCCGTTTTCAGAGGCAATAAGTTCGTCCAGTTTTTGTGCCTGAACCAGCGTTCTCGGAAATCCGTCGAGCAGGAAATTTGCCGATCCATCGGTGTTCGAAATCAGATCGCGGATCATTCCAACGACCACGTTGTCGGGAACAAACTTCCCCTGCTCCATCAGCGCTTTGGCTTCAAGCCCCAGCGGAGTCTGTTCTTTTATCTGCGCACGAAGGAGATCGCCCGTTGAAACGTGACGATATCCCTTTTCGGACAAAACTTCCGCGACTGTGCCCTTCCCTGCACCAGGAGGTCCCAAAAGAACTACCGCCTTCATCGTCTACCGCGCATCTTACCTTTTTTGAGGAACCCATCATAGTGGTGCATCAGCAGGTGCGATTCGACCTGACGCATGGTATCGAGCATCACCCCGACAATAATCAAGAGACTGGTACCGCCAAAAAATTCAGCGATTGTCCAGTGAACATTAAACGTTTTATTCATGATGTTCGGCAGAATCGCAATCACCGCAAGGAAAATTGCCCCCGCCAACGTCAGACGCGTCATTGCACGGTCCAGATAGTCGGCGGTCGGCCGCCCCGGACGAATACCCGGAACATATCCACCCCGACGCTTAAGGTCATCCGCGATCTGTACTGGATTAAACTGCGTCGCAACCCAGAAGTAGGAGAAAAACAGAATCATTAGAGCAAAGAGGAATAGATACATATTGGAGAGGGGGAAAGACTGAGCCCACTCTTTTGCCCCTTGCCAAGGCATCCAGCGGGCAACCGCTGGAATAACCTGAAGAATTACCGAACCAAAGATAATCGGCATCACACCGGAATAATTCACACGCAGAGGAAGGTGCTGCGTTCCTCCCTGCATCGGCTTACGCCCAACCATACGTTTTGCAAATTGTACAGGCACTTTTTGCTGAGCCTGCGTAATCGCAACAACCGCGAGAACAACGGCAAAGATCAGTGCCAACATAAATACAATATGGAACGGACCGATCAGAGCGCCTTCGCCAGTGGACTGAGTGAAAACCAATTGGACAGCATTTGGGAGACTGCTGACAATATTGATGGTAATAATTAAAGAAATACCATTCCCGATTCCACGGGATGTAATCTGCTCCCCAACCCACATCAACAAGAGCGAACCCGTTACCAGAGAGACAATACACAGCAGGAAAAATCCGATCGGATTAACTTGAACCACGTTTGCTGGCAGTCCCCAATAGTTTCCGGTGCTTAAAGCAACCGCCATAAAACCCGCCTGCACAGCACAGATAACTACCGTCAGATAACGGGTATACTGCGTAATTTTTTGGTGACCCACATCGCCTTCGCGTCTCAGTTTTTCAAGATAAGGAATCACACCGCTCATCAGCTGAATAATAATCGATGCACTGATGTAGGGCATAATACCCAGTGTTCCGATCGAACACTTCATCATAGCACCCCCGCTGAAAAGGTTCATGAGTCCCAACAGACCGTCGCCAGTGCGGCCTCCAGATGCAGTGACCCATGATTCAATAATGGAAGCACTTACACCGGGAAGCGGAACAGAAACGATCAGTCTGCAAATGAACACGAGGCCCAGAGTGAACAAAATTCGACTCCGGAGCTCCTTAATCTTAAACATATTGAGAAACGCGGAAAGCATGGCTGTGGGCCTTTCGTTGGTTAGACGACTTCGCAGGTGCCGCCTGCAGCTTCGATTTTTTCTTTAGCGGAGGCAGAGAAAGCATTGACCTTTACGCTCAGCTTCTTTCCCACATCACCGTTACCTAAAATCTTCACCGCATCAAAACGACCGTTCGCCAGCCCTTTTTCCTTCAGAAGTTCGATGGTTACTTCGGTGCCGTCCTCAAACACGTTGAGCGCATCCAGATTAACCCCGACTACTTCCTTGCGGGTAAAGTTTTTGAAGCCGCGTTTCGGCAACTTACGTACCAAGGGCATCTGGCCCCCTTCAAACAAGGGCTTATGCTTTCCACCCTCACGGGCATATTGACCTTTGTGACCACGTCCGGATGTCTTGCCTTTTCCGGAAGCACGACCGCGACCCACACGCATTTTACGGTGGTTGGACCCTTTTGGCGATTGGAGTGTATGCAAATCCATAACTAAATCCTCTTACTTGATTAGCCCTTGCGAAGCGCAAGTGCCTCTTCCTTGGAACGAAGTTTTTCCAAGGCTTTCATCGTTGCTTTCGTGACGTTCAGATGGTTGTTACTGCCCAGCGATTTTGCCAGGACATCACGAACCCCTGCAAGCTCGAGCACCGCTCGGCATGGCCCCCCGGCAATAACACCAGTACCTTCAGAGGCCGGGCGAATTAACACCTGCGCACCACTGAATTTACCCATTGAATCGTGCGGAAGCGTGGTTCCTCGCATGGTAACCGTTTGAAGATTACGCTTGGCTGTATCCCCTGCTTTGCGAATGGCATCTGCCACTTCCGAAGCTTTACCGAGTCCATACCCCACACGCCCTTTGTGGTCACCGACGACAACCAGAGCGCCGAAGCTGAAGCGACGGCCCCCCTTTACCACTTTTGAGTTGCGGCTGATATGAACCACACGCTCTTCAAATTCCGGCTTTTCCCGGACTTCCTGCTGCTCGTCACGACGGCCTTTGCGCCCCCGTCCGCCACCTTCGCGGCGGCCCTTGCGTTCACTACGTTCATTACGTTCTTCTGCCATTAGGAAACTCCTTGGATGCCTAGAATTTAAGTCCAGCCTCACGGGCGCTTTCTGCAAGTGCCCGGAAGTTGTTACCGAATGCGAATCCGCCACGGTCAAATACAACCGTTTCGATTCCTTTGCCCTTGGCGGCTTCAGCAGCCATGGAACCCAGCGCCTTAGCGGCCTCCGCATTTTTTCCGTTGATCGAAACACCGGCCAGCGTCAGGCGGGCATCATCATCGATAAACTGAACTTCGAGGCGCTTATTGGAACGGAAAACAGCCATACGCGGACGCGCTGCAGTCCCCTTAACCTTATTGCGCACCCGGAAGTGGCGACGAATTCTCAAATCTTTTTTGCTTTTAGTACTCATGATTATGCAACCGCCTTACCTTCCTTACGGCGAATCTGCTCACCCACGTAGCGTACGCCCTTGCCCTTATACGGTTCTGCCGGTGCGAAGTCGCGGATACGGGCCGCAACCTGACCGACCAGTTGCTTGTCGATTCCTTCAATAGAAACCGTGGTGCCGTTCTTGACCTCAACCGCAATGCCCTCCGGGATCGAATAGTTGATGTCATGCGAATAGCCGAGCGAAAGGATAATGTCCGTCCCCTGCAACTGCGCCTTATAACCGACCCCTTCGATAGAGAGTTCTTTTTTGTATCCCTGACTCACGCCGATAATCATGTTATTAATAAGGCTGCGGACCGTTCCGAACATCGCTTTGCCGTGTTTGGAGTTGTCGGTACGAGAAACAAAAACACTGTTCCCTTTCACTTCGACCGCTATGCAGGTCGGCGCGGTGTAGGCGGATTCGCCCTTTGCCCCCTTAACCGTCACGGTCTGACTCTTTACCTCAACGGTTACACCGTCGGGAATTAATACAGATTGTTTACCAATTCTTGACATAATAACTTAACTCCGCGTTGTCTACCAGATGTAGCAGAGGACCTCGCCCCCAATGTGCTTTCCCCTGGCTTCATTGTCGGTCATTACTCCTGCAGATGTACTCAGGATCGCCAGACCGATTCCGCCCAGAACTCGCGGAACCTCTTCGGCATTGACATATTTGCGGCAGCTGGGCTTGCTGATACGGCGAAGCCCCTGAATGATCGGCTCACGGTCAATCGTATACTTGAGGAAAAGGTTCAGGACACTTTTGCCCTCGTTGTTTTCCACGGTGTAATCTTTGATGAACCCTTCGGCCTTGAGAATGCGTGCAATCTCACTCTTCATTTTGGAGTGCGGCATCTGCACCACTTTCTTTTCGGCCATGTTCGCGTTACGAATGCGGGTCAACATATCGGCGATTGGATCTGATAATACCATTTCTTAAAACCTTTCTTAGTTGCCCGTTGCAAACGGCATTCCCATGAGCGTCAGAAGCTCCTTGGCTTCCGCATCGGACGCGGCGGAGGTGACAAATGTAATGTCCATTCCATGCGTTTGTTTAACTCGGTCCGGATCGATTTCCGGGAACACAATCTGTTCCTTCAGGCCCATTGAATAGTTGCCCTTTCTGTCGAACGAGTTTCCGGAAACTCCACGGAAGTCGCGAATACGGGGAAGCGCTACATTAACCAGACGATCCATAAATTCATACATCCGGTCTCCACGCAACGTTACCCGTGCGCCGATCGGCATACCTTCACGCAACTTAAAGTTGGATACGCTCTTCTTGGCTTTCGTAATGACAGCCTTCTGACCGGTGATCTTGCCGAGGTCTTCGGCCAGCGCGGTCAGGGTATCGCGATCATGAGAAAGCGATACACAGAGATTGAGCACAATCTTCTTCAGTGCGGGAACCTGCATTTTGTTCGAATAGCCCTGGCTTTTCATCAGCTTAGGCGCTATCGCATCTTTATATTTTGTTTTCAGTGTTGGGGCCATTGCACCCTTCCTCCAAAATTACGGTTCCATTCCTTGGAACGGTTACTTCGATACCTTCAGATTAGAAATCGCGATCGGGGCTTCCTTCTCAACGATCCCGCCCTGCGGGTTGTCCTGAGTCTTCTTCAGGTGTTTCTTAACTAACTTCAAACCTTCGACATAGGCGCGGCCCGTACGGAGATCAAGCTCCAAAACCTTACCGCTCTTGCCTTTGCCTTTTCCGGCGATCACTTGTACACTATCGCCCTTTTTAATATGACATTTGCTCATGATGAATCTCCTTGGCGACTACAATACTTCCGGCGCCAGCGAAACCAGCTTCATGAAATCGTTATCGCGAAGTTCCCGGGCGACCGGCCCGAAGATACGGGTGCCGCGCGGGTTGTTATTGTCATCGATAATGACCGCAGCATTACTGTCAAAACGCAGGCAGGATCCATCAGGACGGCGGATCGTGCTTTTTGTACGAACCACAACAGCCTTGATCACATCGCCTTTTTTCACCACGCCGTTCGGCTGGGCTTCTTTTACGGCAACGCGAATCACATCGCCAACGCGAGCCACTTTACTCTTTGTGCCGAGAATACGGATGCACATCACACTGCGTGCGCCCGAGTTGTCGGCAACTTTCAAACGTGTTTGTTCCTGAATCATCGCTTCTTCCCCTTATTTGGTCGATTCCGCAACGACATCCACCAAACGCCAGCGCTTCAGGCGGCTGAGCGGGCGGGTTTCCATCACGCGAACCACGTCGCCAACCTTGGCGCGGTTTTCCTCGTCGTGGGCGTGAACCTTTTTCGATACACGAATTTCCTTCCCGTAGAGCGGATGACGCATACGACGTTCGATCAGTACGACGATGGTTTTATCGCCGCTCTTACTGGAAACGCGGCCTTCGCGGGTCTTTCTGAGATTTCTATTGCTCTCTGTCATGACCTCTACCCTTCAACTTTCTTTTGTTTCTGGATGGTCTTGATACGGGCCACCGTACGACGCAATTCTTTGATGCGCGCGGGGTTTTCCAGCTGACCGGAAACCTGTTGAAGTCTCAGATTAAACTGCTCCTTCTTGATTTCCTCGAACTGCTGGCCCAGTTCTTCCACCGTCATTTCTTTTAATTCCTTAACCTTCATGGCTCATCCCCGGGGTTAATCGTGAGCGTGCCGCTGAACAAAACGGGTGCGGATCGGCAGCTTGGTGCATGCAAGGCGCAAACACTCTTTGGCCAACGATTCCGGAACCCCGTCTATTTCGAAGAGCATGGTTCCGGGCTTAACAACGGCGACCCAAGAGTCCACTCCGCCTTTACCTTTACCCATACGTACTTCCAACGGCTTCTTTGTAATCGGTTTGTCGGGAAAAATGCGGATCCACAACTTCCCTTTACGTTTCATTGCACGGTTTGCAGCAACACGGCACGCTTCAATCTGGATACTTGTTATCCAGCCGCGTTCCAGCGCCTGAAGACCATACTCTCCATAGGCCAGCGTATTTCCTGCCTGCGCAAGACCGCGGCGAGAACCGCGCTGGACCTTTCTGTATTTAACTCGTTTCGGCATCAAAGGCATGGTTTAAACTCCTAGGCTTTCTTTTCCTGTTCGCGGCAGATCCACACTTTGATACCAATCACACCAGCAACGGTGTTGGCGCGGGCCGTTCCGTAATCGATGTCGGCACGCAGCGTATGCAGCGGAATTTTGCCTTCTTTATAGCTTTCAGTACGCGCAATTTCCGCACCGCCCAAACGACCGCCAACCTGAATCTTGATGCCTAACGCACCATTGTCCATGGCCATCTGAATCGCACGCTTCATAGCGCGGCGGTAAGAAACACGACGTTCCAGCTGCATGGCCACGTTAGCGGCGACCAAGGTGGCATCAAGATCAGGAGAACGAACTTCGGCAATCTCAATATAGATCTCCTTATTCGTGATCTTGGAGAGCACTTCGCGAAGCTTATCAATGTCTTCGCCTTTGCGCCCAATCACCAGACCGGGACGTGCACTCTTAATGGTCACGCGAATACGGTTTGCATAGCGCTCAATGTAGATATCCGAGACGGCCGCGTCTTTAAGACGATCGGCAACCAGTTTACGGATGTCGGTGTCTTCCTTGAGCATGGCGCCGAAATCCCGCTTTTCCGCATACCAGCGTGAACGCCAGTCTTTGGTCAATGCGAGCCTCAGCCCAATAGGATTTACTTTCTGACCCAAAATGGTCTCCTTTCGACGACTACGGGGTGTCGGTTACAATTACAGTTATATGGCTTGTCTTTTTCTGAATCGGACTCGCCATGCCACGGGCACGCGGACGATAACGTTTCATCATCGGTCCGCCATCCACAATGGCGTTTTTTACATACAGGCCTTCAACCAGCAGTCCTTCATTATTTTCTGCATTGGCAATGGCCGATTTAAGGGTCTTGCCGATGTGGACCGCCGCTTTGCGGGCGTTAAACTCGGTAATGCGTAATGCATCTGCAACCGGCAAACCTTTGATCTCGTTTGCCAGATCGCGTGCCTTGGTAGGCGACATTCTCACATATTTGGTTGTTGCTGAAACTTCCATGGTGTTTTCACTCTCATTTGGTCCACGGTGTAAAGAGCGGACAGTTTATGTATTTGCATTTCGAAATCCAGCGATTTCAGCAAAAAACTATTTCTCCGTCGCCATACCGTGAGTTCTGAATGCTCGGGTAGGCGAAAATTCACCTAGTTTGTGCCCGACCATGTTTTCCGTAACAAACACCGGAACGAAAACTTTGCCGTTGTGAACATTGAACGTGTGCCCCACGAACTCCGGAACAACAAGTGATCCGCGTGCCCAGGTTTTAATGGCAGTCTTACGACCGGATTCTTCCAACTGGCGAACCTTCTTGACCAGTTTCAGGTCAACGTATGGACCTTTTTTTAGGGAACGTGCCATAACTATTTCTTCCTCCGTTCAACGATATACTTGTTGCTCTGCTTGCCCTTGTTGCGGGTACGTTTGCCCTTCGCGAGCAAGCCCCACGGAGACTGCGGATGACCACCACCGGAAGTACGGCCTTCACCACCACCCATCGGATGGTCAACCGGGTTCATGGCCACACCGCGAACGGTCGGGCGAATGCCCAGCCAACGTTTACGGCCGGCTTTACCCATCACAATGTTGTCGTGTTCCACATTACCTACGCGGCCAATGGTGGCCAAGCAGTTGGTGCGGATGCGGCGAATTTCGCCGGACGGCATCTTAATGTTTGCGAAATCGGTTTCACGAGACATCAGCTGTGCGGAGGTGCCGGCGGAACGAACCAGCTGGCCGCCCTTTCCGGAAACCAACTCAATGTTGTGCACCGCCATACCGACCGGAATCTTTCCGAGCGGCAGCGCATTGCCCAAAGAAGGCTCCGCATCCGGACCGGAAACAATCGTTGCTCCGACCTGAAGTTCGGCTGGTGCAATGATGTAGCGTTTTTCGCCGTCTGCATAGTTCAGCAGAGCGATACGCGCAGAACGGTTAGGATCATACTCAATACCGACAACCGTGGCGGGAATGCCAAACTTGTCGCGCTTGAAGTCGATCAGGCGGTAGCGGCGCTTATGCCCGCCCCCACGATGCCGCACGGAAACACGTCCCGCACTGTTACGACCGGCATTACTTTTCTTTGCCTTCACTAAAGAGCGCTCAGGCGACTTTTTAGTGATTTCAGCAAAGTCGGACAACACCATGTGCCGGCGGCTCGGCGTTGTCGGCTTGTGTAATTTTAAACCCATTGGATTCTAACTCCTTATATCAGGTTAATGCTGTCTTCAGCATTCAGTGTAACGACCGCACGTTTCCATGCAGACGTCTCCCCGGCATGAGCCGTGCGTTGACGCTTCTTCTTGCCTTTTCGGCTCATCGTATTGACGGCCATAACACGGACATTGAAGAGCTCTTCCACAGCTCGTTTAATTTCTACCTTGTTGGCATCCTTGGCCACGCGGAACAAATATTTGTTCTGCTCCTCAGAGAGGCGCATGCCCTTTTCGGTCAACAAAATTCGTTTAATCAGGTCGGTTGAATATTTCATTTCGTAGGCTCCTTTATCCGAGGCGCTGTTCCAGCGCTTCCATGCCTGCTTTGGTAACGATCACGTTCTTATAACGCAGGATCTGATAGGTGTTCACCAATTTAGCGGAAACCACTTCTACCTGCGGAATATTGCGGGATGCCAGCAGTACGGCTTCAGTCACTTCATCCACAATAAACAGCCCACCGCGGTCGAGCCCGAGGTTCTTCAGCACAAGCGCGAATTCCTTGGTCTTCGGAGCAGGGAGAACCAGCTCTTCGATCACGGTCACATCGCCCTGGTCAATCTTGGCGCTGACAGCTCGACGGAATGCCAGCTGAGCGGCCTTCTTCGTCATTTTCTTGTTGAAGCTGTGCGGAACAGGGCCGTGAGCCACATAACCGCCGCGCCACACATTCGACTGTTTGTAACCGGCACGAGCACGACCGAGCCCTTTTTGCTTCCACGGTTTCTTGCCGCTGCCGTTTACTTCAAACTTGCTCAGTGTACTGGCGGTACCAGCACGCTGGTTGGCCAGATAGGTGACCACGGCCTGATGAACCACCTGATCCCCCTTATCGAGAAAGAGAAGACCATCTGCAACTTCGTAGTCGCCGACACTTTCTCCCTTAATATTTTTCAAAGGTACTTTGCTCATGATCTTCCTCGCTTACTTCTTTTTCAGGGCTTCTTTGATCGTCACAATGTCGCCGTTGGCCCCCGGAACCGATCCTTTAACCAGAATCAGGTTTTCTCCCGGACGAACCTGAATCACCTTGAGGTTCTGCGTGGTCACACGCTTGGCACCCATCTGACCAGGCATCTTCTTGTTCTTGAAAACGCGGGCCGGATGCTCACACATCCCGATTGAACCCGTCCGGCGAACCCAACCTCCGCCATGCGATGCACGACCGCCACCAAAATCGTAGCGCTTAACAACGCCCTGAAAACCACGACCTTTACCGGCAGCAATAATATCGACATAATTTACTTCAGCGAACGCATTGGCATCCACCACATCGCCAACATTCAGCTCAGCCGTTCCTTCAACACGGAACTCTTTGAGTATGCGCTTTGCATCAACCCCGGCCTTTTTGAAATGACCAAGTGCGGGCTTATTCAAACGCTGTTCTTTCTGATTTTCAAAACCGAGCTGTACAGCGCTGTAGCCGTCCTTTTCGTTGTCTTTTCGCTGTACTACAACACAGGGACCGGCTTCGATCACGGTCACCGGCACAGCCGTCCCGTTTTCATCATACACGGAGGTCATTCCGAGTTTTTTTCCAATCAAACCTTTCACGGGGCCCCTCCTTCCTAAATCTTAATGGTGATGTCCACCCCGGCCGGCAGGTTGAGCTTTTTGAGCTCGTCCACCGTCTTGATGGTCGGGTCAATAATATCCAGCAGGCGTTTGTGCGTGCGGATTTCAAACTGTTCCATCGACTTTTTGTTCACGTGCGGGCTGCGGTTCACCGTGAAACGCTCGATGCGCGTCGGCAGCGGAATAGGTCCCGCAACGCGGGCACCGGTACGGCGTGCCGTTTCGACAATTTCCGTGGCCGAGATATCGAGGACGCGATGGTCGAACGATTTCAGCCTGATTCTAATACGTTGATTCGTCATTTTTTCTCTCTTTTAGCGGTTAAGGATAGAATCCGTCATCGATGCGGGAACCGGTTCAAACGCTTGCGGTTCCATCGTATAACTCGCTCTACCCTTTGTCAGGGAACGCAACGAAGTTGAGTACCCG
>Ga0180028_1284253_pt1 | contig 10901 bp, 9 predicted proteins | sample BioARNtimezero_FD_135970 | JGI IMG/M metagenome (GOLD analysis project Ga0180028, IMG submission 135970) | Anaerobic biogas reactor microbial communites from Seattle, Washington, USA - Biogas_R1-A RNA time zero (Metagenome Metatranscriptome) | ecosystem: Engineered > Bioreactor > Anaerobic >...
CGCCTGTAGGACCAGTTGGACCTTGAACGCCAGTTGCGCCTGTAGGACCAGTTGGACCTTGAACGCCTGTTGCGCCTGTAGGACCAGTTGGACCTTGAACGCCTGTAGCGCCTGTTGGACCTTGAACGCCTGTAGCACCAGTTGCGCCTGTTGGACCTGTTGGACCTTGAATGCCTATAGCGCCTGTTGGACCTGTAGGACCTGTCTCGCCTGTAGCACCAGTTGCGCCTGTAGGACCTGTTGGACCTTGAACGCCTGTAGCGCCTGTTGGACCTTGAACGCCTGTAGCACCAGTTGCGCCTGTTGGACCTGTTGGACCTTGAACGCCTGTCGCGCCTGTAGCACCAGTTGCGCCTGTAGGACCTGTTGGACCTTGAACGCCTGTAGCGCCTGTTGGACCTGTTGGACCTTGAACGCCTGTAGCGCCTGTTGGACCTTGAACGCCCGTAGCACCAGTTGCGCCTGTAGGACCAGTAGGACCTACACTAGTAGGACCATATAATTTATTAGTTCCTAGATCAATTTTTATTTCTGCATCTTCAGCAATAGTCTTTTCATCGAAATCACCGGCATGAAGAACCTTATGACCAGTAACCTCTATTTCAGTTAAGAATTTTTTAGCCATTCAATCACCTTTTAGCGCAAAACCTAAACAACACACAAACTATAAAACTCATCTAATCGTATATGATTCCTCAGTATACCAACCTTTATTATTTAAATCGGATATTTGCTTAAATGCAGCATCGTACTGTTTACCAACAGTGTCTATAGAATAAAGCTCTCTAGCTCTATTGGCAATATACTTTCTGTCAAGTGTATCTATTTTATCTATTGCTGCTAGAAAGTCACCAAATGTATGACATCTAAATCCTGTTTTTCCATGCTCTACAGTTTCAGTAAATGCGCCATAGTCTGGACAAATAACTGGAGTTCCACAAAGCATCGCCTCAACTGCGGCACTACAAAATGTTTCAAGAAAATACGAAGGAATAATTATTGCCCTAGCATTCTTTAAGACGTCATTTCTTTCTTTTTGTGTCTTCGTTGGTGGATGTGCCTCAATGTATTTTCCAGAAAAATGATCTGGATAACCGGGTCCCCAAATTTGAATTGTTTCTTCTAGCTTATTTGAAATATCTTTAATAGCTATAAGTCCTTTTAATTCGCATATTCTCCCAAAGTAAAGCAGATATCCACCATTGCCGCAGCGCGCCTCCCAATCTTCTACGTTATAGAAATTAGGAATAACCCAATCATAAAAGCTACCAAGTGCCTCACCCCTATTAAATAGAGGAAGCTCACCTTTTTCTAGACCTTTATGATAATGCATCCATGCATAACTTTCAAATATTCTAAATGGGCCAAATTTCATTGCCGGATAGCCAACACCAATTTCAACATGATGGCATGATGGAAATAGTGGAAAGACATTGACATGTACTGCGCCGTATGGATAGCAAATAATATCATTATCCTTGATTCTTTTTCTCATCTCAGGTATCAATCTTTGTTCAAATATATTAGCAATGTTGTAGTCTCTATATAGATTCATATAATAACCACTTCCAAACTCTTTCGTATATTCAAAGAGCTCTTCTTCACTTAAAATTGAAACTTGTTCATTTGCTCCTGACATGCTTTTGCCATTAGAATATTCTATAACATTATATCCTTGATTTTGCATCATCTTAGAAAATTTAATAACCTTTGCTGTAAATGCACAGATATCAAAATTATTATTGCATATTGTATAAAATATACCAATAACATGTAATGTCGGCTTACTCATTCTGGTGTCCGCCTTCATTTAATTTTTTTAAAATAAACTCTTTATTTTTTACCATTCTTTCATCATTAGGATCAAACCCTAAAGCAATGTCAATATGCTTTAGACTATTTTTATAGTCGCCAATATAGTAATATGCTATACTTAAATAATCATGTGGTATCTCTTTATAGTTTCTTTCATCTTCATACCAAGTACTTCTAACTGGATTAATCTCAATTGCTCTTAGACCCGTGTCAATGCACGCATACCATCTTTTAGTATTATAATAAAATAACTGTAAATTAATCAGTGGATCCCTGATATCTGTAACTAGCTCAGTCGATTTTAAATAAGCGTGCTCTGCTTTTTTATAATCACCTAACATAAAATAGGCATTTCCTAAATAGATCAACGAACCTGATTTTTGATACCTGTAATCAACATCGGGTAAAGTTTGAACATATTCTAACTGTCTGGCAGAATCCTCATACCTTTTATGAAAATACAATTCTCTACCGTAATACCAATTTTCCATAAAGCCTGTTGGATTTTCTTTAATCGCCACTTCCATTAATGGAAGATAGCTTTTCTTAGGGCCTTCGATATTATCCATAACTAGTTGATGATGTAAATGAAATTCTTCTGGTAAAAGAACCATTTTAATGTCATTACCGCTTTTTACTCTATGTGTAAGTGTTTCATGAATTGGCATTTCCCAGTACCAGTTGCCACGGTTATCATGAATCTTCTGATACCATATTCTAATTCTAGGCTTACCGTCTTTATCATAATTCCAAGTATATCTAGATTGCGCTTTTTCAGCATCATCAGTCCAAAATTCTCTAAGAATTGTCGCCCATCCAGAATCGAATAATTCGTCTAAATCAGTGCAAACAGCAATATCGGCGTCTTTTGGAATTAATTTCATTGAGTCATTTCTAGCTACATCAAATCTCCAAGGATCAATAATTTTAGATTCTACTATTGCACCTTTTTCTTTTAAAATCTCTACAGTCCTATCAGTTGATCCAGTGTCTAATACAACAATGTAATCTGCTTCTGACATACTGTCATACCACTCAGCTGCAAATTTTTCTTCATTCTTGGCAATAGCATAAACGCATATTTTATAATTAGAATCGATCTTAGCATCAATTTTAGTGTATAATCCTTGAAAGCTATCTCTATGCAAACATTTAAATTTTGGATATCTTTCTAAAAATAGTTCATGCGTTAGATCTGGCTGTAGATGAACTTCATATGGATTACCGCCAAAAGCATCCTGCTCATACAAGTATGGAACTACTATGAATATCTCTTTTGCCTTATCATAAATCCTATCTAAAAGCTTTTTTGCTTTATCGGGATCAATATGCTCTAAAACATCTCCAAATATGATAATATCATAATAATCAAACTCAAAATCGCAGATATCACTAATAAAAACATTGTCATAAACTTTGTCGATTCCATTAATTTCTATCATTGGCTCATAAATTTCAACAGCATCAATCTGTTTAGCATACATTTGTAAAAGTCTACCATATTTACCATAGCCGGGGCCAACATCTAAAACTGAGCAATTCCCGTCTGGAAAAAGCATATTGATCCTATTTATAATTAGATTTTCTACCGCCTGATTTTTATATGATCCACCCATAAACATAACTAACTACCTCCTACATTATCCTATAATAAAGACTCTTAAATTCATTGGAGCAGATATACTGCCAACATGTATCTTTATGTTATTACCATCAACAACCTCAACTTCAGTGTCTACAAGCCTATTATCACTTAAGTCTTTTAGTGTTACAATAACATCTTCTGTTGCAAGTGCGTGAGTAATAGTATATATAGTATCTGCTGACACAAGTATATCTTCTGTATATTCTTGTATTATATAGCCAGTAATCTCTTCTATTAGATCAACAACATAGCTATATAATGACTCAATTGGCTCTAAGCTATATGAATCAAAATTACTACGAAGTCCTAAATATACTGGTCTTCCAAGGTCACCAAACTCAAGTATGACATATACCATCCTGACACTGCCTACAAAGTTTTCAAATCTTTCAATATCTAAAATTGTACCAGGCATAAGCAGCGGTCTAGCGATTGGCAAATCTGCATCTGCGACGCCATTCGCGCTATTTAAGCCGTGTAAGCTTGGAATACGAATACGTAAATCAAATGTCGGAGTATCTTCTATATAAATAGCCTCAACAATATAGCCTATATAGATATTTGACATTTTGTTTCTTTCATTTTCTATCATATTTATCTACCGCCGATTTATGCTGGAACAAATTCTTGCATTCTTGATTTCATGACTTTGTCGCTGGTATATGTTAAAATATCTGAATCTTCTCTAACAAGCTTTAACTTAGTTTTGTATCCTTGAAGACCTATCTCTTCTGTGATATATACTATCTTCCAAAGACCTGAAGCAATATTGTCATGCCCATCGTTGTTTTTTACTTTTAATCTAACTATGTCAGTTGGCATAATTTTAGGATTTCCTATAACCTCTAAGTCCATTACATTTAATGTCATAATAGCTTTTTTTACGCTGTCAATAACACGGGCTTCTATTGGTTGATGATCAGCATTTTCAATATATGTAAGCTGCAGTTTAAGTTTAAAATCAGCAATATCAGGAACGGGTAAATTATGTCTTTCCATTATGCTTTGAATGTTTTCCCATCTATTACCAATCATCTCAGAATACTTAGTCACTAAACCTTTCTCATCCTCTAAGTATGCCTCACTCGCAGTAACAGGAATTTTGACTGTCAAACCTTCTATAAGGAATGTATAGTCTATCGTATTTGTTAGACTAATGACTTCACTCTGTGTTGATGTGCCATATGAATAATCCCAAACACGCGATAGTTGTTTTCTTTTAGCGTATGGTAAAAACATAAACGATATTCTACCACCATCAGGATATAATATAACATCCCAATATGTTGTAGATGACATATAGCCGCCGATATTGTCAACAGTTGAGTTACATAGTGGAACTATTTCGCTGTTGATAAAATCGATGTCTGAGCCTTCCGGCTTCCACAACTCTCTAGGTAAAAGAACGTTGCATTTTATATTTGGATACTCTGTTCTGCCATTCACTGTCGTGCCTTCACCGATATACCAGCCATTTCGTTTAGCAAAACTTATTAGCATATCTTCTACGGGCGTTCCTTGCCTATAAAACTGGGCTGGATATGTAATATTTGTTTGTGTTGCATATGCGCCAATAGCTGCCATACATCCTAAATTATTAAATGTGGATTTAAATTTAATGACACTTAGATTATATAAACTAGACATTGACTCTGGTGTATCAAATCCGTATTTTAGCTTTATATTCGCTCTATTGGTTTGAACTTTAGACAGTAAGTCATAACCAGATCTATCAAAGATCATCAAGTCTAGTTTACTAAGAATTCCAGACTCGAAATTTTTAGGAGTTCCTAAAAATCTATCAAACGTCATACTAACTAAACCCATATTATTGATATCAAATGATCGATACTCGCCGTAGCTATCTTTTACTTCCATAATGACATTAACTGCCCGCGCCATAGCCGATCACCTCCTGATAAACACGAATAATTGAATCAAACTGATTTTCTATCTCAGCAACTACTAAATCAAACTCGCCGCTACGCATTTCCGTATTGCCATGCCAAAAGTAATAGTCTAAGTAGTCAATGTATAATTCTTTTGCAGCATCTACTAATTCAATAAAATCTTTATACTTGATTGATCTTAGTGTATCTACACTAGAAAGCACGTTTGTAAGGTCTATCATGGTGCTTTTAAGACTATCAGAAAGCCTTTGATAATCTTTATTAGATCCCAAAGAAGATACATCGGCTAAATTTTTATAATTATTAAGCAGTAAAATTCTTCCTTCAAAGAATTTGATTGCCGGATCTGCAGATAATGTATCTCTAGGATTAACATATACGCTTTCATTAACATACTTATCAAAAACAATACCATATTTATTCACCGGTAAAAATATACTAGAGTCATATGCCCAATAAATAGTACTCTCACTAATTGGTGTAACAATGGCAAGTCCTGTATATTGTACATTTAAATCCTCGCCAGCTTCAGTAATCTCTTGTTTAAAATTAGGCAACGGGTAAATCTCTTCAACTGTAATAGTAATACTTAAATCAACTAAAATATATCTGCCATCTCTAAACGGCTTTTTCCATGATGAGCTTGTTTGAACTATTCCTTTACCGGAAATCTCGCCAATATAAAATTCTACTGTTGGTAAAGATGTTATGCCACCAGCAACCACCGGGTATGATAATGACTTTATGTCATCAACTAAATCATCGAGTCTGTTATATTTCGTATTATATAAATAATCTTCATGTAATGTGATGCTAAAAGAATACGTTTTCGCTGAACCGCCAGTATACATTTGAATAGGCGACATTCTGCCGAGCATACTTTGACTAGAAAAATTTGGAGAATAGCTATATGATAATGCATCAGGAATAATATTTTTTAATATTATCTCATTTATACTCGTAGCTGTTTTTCGAATAAAACAAATACTCATCAGGTCTTTAGTAATTTTACTCATATTATTTTCCAGCACCCCTAACAGCCTCATATGCATATATTTGTATTTCTACTATACTTATTAGCGCCAATAGGCTTTGTTTAAAAATACTAAACTCCTCGTAAGTTTCAAAGATTCTTTCTCTTAATGGATTACCATATGTCTCTTTAACTGACAGCAATTCATTTAATAGTTGATTTAGTTGACTTAACTGATCCACTCCATAATTTTTAATTATTGACAAATATGTTGCAAAAAGTCTAACAATCATCGGAATAAGTGTTCTATTTGCTTGAGAAAAATTAAGTAATATACCATTCAATGAATCAATATCACCGGAATCTATAATCTCTTCAATATTCTCTACTTCATAGTCATTCACCATATTAATAAAGTTAAACAAGTTTGCGATTTTTTGATTTTCAAAACTATACTCTTTTACATAATCATAATCAAAATATCTTTGATAAAAATCTTCAATAGAAGTCACTGAGCCGGCGAATGATTGTGGCACTGTCGTTATTGTATAAACCTGTTCAAACGTAGTTAGTTGATCTATTGGCTGTTGCTCAGTAGGAAATAAAGAAGATTCTGGAGAACTAAATAGCTCATGAAACACAAAGCTCATTGAGCATGATACTAGTTTATATCGCCCATTACTGAATGGCTTCTTATAACCAAAGCTAGTTGTAATATGGCCTTTTCCAGCAAATTGATTGCCAAGCTGCAAGTAAACAAGCGGTGGCTTTATTACACTTCTTTTAACAACTGGCTTACTCAATTTTTTAAGCTCATCAATCATCTTATAAATTGAACCATCTATACTGTTTGATGGCATGTCCTCATGCATCTCAAAATCAAAGCTTATAGATTTCTCATTACCTCCAACATAAAAGTTTATCGGATGTAATATTCCAAAAGGAGACTCAGAGATAATTTTTGGAGAATATGATTCAGCTAGTTGATTTGGAATAAGTTTTAATTCTATGCTCTTACACGCGTTTATATTATATAGAAAGAGGCTGCTCACAACTGTAGGAACATAGATATTAAGTTGACCTGGACCAGCCATGAAATTCTGCTTAGTAGTCCACGGTTTAGTATATGTACTAGGAATATTAGCCAATTAAATCACCGCGATTGCTGGAGTAGCCGTAGTTGTGTTTCTCATTGTTGTAGCCAATAAGTTAGTTTCAACTATTTTATCTGAAACACCTTCTTGGCTATTAACTATCTTATTGACGCCTTCAAAAAATGCCCTAGTTGTTAAAGGTTCGTTAGTTGCTGGTGTTGTTAAAGTTGTGTCTCTGGCTTTCTTTCTAGATGCTTCAAGTTCGTCTAATTTTCCTTGACGCCCTTCAGCGCCTTGTATAGCGTTGGCTATGCCGATACCAGCTCCAATTAAACCGCCGACGGCTATACCCGGTATTCCGAATGCTGAACCCATCATCATACCGCTGGCTGCACCACCTAAAGCGCTAACACCACCACCAAGCCAATTAGCCAAGCTATCATCCTTAATTAAAGATGACTGTTGAATGGCAGTTCCTGCTAATTGAGAGGCGCCTAATCCTAAAGCACCAATACCTAATGCAGCGCCTTTTGAGATATTGAAAGCTGCTGAAGGTTGAGCAAGCCCAGCCATTATTCCCTGTGTTCCACCTAAGCCGCCAATCAACTTATCGGTGGCTGGCTTAATGGCAATTATTCTAACCCAATTAAGTATAGAATTAAGTGTGCCTGAAAGACCATATAAGCCTAGTTCCTGCATTGCTGCGCCAGCTACTTGCGAACCCCAGAAATTCTGTGTTGCATTCTCTATTCTATCTGCAAGACTCATTTTTAAGTCTTTTAATTCGTCTTCCATAGAAGTGTTGACACCTAATAATTTATCTTGCAAATCTGCTGAATATTCACCTAATTTATCGCCATGTGTTGCGATTCTGGCTAACTCATCTTTAGATAAACCAAAAGTAGAGCTCAGTCTAGACATATACTCAGCTCTTAAATAGTGGTCATCAATACCACTTAGTGTTTCGTGTATACTTCCTAATAATTGTCTAGTTGCATCTTCATATTGGCCGCCGATCATCTGCTCTTGGAATTTACCAGTATCAAAACCCTGAAGTAATGCACCGCCTTGATAAATTTGAGACATTTCTTCCATTGTTCCAAATTGAGCTGTTTTTGCGAGTGAAGATAAGAATGTAGTTGACGTAAGTCCTATAGCGCCTGAAAGAGCAGCAGCTTTAATTAAAGATTCATTTGCTCTTAAATTAGCTTGCATATTACTTCTATGAATAAAATTATTTGCATCAGACATATCAACAACTGCACCTTGTAATAAAGCTACTTGGACACCAAATGTATTAGAAAACGCGTTTAACCTATTTCCAATAGCAGTTACAAACATATCCGTGCTATCTCCAAATATACGGTAACTGTTTTCAAATGCTGTAATTAGTCTAGCATCAAGCTTTCCAAGAGTTCTTTGAAGGCCCATAACAGAAGTAGAAACACCTGTCAGCGTTTTTGTATCGATATTCTTCCAGCCAGCGCCAAGTAGTTGATTTTGTACTGACACAAGGTCTTTCACATTATGGACAGACTGGCCAATTTCTCTGTTAGCTTCTCTAACGCTTTTATAGGCTTCATTATACAGTTTAGTATAATTTTTCCAAGTAACATTAGACTCGAGTTGCATCTCATGAGAAATCCTAAAGAGTTCGGCGTTATTCTCAATTGCTTTTTGTAAAAGCTTATTACCATCTTTGTATAAAGCATTAAGGCCTGACTGTAATTTATTTTTCTTTATTCCTAACTCCATAAGCTCTTCTGATTTTTTAATAGCTTCTTCAGTAAGCTTTAATCCTACTTCATGGCCCTTATTTTGCTTTTTTATATAATCAAGTAAATACTTATATACACTAAGTCGCTTTTCTTCATCTTTAACATTTTCTTTTACTGTATCAAGTATACCTTTTTCAAATGCGTCAGCTGTTTTTAATGAAGCGATAAGATTATTTAGCTTATACCCTTTACTTATTCCTATAATTTTTTCTACTTGAGATATATCTAATTCTCTTGTTGTTTTAGGTCCTGCCATAGTAATACACCCCTATTTTGAAACTTCGTTTACTCTTTTTGACTCTAACTCTTTCTGCTTCTTTAATAATTTATACCAGTTATTAAGTTCAAATGGTGTCATATTATCTGAATCATCTTTACTAATATTTCCTAAATATGAAAGAATAAACTGTAACTCCATGATATTTGCTATTTCTATTTCTCTAGCTTTCTCAATGCTTAAAACTGTCTCTTCTGACAATTCATCTAATTTATCAAAGCCAATACTATAGAGTGTTATCATACTCACGAAACATGTCGGCATTAATGCCTACACCCCCCGTGAAGTCAGTATGGCATGATTGACATTCAACTGTAAATGTTGTATCTAATCCAAATTTTAATTCTAATTTTCTAGTAAGAAATGATAGATCTTTTCCTGGTAGATTCTCTAAGTAGTCTATCAATTCAGAAAGTGTCTTTCTACTACCATCCATATAGCTGATTCTAATCGCTTGTAATAGTAAATAAGAATATGAGTCGGGAAGTCCGCGTTTCTCTTTATGCCTATGAGCTGCATTCCAATCGGCCTTTGTTGGAATTGCCTTAGTGATTACTTTCCCATCTGGCATTGTAATTTTCTCATTAAGCCAGTCTTCATCTAAATGAGTCAATTCAAAATTATCATAGTCTATATTATATGTATGAATCTTACCGCAGAAAGGGCATCTCAGCGTCTGATCAAGCATATTTCCAAATGTAAGTACTCTTGTTTTATGAAGAATAAATTTCTTATCTTCATCACAAAGTACATCAGGATCAACTGACGGGTCGGTAACTGCTTTTATAATCTCTTCGATAGCCGCCTCATTGAATGAGCTAAATAAAGTAGAGAGTTCTTTACCTTTCATTCCACGAATAGCAACTTCCTCTGGGGCATTTCTTAATAGACCATTAGATGGCAGCTTAACTTTTTCTATATTATTCATTTATACTTCTTCTCCTTTTAACGAAAATCGAGGACTTGTTGAAATCAACAAAGTCCTCGAGCTACGAGTTTTATATGTTAACTTCTACTACACTACTAAACTATTTTTTTAATAGTTAGTCATTTAGAGGATTCTTTGGAACATCCTCTTCAGAGCCATAGTTGCTGTATGTTGGAGCAAACTCTTGAGAAGGATCAATCTCAATTTTCATAGTAATTTGCTTGAATTCGCCAGATGCAGCGTCTAGATCTCCCATATTAAGATCAGAAATCCACATACCTTCAACATACCATTTTCTTTCAAATTGTCCATTAGAAGCATATTCTGTAATATAACCGTTTTTCTTATATTCATCCGCTACGCCAATATTACCGCTCTTCCAATCATAAGTTTGCTTAAACCATGTAAGAACAGCATCAAGCTCTTTTCTGCTTAAAACATCAATAACGGTTATTTGTCCGCCAGTCCAAGTTGCAACTCC
>Ga0180028_1163076_pt1 | contig 10870 bp, 8 predicted proteins | sample BioARNtimezero_FD_135970 | JGI IMG/M metagenome (GOLD analysis project Ga0180028, IMG submission 135970) | Anaerobic biogas reactor microbial communites from Seattle, Washington, USA - Biogas_R1-A RNA time zero (Metagenome Metatranscriptome) | ecosystem: Engineered > Bioreactor > Anaerobic >...
CAATTTTTATTGTTTTGTTAAATAAGCAAATACAACAAACACAGAGGGGGTGCTTTTTGCTTAGAACAGTTGGTCTATATGCATTGTGTATTGCCGGTATTGCAGTTTCTGCTGAAAATGTCAATATATGGGGAACCGTTTCAAGTGATAGCGGTAGACCGGTAAAGGGTGCTGTTGTCACATTACAGGGTCAAAAGCTATCAGATACAACAGACTCTGACGGTGCCTATTTATTAAAAGCAGGTAACACAAGTACAAACACTTTTACAAAGACTCCAAATATTGAAAACATTTCGTTCAATAATGGCAGTATCAAGTTGAACCTGTCAAAACCGGCACAGGTAAGTATCGACATGTTCGATTTATCCGGGAACCTTTTGAAACGCGAGCTTAGCAGCTACGCACCAGCCGGAGTATATCAGTATAAAATTTCATCCGGTTCAATGGCTTCAAACATGATGACAATCCGGGTTTCGGTCGGTGGACACAGTTCGACATTCAGGTATATGCAGTTACCTAATGGTAAACATTCGTTCACAAATTCTGCTGCTGCCGGAAAAGCCTCAAATGGTCCAAGAATGGCTAAGCTGGAGGCGGTTCTAGATTCATTGAACGTTTCTGCGCCCAATTTCTCTTCCAAAAAAGTAGCGGTTTCATCATATGATACAGAACTTAATATCACTCTTGACACATTAAAACTTGCAAAGTTCAGTTTCTTTTTGACAAGTCTTAAAGCAATGCGGGATCTGTCCGGCAGCGTCCATGGTTTCGGTGGTGATTTACGTTTTGGCAAAACAGGCCAGGGCGCAGGGCTTCTTGGTGCAGACAGCATCTGTTCATGCATTGCTGAGAGGAGTATGCCCGGCGCAAGTGCAAAACAATGGCGCGCATTTCTGAGTGCAAAGGTAGGTCCGGACGGTAAACAGGTTGATGCAATTGATAGAATTGGTAATGGACCGTGGTACGACCGTAAGGGAAGGCTGTTTGCTAACAAGATAAGCGAGCTTCTGAATGATCGTCCAATAAATGCAGATATCGCGATTAAAAATGATTTTCCTAATGAAGACGGCGTTCCAAATCACATGCCCGATCCTTCAAGTTCAAAGAAAGTTGATAACCACCTTACCGTTACAGGCTCCGATAGACAGGGCAAGCTTTACAGTACAACTGAAGACTGCACTTGCACTGACTGGACATCAAAGACTGGAAGAAGTGCTGGTTCATCATGGGGTAAAGAAACAGGAAAAGGTGGTGTTACTGCACGCGGAGGGTTGTCATGGCCACAGGAATTTGGTGGTGGCATGGGTGAGAAAAACTGGATTTCAGTATATGATACAAAAGGTTGCGAACCAGGAATTGATTCCACCGAACAAAGTCTTGATGGAGTTAAGGGAGTCTATACAATCGGTAATGGTGGTGGGTATGGCGGTTTTTACTGTTTCGGACTCACTCCGTAATTCGATGCGCTATATGCTATAATCAAATAAAACCGCATTATAACGTGCCTTTTATACGACAGGGACAGGTCGCAACCTGTCTCTGTCGTTACCATTTAATCAACATACATAACACAATCAGGATTTAATTATACACCACCTGAATTTTTAAAGACTGTTCTCAAAAGAGAACATGACTTTCTCATATAGTACATATAAATACATCACGGTTTGACAATTGCAGGTATATTAACGATAGCATGTTGGCCGAAGGAGTGCTGACACTTTGTTACAGGTATAAATTCGAATAAATAAATCATATACACAGGAGGTACTTTTGCTTAAAACCATAGGGTTATATCTTACATGTCTTGCCGGCATTGCGGTTTCTGCAGAAAATGTCAATATATGGGGAACCGTTTCAGGAAACAGCGGTAAACCGGTAAAAGGTGCAGTTGTCACATTACAGGGTCAAAAGCTATCTGATACTACAGACTCTGACGGTACCTATTCATTAAAAGCAGGTAACACAAGTACAAGCACTTTTACAAAGACTCCAAATATTGAAAATATCTCTTTCAATAATGGTAACATAAAGTTGAATCTTGTAAAGCCAGCACAGGTAAGTATTGACATGTTCGATATATCAGGGAATCTTCTGAAACGCGAACTTAGCAGCTACGCACCTGCCGGAGCATATCAGTATAAAATTTCATCCGGTTCTATGGCTACAAACATGATGACAATCCGGGTTTCGGTCGGTGGACACAGTTCGACATTCAGGTATATGCAGTTACCGAATGGAAAATATTCATTCACAAATTCTGCTACTGCCGGGAAAGCCTCAAATGGTCAGAGAATGGCTAAACTGGAGGCGGTTGTAGACTCATTGAGCGTTTCTGCGCCCAATTTCTCTTCCAAAAAAGTAGCGGTTTCATCATATGATACAGAACTGAATATCACTCTTGACACATCGAATCTCCCGAAGTTTAGTTTTTTTGTGACAAGTCTTAAAGCAATGCGCGATTTGTCCGGCAATGTTAAAGGGTTTGGCGGTGATTTCCGTTTTGGCAAAACAGGCCCGGGTGCAGGGCTTCTTGGTGCAGACAGCATCTGTTCATGCATCGCAGAGAGGAGTATGCCCGGCGCAAGTGCAAAACAATGGCGCGCATTTCTGAGTGCAAAAGCAGGTACTGATGGCAAGCAGGTGGATGCTATTGATAGAATCGGAAAAGGACCGTGGTACGACCGCAAAGGGCGGTTATTTGCTAACAACACAAGCGAACTTCTGAATGATCGTCCGATAAATGCAGATATTGCGATTAAAAACGATTTTCCCAATGAAGACGGTGTTCCAAATCACATGCCCGATCCTTCAACGGCAAAGAAAGTTGATAACCACATGTTTATCACAGGGTCCAACGCTCAGGGCAGACTTTACAGTACGACAAAAGATTGTACATGTAATGATTGGACATCAACAGAAGGAAGCGCAAATGGAAGCAAACCACGCTCAGGACTGTCATGGCCTCAGGAATTTGGCGGATCGTTTGGACAGAAAAACTGGATATCGGTGTTTGACGCGTCCGGTTGTCAGCCCGGTATTGATTCCACCGACGCAAGTATGGGTGGTGTAAGGGGTGTCTATACAATCGGTAATGGCGGCGGTTATGGTGGTTTTTACTGTTTCGGACTCAACCCATAATATGTTGCGAAACGCTGTATTACTTTTAGAAAAACCGCATTAAAACGTGGATATATGCAGGGACAGGTCGCGACCTGTCCCTACGACAACAATAATATCAATACATTCGTGATCATTATCAACCCAAACAGGACAATCCAGATTCAGGATTCATGAATAATCACGCCGCATTCTCTCTTACCGGTACAAACCGATCACATTTCAGCATGCACTATTAAAACATTGTATTTCAATGAAATACAATTAAACGTTTCACCTGTAGCAGTCTGAATATGTTAAGGGCTGTTCTCAAAAGAGAATACGAGTTTTCCATCCAGTATATATAAAACCATCGTGGTTCGACAATTCTGGTTATATTAGCAATAAATGTTAGTGTTGGGGGACGCTAATGTATGGTAATCATATATGGTTACTGGTACAGAATCGAGAAAAAATATGTTACAGAGGAGGTATTTTTTGCTTAGGATAATTGGGATATACCTAACATTATTTGTTGGCATTGCAGTTTCTGCAGAGAATGTCAATATATGGGGAAAAATTTCAGGTAACAGCGGAAAACCGGTAAAGGGTGCCATTGTATCATTGCAGAACCAAAAGTTATCAGATACTACTGATTCTGATGGCGCATATTCAATAAAAACGGCAACCGGCGTAAATAATTATACAAAGATTTCAAATATTGAAAATATCTCTTTTAACAATGGTAACATAATGTTGAATCTTGTAAAACCAGCACAGGTAAGTATCGACATGTTCGATATATCAGGAAGCCTCCTGAAACACGAGCTTACCAGCTATGCACCTGCCGGAGTTTATCAGTATAAAATTCCATCCGGTTCTATGGCCACAAACATGATGACAATCCGGGTTTCGGTCGGTGGACACAGTTCGACATTCAGGTATATGCAGTTACCAAATGGTAAACATTCATTCTCAAACTCCGTTGCTGCCGGGAAGGCTTCAAATGGTCCAGGAATGGCTAAACTGGAGGCGGTTGTAGATTCATTAAGCGTTTCTGCACCAAACTTCATTTCCAAAAAAGTAGCAGTTTCATCGTATGATACGGAACTAAATATCACTCTTGACACATCGAATCTCGCAAAGTTCAGTTTCTTTTTGACCAGTGTTAAAGCACTACGCGACCTGTCCGGCAACGTCAATGGTTTCGGTGGTGATTTACGTTTTGGAAAAACAGGACAAGGTGCCGGTCTTCTTGGTGCAGACAGCATCTGTTCATGCATTGCAGAGAAGAGTATGCCCGGAGCAAGTGCAAAACAATGGCGTGCATTTCTGAGTGCAAAGGTCGGACCTGACGGTAAGCAGGCTGATGCTATAGATAGAATCGGTCAGGGACCGTGGTACGACCGCAAGGGAAGGCTGTTTGCTAACAAGATAAGCGAACTTCTGAATGATCGTCCAATAAATGCAGATATTGCAATTAAAAATGATTTTCCTAATGAAGACGGCGTTCCAAATCACATGCCCGACCCTTCATCGTCAAAGAAAGTCGATAACCATCTTACAATAACAGGCTCAGGCACTAATGGCAAACTGTATAGTACTACAAAAGACTGTACTTGTAGTGACTGGACATCAACCAAAGGTGATGGAAGTGCCACAGCCCGTGCAGGAATGTCATGGCCCCAGGAATTTGGCGGGTTTATGGGCATGAAAAACTGGATATCTGTGTGGGACATGCCCGGTTGCCAGCCAGGAGTTGACTCTACCGATGCAAGCGGTGCTGGGAGACCAGGTGTCTATACAATCGGTAATGGCGGTGGCTATGGAGGATTTTACTGTTTTGGACTTAACCCATAAAACAATGAGATACAATTTGTATCTCATTGTGAAGTGTAATCAAATAAAAGGAGCAACAAAAAGTGTCTTTAAAAAAAATTATCCCTATAGGTTTATTTGCCCTGACTCTCGTTGGCGTTGCATGTTTTGAAACCAAAGGTCCATCGGGTCCAGGTGAAACTGATGACCCCGGTGATACGCTGATTAAACCAACAGCCGAGTCATTTGGTACATTTCGTGTTCAGCTGATACCTGAGAATCCTGAGCTTGACAATCCAGCATACACAAATTTTGTGGGAATGATGAAGGATGGTCCGATTCCTCCTATTGATATATTTAAAGAGCAAATGGTTTCAGGCCAGTTCAGGCTTTTCAAAAAGTATAGTCCTAAATGCTCGGACTGTTCATCTGATAATGTGTGTGTCGCGGATGACAGTTGTATGTCTGAGCCTGACGCGTACAGTGTTGGCAATATGACAATAACCGGTATGAAAAGTGGTGGCGAACCATTAACCTACATAAGTGAACCCGGCGATCGCGCTTTTGATTACCAGATTTCTTCTCCGTATCCGGATTTTCCTCCGGCTGATGAGGGTGATATTATTACCTTTTCTGCTGCCGGAACAGATAATGTCGAACCATTCACTTTAGAAGTTCCGTGCATTGCACCACTCGAAATTATCAATGACGAAATCGTGCTTGATGGTAAAGACATAGAACTCAGGTGGGAGCCTCCTACAGTTGCGGATATTTCAACAATAAACATTCGTATCAACCTCAGTTATCATGGAGGTACAAAAGGGGAAATCATCTGTGATACAGAAGATGATGGTTCTGTGACTATTCCCGGTGCAATGATTGAAGAATTAAAATCATATGGTACTGCCGGATATCCCTGCATTTATGTCACACGTCAGGCTGTAGTTGTGGATGAAACATCCAAAGCAAAAGGATCTGTTGAATGCACCATAACAAAAATGCTGACAATTCCAGGTGAGATATCCTGCTCAGGTGACGAAACCGGTAACGGGGTTTGTCCTGAGGGAACGCATTGTATTGACCGGAAATGTCAATAATTTTCAGGTTAATTAATGAATCTAATTAAATTTCAAAGGGGAGTTTTTTAATGCAGCTACATCCTACTAACGCCAAGAACTTGACACGGCTGATTTTGTCGGTACTTGTTGCGTTATCTATGTCTTTTGTATCATGTTTTTTATCACCGTCGGGTCCGGAAGATGACCCTCCACCAGTCGTGGGCATACCGACAGTAGTTGAGGGGGATTGTATTATCACTGAAGACACTACTCCGGCTTATGTTACCTCGATAGGTTGTAAAGATGATTTTATAAAACTTGCATCACAGCCTATGGATGCGAGCATACCGGGTGCGACATCTGCCAAAACGATTATTGATCTTGATGGTGACGACAGCCCGCTGTATATCATTGACAGTAGGAAGTATCCGATACATTATGAATTTGCATCAAGGAAGCTTTCCGGCAATGGCAAACCAATTATATCCAACATAAGTGACTTCAACAATAACTATTACAGAAAAGACAGACGCTTTGTTCTTGGAGCGATCTCCTACTATGAAGGTCCAAATGCCTGGGTGTATGAGATTGCACCTTACGATAATGCTTCTGCAGATATGATCAAGATGGCGTACGAAAAGATTCAAAATGTATGTTTCTTTGGTAACGCACTCTTTTTTCATCCAAGCTCAGAAGCGATCACTAACACAGCAAAAAGTCTTCCGTCATCAGTTAGATTAATAAGCACCAATGAGCTTTACAAAGGTATAACCTACCAACCGCTTAATTGTACGAAAAGTATCGGAAAACTAGTCTTTATCACCGCCAAAGAACTGGAAACGAGCTACTTGTCATTTCGTGATATACCTGTACTTGATGCGGTTCCGAACGACATATCGGTGACCATGGGTATCATTACACAGGAATTTCAGACTCCCCTGGCGCATATAAATGTCCTTTCACACAACCGTGGAACGCCTAATATGGCACTTCGGAATGCCTGGAATGATCCGGCACTACGTGCTCTTGAGGGCAAATGGGTAGAGCTTGATGTGAAACCGTTTGAATATACCATCAAAGAGGTGTCAAAAGAAGAAGCAGATGAATGGTGGGAAGAAAATGGTCCGGCTGAAGTTGGAATACCAAATATGGACACATTAACAAGAGATCTGCGCGATGTCGAAGATATTCTTGATCTGTCTGATAAAACACTTGGTCAGGCTCTTAAAGCCGCACTTCCTGCTTTTGGCGGTAAAACAAGTCACTTCTCGGCGTTTCCAAAAATGGATCCGGAAAAAGTTCCCTATCCAAAAGCTTTCGGGATACCAATCTATTACTACATACAGTTTATGAAACAAAACGGTTTTGATATACAGGTGGCAGAACTGCTTGCAGATGAAACCTTTCAGAGTGATCCTAAAGTCCGTGATGAAAAACTTGCTAAATTGCGGAAACAAATGAAGAAAGCTCCTGTGGATGCTGAATTTACTGAAATGCTTACCAATAAACTTAACACTGATTTTCCAGGTGTAAGAATGCGTTTCAGGTCAAGCACCAACGCTGAGGATCTTGACGGTTTCACAGGTGCCGGACTCTATACATCAAATAGCGGTGGTCCGAATGATATGGATGATGTTCTTGATGCTATAAAAACAGTATGGGCAAGTGTCTGGTTTTTCCGTGCATTTGAAGAACGTAGCTATCGTCATATTGATCATAACGCAGTAGGAATGGCACTTCTTGCACATCAGGCGTTTCCTGAAGAAGAGGCAACGGGTGTTGCAATCACCACCAATATTTTCGACGCAGCAGGGATAGAACCTGGATTTTATGTCAATGTACAATTCAATGGGGGATCGGTGGTTCTTCCGGACAGCGGTGTGACAACGGATCAATTCATTTATCATTATGATTATCCGGGACAACCGATTGTCTACATGGGTCATTCCAATCAGTTGCCTGAAGGTAAAGCTACGGTATTGACTCCAAACCAGGTACGGGCTCTTGGTGATGCACTGGAGGAGATACATTCATATTTCAAGAAAGTCTATGGTACTGATCCTAATAAACCATATGCAATGGATACTGAATTTAAATTTGATCAGCCACTTGGAAGCGATCCTTCTGCGGAACCTGTTCTTACGATGAAACAATGCCGTCCTTATTATTAATCGTATTAATTGGAATGCCTCTACATAGGCATTCCATTATTTTTTACACTAAATCTAATCTGTGCCCAGCACTTGATAATGATAAAGGCCGCAAATATTGTTGCGGCCTCTGTCATTATCTTTACATTTTTTTTACATATAAGACTCTTCTTACAATAAAAAGGGGGTTACCTGAATGGGACTCAACATTTTAGATCTACTACTTCCCCGCGAAACAAAATTCTTCGATTACATGGAACAGCAGGTTGTTTGTCTTAACAAAGCCATTGTTGTTTTTAAAAAGCTCGTCCATAATATCGCTTCAATGTCAGAAAAAGACATCGCAGCAGGTCTTGAAGAAATTAAAGAGCTGGAGAGAAAAGGTGATCGACTCGAAATGCAGATTTTTTCTGAATTAAACAAAACCTTTATTACTCCAATAGACCGCGAGGATATTCATCTGCTTTCTATCAACATTGACAGGGCGCTTGATATTCTAAATAGTATTTCGCGCAAAGTCGGTATTTACAATATCAGAGAAGTTCCGTCAAATGTCTGCGAATTTTCAATACTTATTGAAAAAATCGCCGGGCACATGGATGTACTGGTTAAGCAGCTTCGCAAAAAAAATTACAGCGAAGAAATAATGATTAAAATGCATGATATAGAAAATGAAGCCGACGAGCTTTTCAGAAAAAGTATGGCAGATCTGTTTGCCGAAAAAAACACTTCTGTACATATAATCAAGTTCAAGGAATTTTATGAACACCTTGAATCCGCTGTTGATGCCATTGACTACGTAGGAAAATTAATTCGTCACATAAAAGTAAAGATAGGTTGATACATGATATCATCATTTGCACTTGTTGTTATTGTAATTGTTGTCGCTCTGATTTTTGATTTTGTCAATGGTTTCAACGATGCCGCAAATGCTATCGCTACAATTGTGGTTTCAAAAACACTGACACCGTTCCAGGCGGTATGCATGGCTGCAGCAGCGAATTTTATCGGTTATTTCGTGTTTGGTACAGCAGTCGCGACAATGATCGGTAAAGGTGTTGTACAATTTGACCAGGTTACCCTGCCGCTTATTTTTGCCGCACTTATCGGCGCTGTAGTCTGGCAGATAATAACATGGCGCATGGGCCTTCCGTCATCAAGCAGTCATGCACTTATCGGCGGGCTGATTGGTTCAGGAATCGCAGCTGCCGGATTGAGTACGGTTAAATGGGCTGGCGTCGGAAAAATCTTTGCATTCATCTTTCTGGCTCCTCTTATCGGCATAGTATGCGCAATGATTGTCACAGCAATCACGATATGGATATTTCATAAGCAAAAACCTGCAGATACTCATGGAATATTTAAAAAAATGCAGCTGGTTGCATCGCTGTGCTCAAGCGTCGGACATGGTACCAACGATGCTCAGAAAACGATGGGTATTATTGCACTTGCTCTCTTTACCGGTGGTGTCAGCAGTTCTTTTGAAACCGGGCATATTGACAATTGGGTTGTTCTGGCTGCGTATACTGCAATTTCACTTGGAACGCTCTGTGGTGGATGGCGTATTGTAAAAACCATGGGTACAAGTATAACCAAAATTGGTCCCATGGAAGGTTTTTGTGCCAATGTAGCCGCAGCATCGGTACTTTTAACGACATCACATGCCGGAATACCGGTAAGTACGACACATGTTATGGCAGGATCAATAATGGGTGTTGGAACAATTCAGCATGCACGATGCGTACGCTGGATTACCGCACGACGAATTCTTATGGCATGGGTATTTACCATTCCTTTGTCGGCAACCTGCGCTGCTGTCACGTATTTTATTGTTTCAAATCTGATCAAGGCTCTTGGCGGAATTCACTGATTGGGGAAATTAGTATAGTAATTGTCATTTTTTATTACTGGACAAAAAGTATGTCCGAGTTACAGGAGTGGATAACCACTGGTTTTACAGACAAGAAGGAAGGTGATGGTAAGAATCATTTTTTTTTGCATAAAAGACATAGGGAAAATAGTCGTTGAGACGACACGTTTGACCAACCTTACTTATCACTTCGTAAACCAAGGGGCGCATCACCCCCTTGGAAACCCCCGACCAGCCATTTCTTTCCAGGGCCAAAGAAATGCTGGACAAAGAAGGGCCCATTCTGAAAAGGAAATTTCATCCAATCCACGCGCTTTCAAAACTCGCTTATCGTATGCAAAGATCGTTTTAGCCAGTCACTTATTACGCGTCACGAGTCACTGCACCTTGCGCAAACACCGCTCAAACAGTTGAAATCGCTCCCAGATCGTCAAGAGCAGTTTGAAAACCAGTAGTGGTGTACAGGATTGAAGAGATGTTTCTAACAGTGTCAAGGTCTGGAGATTTGTTCGTAAATTCAAACTGCGGAAAAGAATGTTGTGATCCGCTTTCGCAAATTGTCCGAACCTTGATTTGTCTGATTACCATGATAGACATGATTTTCCCGGATAGGTACAGTAAGGGTAGCATTCATTTCAACCCCCTCGCTTTGTGGGACGACACATCGAAGTGGTCGCAGGACCAGAGGGGGCAGGGGGTGAGGTCTTGACAGCAGATAGAAAAAAAAGGTCAAAACTCATTTCCCCCTCTTACCGTGTCCGTGAGTTTTCCAAGCGGTCTTTTCTAATTGGAAATAGGTCTAATCCTATTTCGTCATATGTCTTTGTAAAAATTTTAATCAGTCAAACAACCTATCAAATTTATTCCGTTCTTTC
>Ga0180028_1050036_pt1 | contig 10821 bp, 9 predicted proteins | sample BioARNtimezero_FD_135970 | JGI IMG/M metagenome (GOLD analysis project Ga0180028, IMG submission 135970) | Anaerobic biogas reactor microbial communites from Seattle, Washington, USA - Biogas_R1-A RNA time zero (Metagenome Metatranscriptome) | ecosystem: Engineered > Bioreactor > Anaerobic >...
GCGGATGCTATTGAATCAGAATTCCCTTCGGTAAAAGTTATTCGAAATAAAGAAAATTCCGGCTTCGCCAAAGGAAACAATATAGCAATCCGAGAGGCTAAAGGAGAGTTTGTTGTTCTTGTAAATACAGATGTAGTAATAATTCCAGGGTGTATGAAAACCCTGTATACATATATGGTAAACAATTCCTTGGCAGGTATGGTAGTACCCCAGGTTTTAAATGAAGATGGAACGATTCAATGCACATTAAAAAAAGAGGTTACGCTTCTAAGGACTTTATTTAGAATATTTTGGATTGACTCTATAATACCTTATTTACAAACCTATTCATATAAAAAGTTAGAAGAGGTGGAAGTTGCTGGAGGGTGTTTCTTCATGATACGTAAAACTGCATTGGAGCAAACAGGTGTTTTAGATGAAAAGTTCTATTTTTACGGTGAAGACAGAGATTATTGTAAAAGATTGCGTTCTAACAATTGGAAAATTATGTTCATCCCTGATGCCAGAATTTATCATTTTTCAGCCAAAAGCTCCAAAGGAAATCCAGTAAAATATGAACTGCTTCTTGAGGTTGCTTATTTACAGTACTGGAAAAAACATTTCTCTTCATCTTTTCAATTGTATCACAGTTTGAAAATTGCACAACATTTTATCCGATTGTGTGTAAACTTTACATTATACTGTATTAGTCCAAAATCCAAATCATCTGCCAGATTTAAGTCCAATTATGAAAAGAATTGGAATGTATTGTTGCTTTTATTTAAAAAAATAGAAATGTTACCTAAAGAATATACTTCCCTATTTGTAAAACAGTATTGCGATCTGTTTGGAAAATAATTAATTAATTTTATTATTAAATGTTATGCTAAAAACAATATTCAATAAAACCAACAATGTTAAAAGACATTTGATTGCCAAATGGATGCAGCGTAACATAATGCGCCTTGTAATCGACAAGCCTACGATTTCTTTTTCATTTGATGATTTCCCACAGACAGCCATAGAAAATGGCGCGGCTCGTCTGGCAGACTATAAACTTAGAGGCACATTTTATGTGTCGATGGGCATACTCAATCAAGTAAAAGCTGTAGGAAAGATAACAGGCATCGAGGGTGTAGAAGGCATTATAGCTTCTGGCCATGAGATTGGATGTCATACATTAGATCACAAAGATGCATGGACAACAAAACCCTACGAATACAATTCAGCCATCGAACAAAATATTCTACAATTTCATAAACACTTCGGAAAGAGTGTTTCGTTTACTAGCTTTGCATATCCCAAAGGAAGTGTAACCATTTATGCAAAAAAGATGGTTCAAAAACATTTTGTATGCGCTCGAGGAATTATTCCAGGAATTATGGTAAATAGTTGTGATACTAACCTATTGCCATCTATACCTCTGATATCCAGTGAGCATTCACTAAATTATTTTAAAAAGTGTATAGATGCAGTTGTGAATTCGAAGGGATGGATGATCTTTTTTACACATGATATTTGTACCAAGCCATCTGCATTTGGATGCTCAATTGAAATATTTGAGAAAGTGATAGAGTACACTTTGAAAAAAAACGTGAATGTCCTTCCAGTACGGGAAGCATTTGATAAGTTTACGAAATTAGTCCTAATGTAATAAAGGAATAATCAGATATGTTTGAAAGTGAAATTGATTTCAAAGTTGAGCATAATCATTTACTGCCCGAAACTGTTTCCAAAGCGTTTGCCGAAACGTACAAATTAATTTCTCACAGAACAATCTTACACTGGGAAGAGCATTGTACAGAATGCATGTATCCACACTGTTATTCTACGTGCTCATTGTTCTCTGAGAGACCAGACGGAAACTGCCGTCAATTTGTAAATGGAATGGTGCGAGTACCTTTTGGAAATTCAACATATTGCTATTTGATAAAAATCAACTTTAAAAAATGGGGTAAATTGTTTACCCAGGGAAATCAACATCTGTTTTCGTTACGATTTTCCTCTTTTATTGAAAAAATACATCTATTGTATTCACTCATTTTAAACCGGTTGCCATTACCTGGCAGGGCAAAAAAAATATTGTTGGGAAAATCAATCTCTCTTAAAAGAAAACTATTCAGATTGTTAAGAAATTTTAACGGTAAGCCGGAGTTCCTCCTTGTAGAGTGTTATAACCCACATTCTGAAAACATATCGGTGAATATCACCATAAGGCATCAAAAGGACCCAACAGTCCTACCATTTCAATATCTTGCTGAAATAAAGAGCGGTTATAATAGAGAATTGATATCGGTTCAGGATATTGAGAAAAAAATTTCTTTGGACAATCCGTTTAAAATTGAAATCATTCCAAATAACATAAGAGAAACGAGTCACCTGTTTTTTGGGTGCATCGATTTTGTAATTGGTAAGTTTAATGAGGCTCCTGGGCAATCTTTAAAAAAGATAAAGTGCATTGTTTGGGATCTTGATAATACATTATGGGATGGTGTTTTGATCGAGGATGGCATAGATAAATTGGATCTGAAAAAGAATGTTAAGGACGTTTTAATAGCATTGGATAAAAGAGGTATTTTAAATTCAATTGCAAGCAAAAATAATCCTGCAGATGCGATTGAAGTTTTGAAAAAATTCCAAATCTATGAATACTTTTTAAAACCACAAATATCCTGGGAACCAAAGAGCAAAGGAATTGCTTCAATTGCTGCTGAACTAAATATCGGAATTGATTCATTTTTATTTGTTGATGATCAGCCATTCGAGCGGGAGGAGGTAAAGAGTGCTCATCCAAATATCAGAATCATGGATGCTAAAAACTTAGATGAGATACTCGATCTTCCTGAAACAAAGGTTCCTGTGACTGAGGAATCGATGAGACGAAGGATTATGTATAAGGAACAGGAAGGTCGAAAAAAAGCCCAAATTGACTTTGATGGCGACTATCATGATTTTTTAAAAAACTGTTCACTCAAGTTATATATCGAATCATTAAATGACGATAATGTAAGAAGGGTATACGAGCTTGCACAACGAACAAACCAGATGAATTTTTCTGGAAACCGGTATGAAATGGAGCAACTGCTTCAAATTAAGGAAAATGAAAAATTTGATACTTACGTTATAAAATGTGAGGATAAATTTGGTGATTATGGAATAGTTGGCTTCGGATTGGTCAATAATGTTGAATCCCGGCTAATTGACTTAATGTTCAGTTGCAGAATTCAGAGTAAATACGTCGAACATGCATTTTTATTGCATTTGTTAAAAAAAAGATTCTCTGTTCATAAAAGGGATTTCCTGGCAAATTATAAAAAAACAGAAAAAAACAAGATTTCAGGAAGGGTCTTTGATGAGTTAGGTTTCATTGAGTGTGGGGTGGAGGATAGCACTACAATCCTGAAATACCCATTTACAGAGCATCTTGAAGAACAATCAATCATTAAAATATTCGAATTAAAATAATTCTGATTGAGCATAAACTTAACAAGAAAGTAATATGTTTGTTCCATTCATATCTTTATATAAATACAATTTCCTCAGGAAATATATCTTAAAAATTATTGAGGACAGTAAAAACAGCTTCTATAAGTCTTCAACTATTAGAGAAATATTCAAGAAATATCATAAAGTTACTATAGGTCTTTATAGTTATAGAGAATGTTTCATTCCTGGTGCATTTGATCCTCAAACAATTATAGGGAGGTATTGCTCAATTGCAGCTGGAGTTCGGGCTATGAACCGTAACCACCCTGTAACTGAATTTACAACACATCCTTTTTTTTTTAACAGGAAAACTGGTTTTGTTTCTACTGACACTATTGAATTTTTACCAAAAAAAATCGGCAATGATGTTTGGATTGGCCATAGCGCACTTATCCTACCACGGGTGAGGTCAATAGGTGATGGTGCGGTTATCGGTGCAGGAAGTGTTGTAGTAAACGATGTCCCAGATTATGCGATTGTCGCAGGAAATCCTGCCAGAATAATCAAATATCGATTTTCAGATGATGCTATTGCTTACTTAAAAAGTGAAAAATGGTGGGATTTGGAGGTTGATGATTTGATGAAAAAAAAGAATGATATTATTTCTAAACTAAAAACATTTAGATAAAAGTAACAATGTTTGAGTACTATTTCAAAGTTGTTTACAAGTATATATAAAAATGAACACAATACCACTATTATTAAAATCGAAGAATGATATACAGCAAAATTTTAATAGAAATGCTGTCTTTGATTCACTTTGATCCCTGTCAATATTGCTTGTAATACTAATTCACTCAGCGGAACTATATTCCAGAGGAAGTATTGATAACAGTTCATTCTGGATTTCTAATATAATTATTTCATTTAGTAGAATATGTTTACCAATATTGATCATGATATCAGGTAATTTTTTATTATTTAAAGAGGTTAATTATTACAAATTCTACATGAAAAGAATCAAAAAATATTAATTCCTCTTATTTTTTGGTCTGTCTTATATGTACTACTGCGATTCATGATGAATATTATTTGTGGAGAAAAATTTAATCTGGTTGAATACAAAAATATAATAAATGGTAAACCTTAATATCATCTATGGTATTTGTATATGCTTGTAGGCCTGTACCTTGTTACGCCTGTTCTTAACATAGCTTTTGAAAAGTTAGATGATCTACAAAAAACCAGGATAGGTATTTTCCTGTTAGCCTTTGGATGTGTCCTTCAAATATGGGACATTTATAACAGTAACACACCATTTTGTTTGCTATGGTTTATTAAGGCGAATAAGATTGTTAATATGGTAATTTGAAAATATCCTTTTAATACTGTCGAAGTTGCATCAATCTGATTAATAATGATAGTAACAGTTTTAAATTGATGCAAAATAGAGAGTTTTGTTCAAATGAAAAACATTTAAGTAACATGAGTTTAGCAAAATCCACCTATACCGCATTGCTCTGGAGCTTTATCGATCGTGCTGGAGAGCAGGTACTTCGTTTTGTATTTTCAATTGTACTGGCAAGATTATTACTTCCTGCAGATTTTGGTCTACTTGGGATGGCATATGTTGTAACTGAAATCGCCAGAATAATTGTTCAAGGTGGATTAGGTCTAGGGTTAATTAACAAAAAAAACACCTCAATTATTGATGAAAGTTCCGTTTTTTATGTAAACCTGGTATTAGGTTTTTTGGGAACAGTTATAGTTTACTCTCTCGCTCCTGTAATTTGCTCTTTTTATAAAAATTCAGCAATTATACCTATTGTAAGAATATTGTCGTTGAATATTGTCCTGGGTGCAACAGGTACTATTCAAACAGTATTGATGACAAAAAAGATAAACTTCAAAACACAAACGAAAGTGAGTATCTCTGCAACATCAATTTCAGGCGCGATAGGGATAATAATGGCATTTAAAAATTTCGGGATATGGGCGCTTGTATATCAGAACTTGATAAGAACTGCAATTTATTCTCTGCTAATGTGGTTTACATATAAATGGAGACCAAAAATCGTTTTCAGCTTAAAATCAATTATAGAATTGTTCAACTTTGGTTATAAGATACTCTTGGGAAATCTGGCGCAGGTCATTTTTAATAACATTTATGTGATTCTGATTGGGAGATTATTTTCACCAGTACAGCTTGGATACTTTACCCGTGCTCAACAGACACAACAGATTCCTATAGATACGATGTCTACAATTATTTGGAGAGTTACATTTCCTGTAATGTCGACAATAAAAGATGATGAGGTTCGTTTTAAAAGTGCCCTACGAAAGGCAATAAAGAATCTGGCATTCATAGTCTTTCCATCTATGGTGATTTGTACTATTGCGGCTCCTACATTATTTTACATTTTATTTGGTGAAAGATGGGCTCCCAGTGTTCCAATGTTCCAACTGTTGTGTATCGCCACAATTTTCCTGCCTATAGAACAAATACTTCAAAACTCGATTATGGCTAAAGGAAAATCCGGCTTATTGTTGGGGCTGCAAATTGAAAAATATGTGACAACAATCGTTTCGATAATTATGACTTTCAAGTTTGGCATACTCGGGATGCTTATCGGGTTCGGAATCATTTCATATGCAAATATCATGCTTAATATCTACTTCGTGAAAAGAGAGATTGGGTATAATTTTCAAAATCTGATAGCAGATCTCTTTCCAAGTGCAGTTTGCACCACTGCTTCCGGTTTATTAGCGTATGCCTTAGGGGCTACTTTACCCTTAAACTCAATTTTATCGCTTTGCATACAAATTATCGCTGCAGCCGGAACTTATATCGGGTTATGTTACATTATAAAGCTGGATGTGTTTTTTGATAACCTGTCTTTGGTCTGGACATTGGTAAATAAGTATAGGAAAAACACTGTGAGTGAGTCGATATAAGATAATTGCGATTTGTTTTAAAAATAATTATTTAAACAAACAAAAAAAATTTAAAATGGACAAAAATAAATAGGGAACTGATGATTTAAGGCTAAGTGGATAAAGAAATAACGATATAATATTGTTTATCTTAGTAATGATCACTTTTTTGTTCGCATATATTTGATCGAATCATTTCAATGGTTGGTCATATTAAAAAAGCGATTTAATTGAATTTAAAACAGTTATCTATTTAATATTGATTTTTATTGTGCAGCAGTGATGATTTTTCTAATTTCCATACTTTTTAATAACTGAATCAAAAACGACATAAAAATTGTTTTGTAAGGAAACATGACATTTGTTTGATTTTTTTACACTAAATTTCAAATAATATGTCGTACAACTATTGTTTGAGCTGTTATTATTTATGGCACGGCATTTGCATATTATGTTCGTCAAATGCCACAAGTTTTAAACCTTAGTTCAGGAGGAAAAATGAACAAATTATTAAGTGTGGTGGTTAGTTTATTTATTGTCGGAGCTGTGAGCGCGGCACCTGTTACCATCAGTAGTTATACTTGGGATACTCCATCAGATTTTCTCCCAGATGTACTGCTCAGAAACGGAATTGATATTTCCGATTATACTCAAATTGATGTTGAGACATGGTTTGCGCGAAATGCAGATAACTGGATTATCGAAGAAGTTGCAGCTAATGCCAATATTAACTCCTTCGGATATTACAAGGCAGGTGATGTAAATTCAAAGGTACAAATCTTTCCTGGAAGCGCTTCAGGTGGTGCTTTCGCTTCTGTTGCAATTTCCGATCCTAATCCGACAGAGATTGGATTTTATCTGGATGTTGCTGGCAACGATATATTCTTTACAGAAGCATCTTTGCATGGTGGACTGGGCCAGGTTGCAGTATTTGGCAATGATTCTAATCAAAAAGAGTTCATTTTAGCATGGGAAGACCTTTCTATAGCAAATGGTATAGCAAAAAATTGTACTAAAGGTTTATCTGATGCTGATTATAATGATTTTATCGTTAAGGTGCGCGTTCCCGAACCTGCAACATTAAGCTTTATTGGTCTTTCATTACTTTCTCTTTCTGGCTTGTCTTTCTTAAGAAGAAAACAGAAGTAGTTCTTTCTTTATTTTTTTTTATCTTCATTATTGTTTGATATTTCCCAAATTAGTCTAATATAGAAACGATTGCCAGGATGTTTAGGTTTATGTAAAATAATCCTGAAAATTAAGCTCCTAAGGCATTATAAGAAAAATAAGACTGCAGATTGCATTTCACAATATGTCAAATTTCTGGCATGAATGGTTTTATAGCTAATCATCTTACGAAACTAATAATCAGGAACTCTTTTTATGCTTTTTATTAAAACTATCAAAGCAGTAATAGGGTTAAAACGTTAATGGCCTAATGTGCAATGGTGGGTACATCCAAAACAATATTTTGAGGTTAGCTGTAAAATAAGCAACCTAAATTGGAGTCGCTTATATTAAAACTTATTGGCATTTTCGATTCAAGCAGTGAAGCTGATATGGTAATAGATTGCGGAAATGAAGATTTGAAAAGTATTAAAATGTAAATTGGCAAAATCAGAACTAAAAATTCAGAACAGTTCAATCACAAGTATATGAAAAATTCAATTCTTTATTGAAATATCACATCTGTTCAAAGCTTATTAAAAATAACACTTACAAAGAACACTCTGTCATTGTATACTGTTACATGAAATTAAAATCTAATAAAGATATAAACGGATGTTTTTGTGGCGTGACTTGCTTCGCCAATTATATAGAAAAGAAATATAAGAAATGGGTGATACTTTAATTCCAAATATTGTACATTTTATATTTGGTTTAAAGCCTGATTTTGGAAAACGAAGTTTTTCCTATATTCATTATCTGGCTATAATCTCTGCATATAAACAACTAAATCCAGAAAAAATACATTTTCATTACGAATATGAACCGGATGGGTATTGGTGGGAACGTGCAAAAAATTTTATTGAACTAAATAATGTATGTGGTCCAAAACAAATTTTTGGCAATCCGATTACAAATTACCAGCATATGGCAGATGTACTGAGACTGGAGATTTTATCAAAATTTGGAGGTATCTATTTAGACATAGACATTATATCTTTAAATTCCTGTAAGGAATTGCTTTATCATAAAAATGTAATGGGAATTGAACCATCTGTTGGATTATGCAATGCAGTTATTTTTGCACAGAAAAATTCCGATTTTATCGCAAAGTGGTATGAAACATATCGATCATATAGTGAAGAAAATTGGAATTATTTCTCTATACAAATGCCAATGAAGATCGCTTGTACTTTGGGCAATGATGTAAATATTACTGGCTATTATCCTTTCTATTATCCTTTCTATAAAGACACAGCTCACCTTTATCTGTGGGGTCAAAAACAGGATTATCAAAAAAAGTTATCATCTTTTATTAAAAACAGCATCATAAAATGTATGACTTTTATTCCATATCACAATACAAAATACATTCCTATACTTCATCAATTTAAGCCATATCAATGGCATTACCAAAAGTTAAACAGTTCGAATTTCCTGCACTTGTGGGAAACTCTGTGGTGGGATAAATATTTAAAACACATATCACCTGAAACAATACTAAATAATACCGAAAAGTTATTTAACAGATTGATTATAGACCGTCTTTCAAAAAACGAAATCAACGGAAAAATATAGAGATTATCAATGGAATATATTCTTATAACATCTGCTTATAATGAAGAAAAATACATCCAAAAAACGATCGAATCTGTTATTAAGCAAAAGACATTGCCGTTACAATGGATCATAATTAATGATAACTCGACAGATAACACAGAAAGTATTATTCAAAAATACATTGAAATTCCTTTTATTACATATATACATTATCAAAATCATGAAAATTACATTTCCGATCTTGGGAAAGTGTCAAAAAGAGTTGTAAGTTGTGTTAACGAGGCTTTACGTCATATAAAATACACTAATTATGATTGTATTGGTATACTCGATGCAGATACAAGTTTTAATGAAAACCTGTTCACAGTACTTTTGCAAAAATTCACAGATAACCGCAAATTAGGTTTGGGCGGCGGATTTATATATAATGTAAAAGGAAACAAAAAATGGTCCTATTTTACCAAACCTGGATTAGTAGGGGGACCGCTTCAACTGTTTCGTAAAGAATGTTGGGATGAGATCGGTGGGCTTTATCCTGGTGGTCACCATGATTATTTTGCCGTTGTGAGCAGTAAAATGCATGGTTGGGATGTTAGATCATTTAGAGATTTGGAAATCCTTCACCTGAAGAATGCCTCTGTTTCTGATAGAAGCCAGATAAAAACAAAATTCTACCTTGGCCAGATGGATTATGTCTGTGGTGAATTGTTCATTTATTCATTTATCAGAGCTGTTATTTTGATCAGAAGTAAACCTGTATTGATTGGAAGCATATTTAGAGTATTTGGCTATTTATACGCTTTTTTAAGAAATGTCCCAAAGCAGGTGCCTGATAACCTGAAATCATTCCTGCGTAAAGAACAGTTAAAAAGGATTTTTTCAAGGTAGCAAAATGCTATTTGTCTGTTAATTAATGCATATTCCATAAAACCTAAATTCACTGCGAAGCCCAAAATCCTCTAAAATGTTCACCGTTCAGATGTCCCTGTAAATATGATTTAAGCAAGGAAATGGAATTGATGAGAGAGGTGACAATATGCATTGCGACCCACAATAGAGTCGCCGACCTGCGAAGGTTATTGTTAAGTACACAGATATTAAAACCATCTGTTCCCGTACTGGTCTATGACGATAATTCATCGGATGGCACAACTGATGTAGTTCGTTCTGAATTTCCAGATGTTCGCTTAATTACAGGCGAGAAAAACATTGGAACCATTGCTGCGCGGAATATCTGTATACGAGAAGCAAAATCTCGATTTGTAATGATTCTGGATGATGATGCATATTTTGTATCTTCTTCGACCGTAAAGAAAACAATTGATGACTTTTCTGACCCGAGGATTGCTGCAGTTGCTGTTCCTTTTAAAGAACAAGGTCGATTAATTCAGGGAAGCACTGTTTTGTCAGAAATAGAACTGGTTAGAAGCTTCGTTGGGGCTGTGCAGATGTTACGAAGAGATATTATTCTTAAGTGTGGCAGTTTAAGGGAAGGTTATGATTTCTATTGTGAGGAATCAGATCTTGGAATTCGCCTGCTTGATAAAGGTTTTGTGGTTCGTCATGGTACGGCAGATTATGCTGTTCACGAACCTAATTTAAACCGTAACCCAATCCTTCGTAGACAAATCCTGTGGCTTAGCGAAAACAGGTTCAAGTGGTATTATACACCAACAAAATATTTGTTTCCATCATTGTTTGCCCATTGGATCTTTTTGTTTCAAAGCCGGACACGCTTTGGGGGCTTTCATGAAA
>Ga0180028_1189124_pt1 | contig 10764 bp, 8 predicted proteins | sample BioARNtimezero_FD_135970 | JGI IMG/M metagenome (GOLD analysis project Ga0180028, IMG submission 135970) | Anaerobic biogas reactor microbial communites from Seattle, Washington, USA - Biogas_R1-A RNA time zero (Metagenome Metatranscriptome) | ecosystem: Engineered > Bioreactor > Anaerobic >...
TCGCATTCTGACTTGCTGGCTGAAGGGCTAGCTGCAGCCAATAAAGGGCGCATGCCTTACCAGATTCCTTAAACCTAAATTTTCGCACTGCAGTTTTCAGGTTTAGCTTACCGATTTTTCATTTCCGCTTACAAATTATGGGCCCAGTCCGCTCTACCAGTACCAGTTACTGCCTAATAGAAAATTTGGGTTAAAGGGGAATTAAGGAAATTTTACGAGTTTTAGTTCACCGGTTACCTCAGACAGGAACTCAAATTCCAGGCAGAGGTAACCGGTTACTTCGGAACCGAAAAATTACCGCGATTAAGCGCTACCCTCTCATTAAACGGATATTACTTAATCACAGCAGTACGGATCGTGACAGATTTGCTAGGACCGTTGAGCCGAAGGATCCACACATTTTTAGTAAGGTTAGAAAAAGAAAGCTGTCTTACACCGGTACTAATCTGACCGCTACCAACATTTCTTCCATTACAATCAAAAAGTGTGTATGAGGAAAACTGATGTATCGAAGGGAGTGTTGTAATAAAACCGCCCTTTTGTGAAATCACATTCAGATTCTGCAGCGCAGATTGTTTACGATTTTTTAAAACCGCATTGGGTTTTTCCATAACAAACTTTATCCAGTCAACATTGACCGCACTTCCAAAATTCAGTTGAAGGGTATGGGAACCTTTTTCCAGGTTAATTGTGCTGCTCAGCGTTTCCTCTTGAAAAGTTTCCCAATTATCCACGGTACCAGGAAAATCGATTGTACCCACATTTTTACCATTTATGGAAATAGTGAAATTGGAACTTTGCAGACCCGAACCCACCCGGCAGACGACCTTATAAGCTCCGGCCAATTCGACATCCAACTTGTAGGTGGTAGAGTAGCCACTTTCAATATATCCAATACTGGTTACCCCATTTTTTGTTTCAGTAACCAGATTCTCTCCATTCTTTTGCTCGAAACTTTCTGCTTCGATTTTTATGGTATCGATTTTGAGAGTATCCTTGAAAGTTGCAGTAACCACGATATCTGTGCTGCCCACCGTTAGAGTAACCGTGGTATTGTTACCGGAAAGCCCCCCACCGCTCCATCCTTCAAAAACGCTCACTCCTTTTACCGGCTTGGCAGTAAGAGTGACTGTCGAACCGGATGAATAATATGCTTCCTCAGGAGATTTGGTAACTGAGCCCGATCCCCCTGTGACTTTTACTGTAACGGTACGCATGTTTTCCGGAATAGCTTCAAATTGTGCAGAAACTGTCTTGGAACCATCCATGGTTATCTTTATTGATGCATTGGTTCCGCTGGCTGCACCAGACCATCCTTTAAAATTGTAGCGGTTATCCGGAGTAGCTGTGAGCCATACCGTATCCCCTTTAGGAAAAATGGATTTATCGGGATTCTTGGTAACTTTTCCACCAGTTCCCACATTCACGGTTAAGGTACACTGAACACCAACGCTTCCACAGGATTTGATGTTTTCATTGGCCAGTTGTTCACGAATCGATTGAATTGCCCAGTTTCCATTGGGATTTTTCTGAGTGACTGCAACAACACCATCCATTATGCGGGCTTTAAGGTTACTAATGTTATCCCACTGAGCATTATGACCGGTTGATCCACCCCCTGCACCGTAGCCGCAGTCTGCAATGATCGGTTTTTTAGTGACATCATAGATACCACTCCAGGTCATTTTGTTTTCCGCTTTAATATTGGAGCTGCCAGCCTGGCTCTGTCCGCCGGAAGTGAACAGGAAATCGACTTTATTCAAAGGCATGGATCCATAATAATTGTGGGTGTTATTATGATCTTCGATCCAGGCAGAAATATCGATTGCAATCATAGCATCAGGAAGATGGGTCCTTATGATATCGATAAGCTGGCCCATATAGTCTCCTGCCTGCTGAAAAGACAGAGGGCTGGTCTGGGGCCCGGAGGCATACTGATAATAATCTGGTTCCATAAGCCAGATAGGCGTAAGGCCGGTTCCATTAAGCTTTGAGGCCACGCTTTGCGCAAAACCGTTATAGTAATTTTTTACATTATTAAAATTATTCTTGAGCCATTCGGCACCGTGAGTACCCAGTCTACCACCGACATCTGCATCTCCTAAAGCAGCAGCTTTAGCAATTATATAAGAATAAAAGACCGGAGTTTTCTTTTTTTCAACACAAAATCCAAGCATCCTGTCGTATACGGCATTCTCATGATAGCTGGCATTTACAATCCATTTGGTTACATAGTTAATTTCATTCGCAATGCTGGAAGACTGGTTATTCTCGAGATAGTCCCAGTCTGTGCCGAAATTAAACTTACAGGGATTGAATTGTGCGAAAAGATCTATTTTAATAAATAATAATGAAATAGCAAAAATAATGATCCTTTTGGCCATAGGGTCACTCCTAAACTCTGATTATCGTAAGATTTTGGTTAATTTTTCTGAACCGAATCAAAAATGGAAGATTTTAATTCATAGTCCTGTTTCATCATATTAGTACACTTTTTAAATGAAATGTTCATTTTTGATTGCATAGAAAAAGAAAAATGACCGAAACAGACCGGTTGCCAGATACAGAAAAAAGGTCTACAGTGAATCGGGAAAAAGTGATAAATCAAGGCGTTTTCAAGAGATCTACAATCGAAATCTGAGTATCGGGAAATTTACTTTAGAAGTATTTAGGACCTGATAGTTTCAGAAGCAAGCCCCTTAAATCCCCAGGCCCCCAAACTCCCGATGTACATCGGGAGACTTTAGGATCGCATAATGTGACCAAGTAGCTTGATTTGTGGGTCTTAGTTCCCCCTTTGGGGGTTAGGGGGCTCAGTTCGGGAGATTTAGAGGGCATCGGGGAAATTTGTTAACAATCGGAATTAAACCTTGCGGCTATGGGTGTTTCACTGCAATCTCATTCACCCATGACCTGAACAAAAAGTTTCCGATTTCTGGGTCGATTATCATGATCGATAAGCACGATCTGCTGCCAGGTTCCCAATACCAGTTCCCCTTTTGAAATAGGAACTGTTATTCCCGGCCCCATAAAGGTTGCTCTGATATGGGAAAAGCCGTTATCATCACCCCAGGTCTGTGAGTGGCGGGTGTGCATGGAGTGAGGAGCAAACTTTTCCAACTGATCTTTAAAATCTTCCACCAGAGCCTCTTCATATTCGATTGTGGAAACCGATGCAGTTGAACCAATAACAAATATGTTTACCAGTCCGTTTTTAATCTTTGATTTGCTTACGATCTCACTGATATGGCTGGTAATTTCGCAGATATCAGAAAAGCCTCTGGTCTGTAACGACAGGTACTCTCCATAAACCATTTTTTACTCCCGGCTGAATGTTAAGCAGTGATTATCAGATCGATCTTCAAAGGCAAATTTTGAGAATTAGTTTCGACCGATAAAATACTTTAAAGGTAGGGCAGTAAAAGGAGAGATCAGATATAAAAGAGATCAGCCACTTTTTGCAGACTTACTTCGGTCATTCAAACCGATAGGAAATTGCAGCAAAAAGCAGCCGGAAATGTTTTAACAGTGAGATTTATTCAGTTTTCCCCTGGTGATTAAAAATATTGCAGATTTTCTGAACTACGATCTGCTCATCTTCACCATCCGCAGAAATTTCAAGCTGAGAGCATTTTTCTGTTCCCAGTAACAAGACCTCAAGAATGGAGCGGCAATCGGCTACATGATTATTTCTTTTTAACGTGATTCTTGAATTCAGGTTTTTCCCGGTTTGAAGTATGTCGTTTATCAGAGTATCAGAAAATTCCAATTGATCGTTCACATTAACGATTCGGTTAATCATGGTGCGTTCCTTCAGATGGCGTGTAATGAATAAAGCTTTGTTATAAAGGTTTAAATATTTTAACACCAGAATTTCGCTTCGGCAACAGTTTTATTAAAATTTTCAGGTCAGTAGTGTCCGGTTAAGCAAGCAAAAGAGTACTTCTAAAACGGTTAAAAGCCTGCAAATAAATACCAAGTCTCCTATCACCAGATCCTAAAATTTAAAATCTTAACCAAGAAAAGAACAGGAACGGAGATCTCTATCCTGTTTCAGATTTTTTGAATCTTCCTTACTCCTGTTCCTGTTTAGAATAAAGGTTCAATTCAATACTTTATCCAAGCTGATAGTATACAGATCTTACATATCTGAAGGGCTTGAGTTTCGGACACAGATCACCAATCGATTCGGTTGACCCGATTATCAGAAACCCATCTTTGGCCAATGCATCAGCCAAACGACTGTACAGTTTCTTCTTGTCTTCTTCTGTGAAATAGATGGCTACATTACGACATAAAATCAGATCGAATTTGTAGGGAAAGTAATATGGTTCAAGTAAGTTCAATAATTTGAATGTTGCCATAGCTCTTATTTCATCGCGGATTTTCCACAAATTGCCATCCTTGATGAAAAATTTGTCCAGCCTGGCTTGTGGCATTCCCCGTTCGATTTCCAGTTGATTAAATTTTGCATAACTGGCTTTAGCAATTACATTATCAGAAATATCTGTGCCAAGCAGTCTTACATCGAACTGCCTTTTCCCTTCAAGCATCTCGCTGATTATGATAGCTGTACTGTATAACTCCTGCCCGGTAGAGCATGCGGCGCTCCAGATTCTTATAGGGATTTCCCCATTGGAATATTGTTTCTGGCGCGCATCAAAGAGGTCTGGCATAATCTTATACTGCAAAAGTTCAAAAGTAATTGAATCTCTGAAAAAGGATGTTTCATTTGTAGTAATGGCATTAATGACTTTTCGTTTTAGTGTACCTGTCAGGTCGGATTTTACTTTAGAATAAAGTTCCAGCCAGGAAGTGCTTTTAGTCTCCTGCATCAGTGGAAAAAGCCGGTTTTCAACCAGATACGCCTTATTACCATCAATATGATTCCCGCAGACACTTTTAATGTAATTGCTCCATATCTGCAGATCCTGAGTCGAAACCGGTGTCACAAAGTACCTTTCCGGACCACAATGAATCTCATCTCATTCATTGATTCTGGTTCTCTTCGATATGCAGGATTTTACTGAAATCAAGTAAACATGCTGCAAATCCGTCCCGGTTTTTAAATACTCCGGTAATGAATGCTGCTTGTACGCCATGAACATTTCTGGGTGGTGGCTTTATGGAATCTTTTTCCAACTGAATCACTTCTTTGACTTTTTCGACCAGAATTCCAATATATTCCTGCTTCCACTCTACAATCAGCACCCTGTTCTCTTCACTGTCCAACACAGGCGGCAAATCCAGTTTATCTGCAAGATCAATAACTGTCACTACCCGCCCCCTTAAATTCATCACACCTTTGACATAAGATGGGGCATTATGAACACGTGTCAACTTTTTGATTTGTACAATTTCCTGTATCTGCTTAGCATTGATACCAAAAAGCGCATTATTCAGAAGAAATGTGGCCACCAGCATACCGGAATCAGAGACTGTATCCATTACTTTTTCCATCATAATAGCACCTGTTTAATGGCTCACGCCTTGAATTTAGTTACTATCTTCTTTAATTGTTCCGCCATCCCGTTAAGTTCCTTTGAACTCGATTTCACCTGGGTTGTCGCCTTAACTACCTGGTTGACTGTACCATTGACCGAAGTTATGGTTTCGGTTACCGATTTTGACGTTTTGGCAACCTGAGCCATCTTCTCATTTGCATCCTTAACGTCATCTGTAGCCTGAGAGATATTGGAAGCAATATCTCTGGTGACTGTAGCCTGCTCTTCTATGGCAGAAGCAATGGATGTAACAATTTCTCCTACATTTTTAATTATTTTGGTTATCCTTTCGATATCGGTAATTGCACTTTCTGTGGCACTCTGGATGCCTGAAATTTTACTTTTGATTTCACCGGTAGCCGACGCAGTCTGCTCGGCCAGTGTCTTGATTTCATTGGCTACAACGGCAAACCCCTTGCCTGCGTTACCAGCTCTGGCTGCCTCTATTGTGGCATTCAGAGCCAGAAGATTTGTTTGAGCAGAAATGCTGTTTATGGTTTCGGTAAATGTACTTATGTCCTGTGCTGCAACTCCCAGATTTTTCACCACCTCTACTATAAGTTCTCCCTGCTGCATCGCCTCGGTGCTGACTTCGCGTGCCTTTTCAGCATTGGAAGCTATATCGGATATGGTGGCACTCATCTCTTCGGTAGCAATAGCCACAGATGAAAGGCTGTTGTTGGCATTTTCCATTCTGGTTGCCATAGAATCGGTATTAGCATTCATCTGTTCAGATGCATCGGCGACAGTGGAAGCTCTGCTGCTCATGTCACTTGCTCCTGAATTTAACACTTCAGATATGGATAAAAGTTCATTTGAAGACGAGGCCAGTGTCTGAATACCCTTTGTCAGATCTGATACCATATTCCTGAGGCTGGCAATAACTGTCTGCAGACCCTTTGCGAGTACTCCCACCTCATCTTTTCGATCGATAAGATCCTCAGAAACATTACGCTGGATGTTCCCATCAGAAACCTCTTTGAGATGCAGCTCAACTTTTAAGAATGGATTCACAATACTTCGGATGGCAGAAATGGCAAAGAACACCGAAAAGATTAAAGATAACAAGATTGCTGTAATTAAAATCTGGTTTCCCCTGGAAAATGCCAGTTTTCTACTGCTTTCATTTTGTGCTAATTTCTGGCTCTGATGAATTTTAAAATCATTGGCTGCCTTGATCAATTTCTCACTTGCCGGAACTGCCTTTTTTAAATAGATATTAACAGCTTCTTCTTGGTTTCCAGTATGTAAAGTCTCGATTGCTTTTTCCAGATGCGTTCTGGCCACGATCATCTCTTCATTAATCGCATCCAGTAACAGCTTCTCCTCATTGTCTACTAACGGGTAAAGCCTTTCAATTACAGATATGTATTTTTTCCGATGATCATCGATTATCGCTTTATACTTGTCTCTTTCACTATTCTCTTTGGATATTAACAATAAAGCCATTTTTTCACTGATAGCCTGAACTTCCATAGACAACTGCAAAGCATCATTCAACATGTTCCCAGATACCAAAGATCTGTTTGCTGTTTGTTGAATACTACGTGATGTTGAAGCAGCTATTATTGCAGTAATCAATAGCAAGGCAGAGATAGCACCAAAGCCCATTGTTAAACGGTTTCCGATTTTCATGTCCTTAAATAAGCCCATAACAAAAATTCTCCATCTATAAATATTAAGAAATGTCGACTTGCTCTTTTGTCATCAATTTACTCACACTGCTCAGAAGACGGTCCCGGTCCAGCTTCACCTGATAATCAGTAATTCCTACTTGAAAACCTTTCAGCCTGTCTTCTTCACCAGCAAGAGATGTGAGTGCAATTACCGGGATATCAGTATTGGAATATTCACTACGGATTTTTTTGCATAATTCAAATCCGTTCATACGCGGCATTTCAATGTCAGTCACAATAATGCTTATCTTATCTTGATTAGCCATCAATTTTTCCCAGGCATCCACCCCATCTATGGCAGTAATGACATTATGTCCTCCATCCTCAAGATATTTTGCTACCTGGCTACGGAAAAATTCGGAATCCTCAACCAGAAGAAGGGTAGCAGAATCTGTAGAATTTGCTTTTCTGGATTCAATTTTCCATTCCGGGTGAAGACTGTCTATCAGCTCAAATATGTCTACCATAAGAGTGGTTTTTCCATCTATAATTACCGATCCGCTAATCCCATGCTGTCTGTGAGTACTGATATCAACCTCGAATTCTTTTTCAACCACAGATACCGGCATTAACCCTAATAATCCAATATTATGATTGGAAACAGAGGTCACTACCACTGCCAGATCACCATCCAGGGGTACTGGAGCTACTTTTGCCAAATCTGCCAGTTGTACTAACTGCAAAGAGGAACCTCTGTACTGCATAGTGCGGATTCCCCCTTTCATTTCTATCTGATCGGCATTGATTTTTTCTACCCTTTGAACCAGATCCAGAGGAATTGCACACGCCTCATCTATCTGGTTGTTAAACAACAACAGGGAATGTGCACTGTCACTGCAAACAGAAGTCTCATCGGAGCTTTTCCTTTTTTCATTTATAGCCGAAACGGAGGTTATTCCGGCTTTAAGAGCTATTCCATTTACATCCAGAATTAATGCCACTTCACCATCACCCATAATCGTGGCACCTGCATACTCTTGTAAACCTTTGAGATGTGATCCAAGCGGTTTCACCACGATCTCTTCTGTATCCCTCAATTCATCCACTATGAGCCCATAATGAAGTAAACCGCTGGAGATGATCACAATGTTAAGATCACCTGATGGCTCTCTTCTGCGATCCTTATCTGTCCTTAGATTAGTGACGTTTGGATTATCACCCTCCAGAAAATCACCATCAAGATTTCTTTTCTGACTTCGTCGATCTGCGATTCTTTCCCTTCGGTCGATTTGCTTGTTACTGGTTCCAGGTTCGGTATAGGTTTTAATTATTCCAAGAATGGTCGAGAATCTTACCACCGGAATGAGTTCTCCCCGAACGACAACAACTTCGGCATCCCCGACCACCTGTATTCTTTCTTTTACCTGAGATGCCCGTATTCTTAATAATTCTACTACGTTTACCTGAGGTATTGCGAATCGTTGCTTCTCCTCTACTATTATTAGAGATGGTATGATAGCAAGAGTTAACGGAAGTTTAATGGTGAAAACTGTGCCTTTTCCCTTAGTGGAACGTATGGTAACTTTTCCGCCAAGACGATCCAGGTTGTTTTTAACCACATCCATTCCCACGCCTCTGCCGGAGGTTTCAGTAATGTTATCGGCAGTGGAGAGACCGGGAAGGAAAATCAGGGCATTTTTATCATAAACGCTCAAGCCTTTAATTTTTTCTTCACTAATAAGCCCCATGGATAAAGCTTTATTTACGATTTTTTCGGTATCTATCCCTCCACCATCATCTTCGATTTCCACCACCACGTGTCCTGCTTCATGAAATGCCCTCAGATTGATAGTGCCTTCGGAAGGTTTTCCTGACTGCAATCTCTGCTGCGTAGACTCGATACCATGGTCTGCAGCATTTCTGACCATGTGTGTAAGCGGATCGCTGAGCCCTTCGATTATGGTTTTATCAAGCTCCACATCTTTACCATCGATTACCAGTCGCAGCTCCTTGTTCAGACTCCTGGATAAATCCCTGATCATTCTGGGAAACTTGTTGAAGATGTTTCCTATAGGCTGCAGCCTGGTTTGCATTACGGCTTCCTGAAGTTCTGAAATGACAAAACTCAATCTCTGGGCAGAAGTGGTAATTGCCCGTTTGTCATTACGGGAAATCGCATCAACCAATTGATTTCTGCTTAAGACCAGTTCTCCAGCCTGGGACATTAAAGTATCAAGTGCCTGAACATTAATTCTTACCATTTCAGGTATAACTTTTTGATTACCGCTGCTCTCTTCTGCACTTTTGCGATTTATGTCCTGATGGTCAGTTTCAATTGGAATAACATTTTCCACATTCTCATTTTGCTTTTTGACCAAAGCTTCTTCTTTGCCTGCATTTTCTTTTTGGTCAGTTTGTGAAGGCTTGCTATCCACAATCTTTGATTTGATGTCTTTCGGTTTGAGCAGAGTGCGAACATTACGTTTTGGAACTTCGACTGCCTGGTCAATAAAACCAGGTTCCAGCACCGTTCTGTAAATCACTTTCACCGGTATGCTTTTTCCTGGTTTATCTTCCAGTGTTCCAATCGAATGCATATCCAATGATGTATTAATTATAACACCCATTTTGGAAAGTGAATCCAGAAGCTCTAAAAACGATTTGCCTTTGCGCTCAATATCGTGGAGAAGATCATATTTTATAAGGTAAATATATTGAGAGTCCTTGAGTGCAGCCTGAAGATCTATTTCGGGGATGGTTATATTTTCGCCATTTTCAGCAGAACTGAGATTTGTTTCACGATTAAGAACCCCTTTTTGTTTTGCGTCTAAATTATGTTCTACCAGATTCTGAAGCGCCTGGTCACAAGAAGAGATATCGTGAGGGACCGTTTCATCAGGATCATTTATCAGATCACGCAGAGCATCAAATGCATTCAGAAGAACATTTACTGTCTCTGCATTGATTTTCATTTTTCGTGACCGGATCATATCCAAGGCGGTTTCAGTCCGGTGTGCAAGAGTTTTAATTTTCTCCAGGTTAAAAAATGCAGATCCACCCTTTATTGAGTGTGCGGCCCGAAACACTTTGTTGATAAGTTCAATATCGGCATCATCTCCTGCCTGCTCTATTGCCAGAAGATCGGATTCGATGTCCTGGAGGTGTTCACGACATTCTGCGAGAAATTCTGTTAACAGGTTGTCACTCATGATTTATTATCCTGCTCTTATTGGGCTAGACATTATCGATGCGTTTTTCAATGTTGAAATAAGCGTTCAACCGCAAACTGATGAAAAAGTCATAGATTTCCTCTGAAAGACCAATGATTTTGAGAGTTCCTCCGGTTTTTGACAAAGAATTGTAGGTAGCAGCCAGAAAACCGATTCCAGTTGAGTCTATGAAATTAACATCGCTTAAATCCAGGATTACTGTATTTGGGCCATTTTTAATCAATTCTTTTAATCTTTCCCTGAACTCATCTATACTTCCAGCAACCAGTTTACCTTCCAGCTTGGCTGTGATACTGTTTTCACTAACTGTTTCTACCGAATTTAGCATTACACCCTCCTCTATAGTCCGGTTTTAACACACACTGCTTTAACTCCAGATATTCAATCGTTTACAAGCAATGTACCGGGCTATAA
>Ga0180028_1087766_pt1 | contig 10697 bp, 1 predicted proteins | sample BioARNtimezero_FD_135970 | JGI IMG/M metagenome (GOLD analysis project Ga0180028, IMG submission 135970) | Anaerobic biogas reactor microbial communites from Seattle, Washington, USA - Biogas_R1-A RNA time zero (Metagenome Metatranscriptome) | ecosystem: Engineered > Bioreactor > Anaerobic >...
GTCCGGACCGCCCACCGGCAGCGAACTTCCCTGTATATGGCCGCTGGCTATCTGTAAAACGCCCTCGCTGGTGCCGTGATATATCGGCAGCTCAACATTGATATTCGGTATGGACACATATCCCATTATTCCCGTATCAGATATATTGAGGATGTCATCATAGCCGGGGATAGTATCATAATCTGTAAACGGTGCGTTCAGCTCCGCAAGCTGCTCATTGTAGTCGTATGCCTCCTGAAGCATCCTGTTTTTTTCGGCCTCATCAAGCTTTGCGACCTCCTCCTTGTATACTGAGATCGTATGCGAAGCCTTGTGCTTGTTCCACCAGTTTGCAAATGTCGGGTAAAGCATCACGGAGAGACCCAAAAGGAATATAATGCCGAAAACAGCTGTTATTATCACATCTTTCTTTTTCTTCATGGCTGCTCCTTTTGAGTTTCTCCCTGATGGCCTCCGGATTGCTCCGGAGGCTCAGGATAATGATTATTCAGGGCGCTATGCCCGTTTTGTCAACTCTTAGTCGTCTAATTCTTCCTTTGTGCGTCTTCTGGATACCAGGTATATGCCTGCCAGTGCTGCTGTTGCGCCGCCGCCCAGTACGAACAGTCTTGTGCCCATGCCGCCGGTTGACGGGAGGTTGGAACCCTTAGTATTTGTAATTTCAAAGTTAAGGCTATCAGCATCTAATGCAAGATTTGCTGTGGCGCCTCCAGTATTTTCTGTATGTGTCGGATTAATAGTTATAGTAATATCATCACACTTATTATAACCATCCGGAACATTTGTCTCAGACAGAGTGTATATTCCTGCATCAAGACCCTTGATATTGAATATACCGCTACCGTTGCGAGATGTCATCTCTGTAACAACTCCGGTTGTAGCTGACTGATCTGCAACAGTATATGTTCCATCTCCATTATCAATAAGCTTTACTGCAGTGCTGCCAGAATAAAGTGTAAATCCTGCTCCGCCCATTGGTTCATCGTTCTCATTTAACTTTGTGTTGTCAACTTCATATGTGAATACCCATACATAATCGTCAGGTGTTTCACCAAATTCTTCTTCATTTTCATCATCGCCAGGGGTATCACCTGTATCGCCTGAACCCTCTACGTTAGGATTATTTGAGTACTGGAGATTAACCTTGTTAACGTTATCATAAGATGCTGCTACAGAATCATCAGAATCATTCTCTACAGCTGCATTTTTATTAAGATGAGCATTGTAGATTACTTCAACAGTAACATCTTCTTCATCAGCCCAATCGCTTTCACCGAGGAACTGCTTGATATCACCAATTTCAATTGTAAGCTGTCCGCCGCCGATAACTTCATTTGTATACGAAGGTTCTGTTGCTATGTATCCTGCCTTCTGTGCAGCTGAACGAGTATCTTCACCATCAGGCTTAGCCACATACTCAGTAACAATATTGCCGTTTACCGTTATTGATTCTATACTTTCATATGTAACACCGGAATTCAGCGTATCGTTGAACTTTACTCTGTATGTATTGTATGCAGCATAATTATCATCTGCTGTCAATGTAGCAGTAAGTTTGAACTGGAAGCTCTCATTGATAGCGTGGTCAGCTGTTTCATCCCATGTTGGAGGATTGCTGCCTTCATCATCTGCTACCTGCTTATCAACAGTTGGAGCGGCATTTTTAGATGTAAGGCTTACCGATTCACCACCTGCGACCCTGAGAATATACCTTGTCTTTGCACCAGAATTATCGTTTGTGCCTGGATTTGCCGGAGCTTCTGAATCCATTACAATGTAATAACCGTCAGGAAGCTGGGATATTACATTAGCAGAAGGATTACCAGATGTTGTTTCTGTCAGATTTGCAGCAACTATCTCTGCAAATGCCTGAGCCTTTGCACTGTCATTTCCGAATACAGCAACAGCAGGATCACCCTCTTCACTGCCAAGAACCTCTGCAACCTTTGCTGCACTGTTAACAGTATTAGGGAATAAGCCTTCAAGTGCATTTCCTGATTCAGCACTTGCAGTATGTAAAGCAGTTAAAATAGCTGATCCATCTACACCATCGCCCCAATCAATACTATTCAGTGTATTGCCACTGTACTCACCACTGAATATCTGATATGCTGCATAAGAATGGGTTGCCGAATCATTGTTTGTTATTGTTATTGTTGAACCTCCAGTAGCTGCTGTTGCTGCAACTGAAGTCATAGGTATAGCCACACAAGCAGTAAGCGTCAAAGCGGCTGTCATTGCTAAAAATCTCTTAGTAGTTTTCATAATCATTCTCCTTTACAAATAGGTCATGTCCTGCTGCCGCCGCCCGGACGGCAGCAGAACGGTTTATACATCCTAAAGCTCAAACGCTTTTGCCAGATACTCGGCGTTTGAAATATACATATCCGGCTGCTGCAAGAAGCATCATCACACCTCCTGCCACATAAATTTTTGCTGTTCCCTGACCGCCGGTCTCAGGGAGCTCGATCTCTTCCGTATGAACAGAAGAATTTGTAAGAACAAGGTTTGTTATGCCTTCATTAAGTGGAGTGCCGCCCTGACCAGTGCTGTAAGAAACGGGGATGTAAGCTCCGGTGCTTGTCTCCTTGATGAAATACTTGTAGGTATTTCCGTTTCCGTCAGTCTTCGGCAGGTCGTTCAGTGTATTGCTCCACCAGTTATTGCTTGCTGAGATAGTTATATCAGCTACCTTCTCTGCGGTAGTAGGGACATTGCTGTCGGCTTCATTTACCTCAACATTTACAGTAAATGTAAGAGACGTTCCCTGGTCTGTAATGGTTATCTCAGTTGAACCTACCTTTTCGCCTGTCCTGATAGTATTCGTTGCAGGATCATACCATGCAACATCAGGATCGGTAGAAGTACCGCTTGAATTTCCGACTACATTAACAACAGGAAGACTGCTGTTTACTCCTGATGTAAGATTGGTAGGAGTAATATTGTCGCCGTTATAGGTTACCAGCAGCGGTCTGATATGGAGTGTTACCTCAGTGGAAGCAGTGCCTCTTGATGCTACGAGAACAACGTCTGCGTTATCTACAAGCGCTGTAACTTCATTGCCGCTTATGGTCACCTTATCAGCATCGCCGGAGTTCTTTACGCTCCATGTAACACCTGTGAGTGTCGGGTCTGTTGAGAGGTCTGCGGTCATTCCGTTGTGAATCGTCTCCGGTTCAACACTTGCATTGAAAGGTGTGCTTGATACATTAAAGGTGATCGAATCGGTTGCACCTCCGTGTGCTGCTGTGATAGTGACTTCACCGTTTCCGGTAAATGTTACTTCTCCGGTAGTGCTGTTTACTTCTGCAACACTTGTATCGCTGCTGCTCCATGTTGCCGAAGCATTTGCTGACAGCGTTAACGATGTATCTTCGGACTGATTGGTGTTTATACCGGATTTACCGTTGATAGTGAATGGGGAGACAGTGTAAGTAACCGTATCTGTAGCAGTTACTCCGCTGCCCGTTGCGCTTGCCGTAATGGTTACGTTTGTTGCTTCATTCACCTGATTGAAGGTTATTGCGCCAGTTGTTGGATCAACTGTTGCAGCAGCATTGCTGCTTGACCATGTGATCGTACCCTCAGTCGTTGTTGCTGTTAATTGAGCAGTATCTCCTGCGGTAACATTTGCATTTGCCGGTTTATTGGTAATTGATACCTGCGGACCTGTTGGGGTGTAATATACTCTGATTTCCGTTAAGGTTAGATGCTTTTCACCTGTTCCAACTGCCTGTGTATTCACTTTAACTTGTGTTATTTCACTTGGGATAGAATTTATACTACACCAACTTGTTTTATCTGAAGTTGTATAATAAAGAATATTACCTGTTTTATTCCCTTCCATCCAAAATTCTGAATTTGACCCACACAAGCCAACTTTTGTATAATAGTTTCCAGTTGCTGTTTCATCATATATTAATCCAACGCCTATAACTTCAAGACCGCTACATATAGCTGAAACATCATAAGTTAAATCGGTATTCCATGCTCCGCTTAATCCTTCTAATGATACATAATTACCATGTGCATCAGTACCGCTTCCACGAACATTCGCTGCAACCAGATCTGCCATTGTCACCCTCGGTGCTCTTCTCGGCTCCTGAACAGCAGGGGTATTATTCTCTGCCAGAGCCTTACGCACCTTTCTGAGCGAGGTCAGATTTCTGCCGGAGCTGAATCTGCCGTTTACGTTCTGAGTATCCGGAGCTGCTTCGACTACCGGATCGCCGTTATCGTCATAGGCCTGCCGGAAGAGCTCAACGTTAACGGAAGTCGTTCCTCCCGCATCATTATTGAGCCACTGCTTATTGACCCTGAGCTGGCCGGTATCGATAACATTGGTTACGCTGTAGTTTCTGACTTCGAGCTCATTATCATCACCCTCATGAGTGGTCGGGAGCTCTTCGTAGGTAGCGAGCCATCCATCCGGAACGTTCTCACGTATCTGATAATTCTTGCTTGCCGGAAGATCATTCCATTCAGCAGTCCAGTCATCGCTTGCGGTAACTGCCTTTGAACCTAAAACTGTAGGAGCTCCGCCGCTGCTGCTGAGCTGTTCAAGTATAAATGTCACTGAATCAGGGATATCAACGCCTGTTCCCTTATCGTTCCAGCTCTTGACAGCCTTTACTTTTATCCGCTCTCCTTCAACGAAATTATCTACTGTAATGATATCATCGCTTCCGGGAGCCTGTCCTTCGTTGCTGTATACAGGATCATACTCGCTTACCTGATAGCCGGTGCCGTCAATTTCCTCAACGTAGTAGAGGTATCCTTCCTCGAGACCGCTGAGAGAAACCGTCCAGTGATCGTCCTTGCTTATAGTTACCGTACCATCACTGTTCAGGCCTTCAACATCTGTAACTCCGGTCACAAGATCTGCGTCTGTCAGACCGTATTTAGTTCTGATATCAGTTGCTTCAGCATCGACGATCTGCGTCGCAGAGGCCACCTTGCGGTAGAGTTTAAGAGTTATGTCACTGTAATTCACATTATTTATCAGAGGATTATCTGCCTGTGTTTTGTCACGCCACTGTTTCTTTATTACAAGTACACCAGGCTGCTTATTGGTGACATCCAGTTCACGGACCGCTGTATATGAGCTGTTTCCGTCAATAGTATATATTGCCTGATAGCTGTCACTGGTGCTGGCGGACTGCTCCTCCACCACAAAGTATTGCAGCTTGCTCATATCCGTTCCGCCTCTGAAAGGAAGCGAGCTCCATTGCCACTGCCAGGGCTCTGACTCTGTACCGTCCAGAACTACCGGATTCGGCACGGTATTTACCATTGTTACACCGCTGTAAGTCTTGCCCCTGGATATGAAGTTTTCTATGAATGCCTGATCTACTGTCTGCTTACCGGAAAACTGGTAAAGCGTGAATGTTACAGCATCCTCTGTTCCGTGGGCATCATTTCCGTCTGCCCATGTCTTTGTAAGATTTACGTCAACGCTTGTCGGATTAGTATTCTTATTGATAAGATAAATAACGCCGACATTTCCGTTGAATGAATAAACATCGCTGACTATGTAGTCTTCCAGCTCATTCGCTTCTTCTATCCTGTATCTTACATATTCCATTCCCTCACCGGTTATAAGGTGCTGAGGTATCTCCACCTCCCAATTAGGAGCTGTAAGCCTCTGTCTTCCTTCAGGTAAGATGATCTTCACCTCTGTTCCGTCACTCTTTATGCCGTAGAGGTTAAAATCTATGGATGATACCGGAGGATCTGTGATAGCGTTGCCGTATTTATCCTCCCACTGCTTTCTGATAACGAGCTTGCTGGAATTTACTATTCCTATAACGCCGCTGCTGTTTATTGCATCGTCAGTATAAGACGGCTTATAGGCTGCGCCCTCTTCTCCGGGAACGAACCATGTATTGCCGATCTTATAGGCTATCTCCTCAACGAAATAGTAATACGGCCGCTCTGTTTCAAGATCACTGTTCGGGAGATCCTCCCAAATTATATCTTTTGTCCAGGCATCTTCCTTTTTGAGGATATATGCCTCAATGCCGCTGCCGCCTATTCCGCCGGTAAAGCTTGCGTCATAATTCACAAGATTTTCCTGTGATATATAACTGCCCTGATTTTCTACAGGTACAGCATCCGCTCTGTCTTTACTGTATGCCCGGAGAAGTCTTACTGCAACCTGAACATCATTTGCCGCTGAATCCGGATCCTGTGCCCAGGTCTTGCTTGCACCGATATCGATCTTCCTTACATTAGGAACAACGAGCTCGGCATTGCCGTTAATTACTGACTTTACATCGACATCATTTCCGAGATCAGCAGCTGTTATAAGAGAAGCTTTGGTTTCATCCTCTGTATCATATACAAAGTAGAAGGTATTGTCTTCATTTCCGATGACCCTCTTATCCGGTGGATTCATTTCATATGGCACCTTAGGATAATTATAGCCTTCATGGTTATCAGGCGACTTGACCTCGATCACCTTGTATAGTGTATCCTTGGATAAATCTACCTCAAAGCTTCCGGAAAGGATCATATTTGCTGATGAATCCGGGATAATTTCGTCTGTTTCTGTGAGCTCCTGTTCAAATGAAGCCACATGGAGTTTAGTATCGTAGTATGTACGTCCGTTAGCAAGCTCATGCAGCTTGAATGGGAAATCATCTGCATAGATCCACTGTTCGCTGTCTGTATCATACTTCGCAAGCTTGAATTCTGCATTCAGGTCTTCCAGCGAACTGTTTCCGAGGTCTACCTTTCTGACCTTGAAATTCTCTGCGACATGAGTCTCTGCGCCGGATTTTGATACTATGTACTCTGTTTCCTGCGATTCATCGGACTTGTCTCCTCCGGAGGTATGAACTGTTGCCTGATTGTAGAGCGATATGCTCGCATCTGTAGGTATATCAGTTCCGTCCGGATTCTTGATAACGTAATCGTACATTATCTCATAATGTCCGCCGTCAGGAAGAGTGAACTTTGCGATATAGTCTGTGGTTTCTGTTCTGGATTTCAGAACTGCACTAATAACTTCACAGCTCTGTAATACTGATTTTACATTATCTCCAATTGTAAATCCTAATTGTCCGATATTAGTTCCGCTTGGGATATCCTTCAAGAATTTGATCCTGACCAATATAGCTCCTGAACTATCAAACGTATCACTCAATAGTTCTACTTCAACCAGATCATCATCAGTATTGCCATCATCATCAACGATCTTTTCCATAATAGAACTGCTATATGGATCTATTATAGCCGGCTGATTTGGCTTATTTCCGACAAATCTTATAATTACTTCCAAGCCCTTAGGTACATCTGTATAGACTTGAACATTAAGATTTTCACCATATTTCTGTATACTTGAATTATTAAATTTATCAGAGTAATCTAACGGTGCTGATTCATGTATTCCATTCTCATCCTTAGTGACAGAATATGAATACTGATCTGCTTCAACTCTTGAACGTCTTCCGTCAACATCGTAATGATATACTTTGACATTTTCGAGAGACGGTTCAAGCTGTATTTCCCTGCCGACCTGTTCATCGCCGTCTTTAGGCTTATACCTGAGTATACGGAATATATCGGTAACGCTGACCGTATTTCCGGCTGACAGATACTTGCTGTCATTATTTACATCAAGGGTATAATGAGCAACTCCGTTCAACATCATTGCCTTGCCGGAGGATGTTACTCCGGACGAAGTCCTGTTTATCTTATCGATGATTCCGGTATCAGTTCCGCCGCTGATATGAAGATCAACCTCTGTCTCGTGCGGTTCAGCATCTTCTCTGATGAAGTTTGATAAAGTAAACCCGCCGGTCTGGTCGATTGCATTATCTACAACTGATTTTGGAGTAGCGGTATAATATGTGATATAGGCAACATTATTACCATTTTGAGGTGTTTTCATATCAAATATTGCTACTGTATCATTAGAATCATATGTTACATTCAAGAACCTATGATATTCATAATAATAACTATTTTCGATATGACTTCCATATACAAATGTATTTTTTCCGCCATATGCACCACTGCTCGCATCTCCGTTATTAGCTACAATCTCTATACCATGATCTCTATCATCATCATAGAATACCGAGCCATCAGTAAGCCGATCAGTAAATCTGAATGCTGTATTTCCAGTGTTTTCAGTCTGATTAGTCAACATATCAATACGCCATTTGAACAGATAGCATTCTGTTGGTACGCCATTTATATCCACGATAGCCGTATCGACCGTTGACATATCATCTATTGACAGTGTATTATTTTGCAATATCGAATCATTTTCCTTGACTAATGTCTTTCCATTACAACAAGCAGCATTTTCAATGAAAAAATGCTCACCATTATCCCACCAGTCAATATCCTTATACGTGATATCAGTATCTATACTTGGTACTGGATTTGCCGCCTTCTTGGTATAAGGAGCGTTTTCGGTATTAGTAACATTGATAGTAGAATTCGTTGATACAAATTCCTTATCGTAGGATACTGAATATCCGGTAACATCATTCTCCTCGACCTTATATATAAGGTCTCTCTCTATGGAATCAACAACGTACTTTGTAGGGAGGTTCGCCCAGTATGTTGAAAGATCCGCATTCTGGTTATCAGGATCCAGCGTGAGAGTCTTCTCTGCGTCAATGGTGGAATATCCGTCGAGCTGATTTGCCATTATCCATGTTGCGCCGCCGTTATAGGAGGCCATGAGCCTAAATACTATGGAATCTGGCTTTGCAGTTCCTCTTGTAGATACCCATTTCTTGACCGCATCTATCCTGATCTTCTTAGGGGTATTTGTAACAGCCGATTCACCGCTGCTGTTGATACCGTTCGGATCAGGTCTTGTGTAGAAGTCTTCGCTGCTTTCCACAGACACTACCGTATCATCGGTCTTTGTTGCACTTACTTCTTCCGCACGGTAATAGATATTATAGCCCTGATCGTTTGTCCTCGGAAGATCCTTCCATGCATCCTCAAGCTGCCATCCGCCGGCTGCTGTTACGGTCTTCTGCTCTGCACCGGGAACTTCTTCCCATGTACCGTTTTCTCCGACCTTCTGCATAAGCTTCATGGTTATGCTCTTGTAACCGGATACGTTTGTGCCGTCTTCCCAGTTCTTTCTGACAGATACATTCATTTTCTTCCAGGTATTTGTCACATTGAACATCTTAAGAGAATCGCCCTGCATATCCTCGGTTATCTCTATCTCATAGTCATTGTAATATACAGAATTGTCGGTGTATGCAGCAGTTCCCTCACCGCTGTTGGTTCGCTTTCCTATGTAGATCTCTCTTAATCCATAGTGGTAAGGATCTCCGTTTTCGTCCTTTACCTGCATCCATGTCCAGTTGACAACATCGGATTCACCGGCAGAATTCTTAAGAGCATACTTATCTGAAAACTTGTATGTATCCGTATACTTATCTTCATCCGAAAGCGTATTGTACTCCGCATCTGTCCAGCGATACAGCCTGTATCCCACACGATCCGGTCTGGAATCGCCATAAACGCCGTTCCAGTTCTTATTAACACGTACCGTTATCATGTTGGACTTGTTTATGATATTTACATTACGTGCATCGGTACTGCCTGTACTCATAAGAGAAGGAGATTCTGTATTTCCGGAATAGCTATAGTAAGTGTCATATCCTGTATCTGGTTTACCGGTCTCCACACCGATATCCTCAGATGCAGTGCTTCTTTTAATTGCCCGCATATCAGTTTCGACTACACGGTACTTTATATTGTCTCCTGCTTCAAGATCATGCCATGTGTAGCTGATATTGCTGCTGCCGGCATCAGTTGAGCCTTCCGGCTTATAAATACCTGTACCGTCATTGACCATTTTGACTGTTTCAATAGTCGTCCAGGTATTTCCGCCGTCGGTGCTCTTTTCAAGAGCAAACACAACATTCGGACGGAATATTTCGTTGCCGTTATCATCCATCCACTGCTTGCTGAATGAGATATTGGTCTTGTTCCAGGTATTGGTGATATCTGCCTTATGTGACCAGGAAGAATCGCTTATCACATTATTATTATAGGAAGCTGTGAACTCCTGCTGCTCTTCAGTCTCCTGAATTTCAACGACCTTATAATAATAGCTGTGACCATTTCCGTCATCCTTTGGAAGGTCAGGCCATTTAAGAATAGATGCACTGTTTCCGTAATCTGCCTTGTTTAGCGTCTTTACTGAATCCGCAACATCTGTCCAGGATGAATCATCATTAGGATCAGTTGTCCTCATAAGCTTGAACTTTACAGTTGCAGGCTTATCATCATCAGAATCTACACGAGCCCAGTTCTTCTCAGCAGAAACGGTCATATTATTATAGACGTTTGTTATGGTATTTCCGCTGTATTCTGCTGTATAATTGGCCTGAACATTTTTTTCAATGACCCTGTACTGTATCACGTTATTATTCTCGTCGTATTTAGGAAGAGACTGCCATGTTACTGACGAATAGTTGTCTGTTCCGGCATCCTTCGTAGATACATCCACCCAGTCTCCGTTCACATACTTCTGAAGCGTAAGCATAGCAGCCTGACGGTTAGCCTCCAGGCCTTCATCGTCTCTCCACTGCTTGATGCCTGTAATATTTACGCCTTCCCAGGTGTTCCTGATATTGAAATACGGACTTGAAGAAGCCTTTTCGCCGTTCTCACTGCCTGAGATGAACTCCTTCTTGTAAAGATCATCAACA
>Ga0180028_1058121_pt1 | contig 10633 bp, 4 predicted proteins | sample BioARNtimezero_FD_135970 | JGI IMG/M metagenome (GOLD analysis project Ga0180028, IMG submission 135970) | Anaerobic biogas reactor microbial communites from Seattle, Washington, USA - Biogas_R1-A RNA time zero (Metagenome Metatranscriptome) | ecosystem: Engineered > Bioreactor > Anaerobic >...
GTTTTGATATTATTTCCTGTTTTTTCCGATTTGATATTATGAGGTTGTTTTTTGCCATCAGATACCTGAGTAGTTACGATATATATTAAAGATATAAAGTAGATCTGTCTTGCTAAAAATATGGACTCATTTCTATATTAGAAAAGATTCATCAGATCATCCTATAATTTGTCGGGGTATTAATATGGGAAAAGAAATCTTTGTGGGTCGGCTATTACTTAAGCGTTTTTTTACTGAACTGCTAGGCAAGCTTCTGGATGATGGGAAAGAGAGTCGTACCTTTCTTCAATTTAAAAAGCAAAAAGATCCTGACCTCAATTATCCTCACATTCTTCTTTTCCATGGTGGCTATGGACTGGGGAAATCTACCGCTTTAGACCACTGTATTCAAATAGCCAAAGACTTCTGTGATGAATCTAAGAAATCCCTGAAAATCATAAAAATCGACTGGGAAGACTGGTACTATAAAAACTGGAGTCTGCCATCCAATAACATAGAACTAATGAAGGCACTTCATGAAATCTTCTCTGGCAGAAATACCGGATTCGCCAGTTGTTTTTCCAGATTCGAAGATCTTCACTCCAAAGTGAAAAAAATCTCTTCCAAGGCAAACCAACTCATTCGCAATGAATGGAAAAGAGATTCTCTTGATTTAGACACAATGGAGCTTTCCGAGGAAGAGCAGATAAAGATCTTTCTTCAGAAAAAAATCCCCAAGCAGGACCTTGAAATACTAGACAAAGCAGAAAGCAAACTGGCTGAAATCCTTATAACCGGACTCAGGGAAGCCAGTAGCGAGACAGCGATCATTCTGGTTATCGATAATTATGAGTATCTTCAACATGACATGGAAAAATGGTTTAGATCCGAATTTCTATACCGGCTTTGCGATCTTCGTCTGATAACCATAGTTTCCGGCAGTGGCCAGTTTTTACGGGATTATCGGAATGTTTTCCCTGAAGAGCAACTGCATGCAGTAAATTTCTCCGATATTACGCTCAGCAAACTTGATGTATTACAATTGGCAGTTAAAAATCACATTAGTATCACCGAAACTGATGCCGAAAGAATTGAACGTTTAACAGGGGGCATTCCTCTGGTAGTACAGGACCTTTTCAGCTACGCTTTAAAGGGAACAGAAATAGGTGAGCTTCTGAATGACATTGATACCGCAGATTTTACAACAGATAAATTCACTGCAGATATAGTTGCGCGATTTCTGAAATACAGCTCCGATTCAATTGTCAGGGACCGGATTTTTCACCTGGCAATGACCAAACAGTTCAACAGTGCTCTTTTTGCCGCACTGTGGCAGGAAAAGGCATCAGAAGTCAATTCCACCATGAAAAACCTCTCTAACCAGTTTGCATTTGTCAGCAACAACCGGGTTCATTCTCTGATAAGAGCCAGTCTGATAAGCTATCTGCATCAGGAGCTTTCAAATGGCTCCGACTCTTCTCTGGCCTCTTTTTTCAGTCATTACACATCGGTTTGTGCCACCTATTTTACCGATCAGCTAAATCAGCTTCAGAAATCGATTCTGTCATCCGAAATACTTTATTCCGAAAAACGCTACTGCGATGCACTCATCGGTTATTATTGCAGTCTTATGTGGTCAGATCCGGAAGCGGTCTTCAGATCTTTACCTGGCACATTCCTGGAACTTATTCACTTCAATGTTAATTTTGCCACGCAGCTTCTATGGCATATCAGTGAATTCAGAGATGTTCTGTCCCAGCAGTACACAGATTGTCTGGATATTCTTTACAGCGGACTCATCATGGCAGATCAGTCATTGGTAAGCAGCAAAGTCCCGGTTCAACCCGATGAAAATGCTGTCATAAGTTTTCTTGAAAGTAATCTGGAAAGGATGAATGATTTCCAGCGTTCACTGCTTTTTCATAAAAAAGGTGAGCTTCTTATCCGTAATAATGACTTTTCCGGTGCGAAAACATTTCTGGACAACTCATTTTCTCTGATGGATTCCACTTCTCCACGTGAAATTCTTTATGAAGATTATATTCAGATTGCAGATGAATTCTCAAAATATAACGAGTACCAGCTTGCCATAGAATCGCTTAATAACGCAGTATCAATCTGCTCAGATAATTACCTGCCCTGGTTTGATCTGGGACTGTCCTGCTTTAAAATCAAGGACTATCAGAATGCTATAGCTGCCCTTTGCAGATCAACTGCAATAAACCCCGATTTCCAGGATACCTGGTATTATCTGGGATTGTGCTATGGAGCAATTGGCGATCATGAACAGGCCGTGACCTCTTTTGTAAAAGCAATAGAAAAAGGTCCTGAAAGCAGCGACATCTGCTACAACATGGCTCTGTCCCTGGAGAAGACCGGTAATAATGAGGAAGCGGTCAAGACATTTCAGAAGGTAGTGGGACTGGATCCGAACAACGTTGACGCCTGGTATAAAATCGGACTTCTCACTTCCATTCTGGAACATTCCGATCAGGCAATTACTGCATTTCAAAACGCGATTTCCATAAAACCAGATTTAATTGAAGCACATTGCGCTTTAGCAAACGAATTCAAAAAAACCGGCAAATTTAAAAATGCAGCGGAATCTTTCGAATACGCCGCAAAGCTTAATGAAAAAGATGCGGATCTCTGGGATCAGGTCGCATCTTCATGGTTTTCTGCCGAACAGAATCAAAAAGCAATCGATTCTGCAAGGAAATCCATTTCATTAAAGGAAGACTCGGCTAAACCCTGGGTAATAATCGGGCATGCTTTCACTGCACTTGGAAACTTTTCAGAAGCTAATTCTGCATATACCAAAGCTTCAGAAATCGCTCCTGATGATGCTTCGGTCTGGGTGAATCTGGGTAACAATTTTTACGCACAGAGCATGTATGAGGAAGCTATAGATTCATTTAAAAAAGCCGTATCCATAAATCCTTCACAGGAAGGGACTTGGTTCAATCTTGGTTTAGCCTACAGGGTTAAGGAGCAATACGATGAGGCTCTCGAAGCATTTAAAAATGCTATAGATCAGGAGCCATCAAACCCGGAGTGCTGGTTTCAGAAAGGGCGCATTCACATGACCCTTAACCAATTCGAGGAAGCCGCAGAATCCTTCGGTAAAACAGTAGAGTTCTCCCCTACCTCTCATGACGCCTGGTATAAAAGAGGACTGGCCTTTGCCAAATGTTCCAATCACCCCCAGGCTATCGAATCATTTACAAAAGCTGCAGAGTTATGGAGTACCGATCCTGATATTTGGTTTAATATGGGCCTCTCCTATTCAGCTATTAACAACCATTTTGATGCAGTTAAATCTTTTCAGGAAGCATCCAGACTCGCTCCCTCCAGACAGGAAATCTGGTATAATCTGGGTCACAGCTTTCAGTTGTTAGGCCAGTTCCAGGAGGCAATAAATGCCTATTCCAAATCTCTTGAGTTGCTTCCCGATCATCTCTTGTCCTGTTTTAATCAAGGTGTGTGTCTGTATTATCTGGCCGATTACCAGCAAGCACAGAGTGCCCTCCAAAATGCAGTTAATCTTCAACCGGATCACTGCGATTCTCTTCTTTTTCTGGCACTCACCTGCCATGCTCTGGGGAATTATCAAGAGGCAATCAGTTATTATCTTAGAGTCACTACACTCAAACCGGATTCAGCAGATGCCTGGTTTAACATGGCCCTGGCTTATCATGCCGACAATGATTATGACAAAGCTATAGAAATCTATTCTGAAACAGTAAAAAGATGGCCGGAAAACAGCACCGCCTGGTACAATCTGGGATTAGTATTCCATGCCCGAAATGAATTGGATAATGCGATAAGAGCCTATTGTCAGGCTACCAGTATAACTGAAGATCGCCCAGAAATCTGGTATAGCCTCGCTGCTGCTTTCCACTCTCAGGAACATTACGGAGAAGCTATCCAGGCTTACAGAAAAGTCACCAAACTTTCACCTGAAAATGTTGATGCACATCTGAACTTGGGTCTGGCTTATTTAGTCTGGGGTGATTACGCCGATGCTATCGACTCTTTCAATAAAGTCATCAAACTCAAACCAGATCATCTCCAGGCCTTTGAAAATCTCTGTGTATCCTATTTCAGCGCCAAACAATACGATCAAGCCTTTGAGACAGGGCAAAGGGCTCTGGAAATCGACTCAAATGAGTTATGGGTCATGAGTTACGTAATAGTAGCCTGCGTGTTAACCGGAAAAATATCCAAGGCAAATGAATTTACAGACAAACTAATTGCAGTGGAAAATCGAGCTGAAGAGATTAACAGAACGCTTTATTTTCTCAACCAGGAAATCGCTAAAAATCCGGCTCTTCAGGGAGCTCAAGAGATTATCAGAAAACTTGAAGACGCCCAACAAGATACCATGGCGACTTCAATGCAAGGATAAGTCAAAATTAATTCATCCGGAATTCAATTTTCCGAATGCTAATTACGAAATTATCAGATAAATTTTAAATTTGAAATTTTTGTAACTACTTAGGTAAATGATGTCATAAGATAACGTTATAATATCAAATAGGGGAAAATAGGAACTAATATCAAAACAATATCTAATCAGAAGAAATCTGAAACATATTGAAACGAAGATGAAGAATTAAAAACTCCTCATCCTTCAGGACTTATCTGATTAGGTATTATTTTGATTCTTCTGGCGTTTGTTTCTGATTTCTTGCCTGTTATTGGTTTCAAATACCTGAGTAATTACAGATCTTTTTCTTTAAAATCTATAATCATTTTTCCTTAAATCTGAAATTTAATACTATTTTTCTGGGGTTTTTATGCCAATTTTCGAATACCGGTGTCCAAAATGTGAACTAATCTTTGAAGAGCTGGTGAGTGGAGGGGATCGTGATACCTCAATTGCCTGCCCTCAATGCGGGACTAAAGAGACTGAGAAGTTGATGTCTGCTATTGGAGCTATATCTATGGGAAAGAGCAGTGGCGATTCTTTTTGTCAGTCACAATGCTCCAATTCCCGATCTTGCGCCTCCGGTGGATGCTGTCCTCATGCTGCCTACTAGTTTTAAGCCCACTCCCAAATCCAGGCCACTGAATTCCCCCAAACAATATGGGGTTTAAGATTAACATTTAATAAGGTTTTCTAACAGAGATCTATTATGCTTATATTTTAGTAACTACTCAGGTATCTGCTGTAAAAAACTTGATAATATCAAATTTGAATAAACAGGAGCTAGTATCAAAACAATACAATATCTGATCAGAAGAAATCTGAGAAAATATCTAAACGAATAATCAGAATAAGGAAGATTCCTTATTCCTCAAGTTTATCTATATTACATTATTTCAACCTTTTTATCTCTTCAAGAATTTCCATTGACAAACCTGTTGTTTTCTGGATCTCCCTAATTTCTATATCCTGTAGAAATTGTTTTCGCGCCAAATCAATTTTTTCCCTTATCTCCGTTAATCTTTCCATTGACAAAGAAGTTACTTCTTGAATCAGCTTCAGGTCGATTCCCCTCAAAATCATTCTCTGTGCGTCATCAATTTTGCCTATTTTTTTGCCTATTTTTTTGCCTTTCTCAATTCCTTTCTCAATTCCTTTCTCCATGCCTTTTTTCATGCCCTGTCTTTGTAATATTTCCAATATTCTAGACACTTTTCGATCCCCCTGATTAAACCAATCGATAATTTTTCTTACTACCTGGTGGCGTATTTTCGGATGCGCGGCATTTTCTATATATCTTCCCACGATATCCAGATTAACCCGCATTTGATCATCCGGCAACTCCTTAAAGATTTCGAGTATGTCATCAATTTTGTTTAGAAGCTCCGGTCTTTGTATGTATTTAAGCACATAAAGACCGATTCTTAACAGGGGAATCCCTTTTATCTGGTGATCTGGAAGAATGGAAATATTAAAAAGCTCGAAATAAAAATTCTGGATATATCGGTAGTCGTTATCAATTGGGTCGTAAATGGATGCAGTGTCCTGAGGGATCTCCCGCTCATCCAGTCCATGATAAACCACTATCGGTATAACCCTTATCTCTTTTTTATGCTCAGGGTGCATCCTAATCCCCCGATAAGAGAGATTTAGGCAGCAAAGACCCAGAGGATTATTGGCCTTTCTTCTTCGCAGCTTTCTCCGCTTCCAGCAGCTTCTCCCGCAACGCAGTCAAAATCTCATTACCCGGATTGTGCCCCAGCCCCTTGATTATCCATTGTCTGGCTTTGACAAACTCCTCCAGCTCAATATAAAGATTCACCAGGTTGGCGTAAGTTTCCGGAATATCATGTTTCTTTTCTACAGCTTTAAAGTAAGCCTTTTCCGCATTATCTATATCTCCCCTTGCACCATACAAGGCACCAAGATTATTCCAGGCCTGGCTGTGATATTTCTCTTTTGCCACGATTCTCAGGTAGATTTTCTCTGCAGCAGAATCTTTACCCTCATTCTGCAGATCCACTGCCATGTTATACCATATATCAGTGGAATCCAGAACAGTTATGGAATCTCGACCCTTTGAATTAACAGAATTATATTTTGATTCAATATCTTTATTTTTAATAGAAGGATCAATCTGCCGGGCTCTTGTATAATGTTTCCATGCATTTTCAATATCATTCAGGTTATAAAAGGCAACAGCCAGATTGTATTGTACGATTGCGCTGTTGGTCTCCATTCCTGACAATTGCATATACCACTGACGTGCAGAATCCCATTTTTTCAAGGCAAAAGCAGCATTACCGGCAAGACGACAGCAGTCAGCTCTATCTTTACCTTTAGCATTGATCAGGAGTTTTTCTGTAATGTTCAAGGCTTCTGCATATTGACCGGCATTATAAGCCACCAGGGCGATATTGTATTTGGAAGCAAAACTGGTATCTGTAGATGATTTTAAATAAGTCAGTGCCTGCTGATAATTGCCTTTTCTGAATGCCAGTTGGGCCTGAATCGAATTGATTGTCTTTTCATAATGCTTTTCTTTAGGTATCTTGGCCAGATAAGCTTCTGTTTTCTCACTGTTTGCTTTTGCAGCATAGACAGAGGCAAGAAGAAGCCAGTCATCGGTGTCCTGATCCTTCAGATTTTCAAATATGGAGATCGCTTTAGCAGTATCACCGTTCCAAAGAGCCATCTCCCCGTTTACCCTTTTGGTACAGGATGATTGAGCAAACTCCTGCTGAAGCAGTTTTGCCATCTGTTCTGCTCTCTGACGATCCTTTTTCTTGCGGGCGATCAGGAAAATATTGTAAGCAGCCAATTCCCGTTTACCTGAAGACAAGGCCTGATTATAAGCATTGAGAGCATCAGTGTATTGCTCGAGTCCGGCATAAGCGTTCCCAATATTGATCTGCAGTTCCTTATCATCGCTTTTAAGCATTGCAGCTTTTTTGTAGTGTTCCAGGGCACCACTATAGTTTCCATCCTTTTCCAGTGATAATCCCATGTTTATCCATATAGTGGGATTGGAAGGATCGTTCTTAAGATTTTTTTCCCACATTATACGGGCTTCTTTAACATTGCCCTGACGGTTCAATACAAAGGCTAAAAGACCCTGAGCCGCCACGTTGGATTTACTCTTAAGGCTAAGCTCAAAACTTTTCCTGGCTTTTTCCAGATCATTTAACTCCAGATAGGAATACCCTATCTGGTAATGCAACCTCCATGGATTCTGTTTCCATTTAGGAAGCAGGCCGTTTAATGCTTCTGCAGCTTTGGTATAATAACCGGCCAGCAGATACAATTCAGCCAGTTCGTATTCTGTGTGTGGTTCCAGATAGAGTTTCTTTGATGCAGTCTCCAGGGCATGAATCGCCTTATCCAACTGGTGATCTTCTTTGTAAAACAGGGCAAGATGCCGGAAAATCCGCTCATCCCTGTCTTCCTCTTTTATTGCACTGAGCGTCTGAATAGCTTTGTCAATTGATTTCTGATGATAATAGATCAAAGAAAGCTGAAAGCTGAGCTCCAGGCAGGAGTCTTTCTCCTGGCATGAAGCCAACTTGTGCTGAGTATCTTTTATGACTGCATCCAGATCCTCCCCTTTTTTGCTGGACAATGCAAGATTAAGCTGTGCACTGCGAAGTTCCGGATTGATTTTCAGAGCCTTTCTAAACTGTTCCACGGCACTCTTGTCATCTTTTTTGTAATGGAAAATCACTCCCAGAAGATCATGAAACTCTGCACGGGAATCCATCTCCAAAGCCTGTTTAATGAGACGTTCCGCCAGATCCAGTTGGTTTAGTTTTCTGGCATTCATGGCCCTCAAATACAAAAGAGAGGGATCCTGAATCGAATCATCCAGACCATCCCAGGTCTTCTCAGCCATCTCAAAATTCTTTGAATGAAAATAGATCTGTCCCAGATTGTATCGGATTATCGGGTCATCAGGATAGTATTTTGCCCCATTTTCGAAATATTTCTGAGCCGAAGTCAAATCTCCGCTGTTTTTAGCCGCTATCCCTGCAAGAAGCCAGGAATCGGCAGAATGGGAGATTTTTAAAGAAAAGTATCTGGAGAGTACCGAAAGAGCTTCTCTGTCTTTGCCATTATCAACAAGAACAGTAGCCAGATCCACCATCACCGATGGATCTGCTCCCTTACTTACAGCCCTGGTAAGATAATCCGCAGCCTTCTGATAATTTCTCCTCACACCCTCTATCTTACCCAGTAAAGTAAGTGCTTCATGCTTATCCAGCTTTTTTTTAAGGATAGTAATAGCTTCAGAAGTATCTCCGATGCTAATGAGTCCATGTGCCAGAAAATTCCAGGCATCATGGTTCTCAGGATTAATCCTGTATGCTTTCTTCAGACTTTCCATTCCCTTCTGTTTTGAGCCCAGCTCCAGATTAATCATCCCCAATCTGGCATGGGCCTCAACTAACTTGTCGTCGGCTCTTAAAGCCCTCTCCATGAGTCTGCGGGCGGGTTCTAGCTGACGTTCATGAAGATAAATCAGCCCCAAATTATAAGAAGCCAGCGCATATTGCGGATCTTTAGCCGCCAGCCCCTCCCAGATACTCTGAGCTTCTGAGATGTGGCCCCTTCTGAAATAAACCACTCCCCGGTTATTTATGGCATCACTGTATTCAGGAAATTTGGACAAAGCCTGATCAAAAAGACTCAATGCTTTATCATATTCCTTTTTTTCCAGCGCCTTAATTCCTTCCAGATTCAGTTCGTAAGCAGCACTAACCGCTTTGGTAATAGCAGATGGAAGTGCATTTTCATCGGAAAGATCCAGTTCAAACTCCAGCATCGAAGCTTCTGCACCCATAAACAGTGAGATGAAAAAAACTAACCAGTATTTTGTTTGTTTCATGATTTCTCCTGAGCGTAAAAAGAGATCATAGAAGGAAATTGATTCCAGTCTTGAAACGAGATATCAGGAATAACCTTGCCAGATAAATCGTGCACAAATGCCCCAGCACTATCACCGGTAAAAAATGCAGTTTTCATTCCAGCCTCAATTGCAGGTTCAATATCCAACAGCAGATCATTACCGACCAGAATCGTTTGAGACGGAAGTATCTGAAACTCGTAAAGTGCATCAAAAAGCCTCCTGAACAGGATCTGATTTGGTTTTGCCACACCGTATTCGTAAGAGAAAAACGTCAGATCCGGGTCAAAAAGCTCATTAAAATCATCGTATTTGCCATTACTCTGTTCACGGATAAGTAAGGTGAGATCTATTGGAGTGTAAAACTGAGCATTGGACAGAAGACCAAGAGTGATGTTGTTTTCCTTAAGCCTTGAAAGAGCATCTACTACTCCATCATAAAGATCTCTTCCAAGAGAATAGAAATTATAGCAGAATGCCAGATATCTGGGAATATCTTGTTCAGAAGCTTCAATGAACTCTTCCGGCTTATACCCTCTTCGTTTTAAAAGCATTAAAATTATACTCCAGATCTCCTCGATCTTAACCTCAGGGTATAATACTCCTTTCTGAGCCATTTTTTCATGCTGCAGGGCTAAAAGTCCATGATAAAAGTCACTCAAAGTCTTCTCCGGCAGCTCCGCTTCATTTATAGAAACCAATGTCTCAGTCATACCAAAACGTTCTGCAACGGTTTTAAATGCATTTAAAAGTGATTGAGAGCGGGAAGATGCATTCTGAAACCCAGGTTTCCAGTAATTGACCAAGGTCCCATAGACATCACAAATAACGGCTCTTATATCACCGATTTTTTCAGATTTCGAAGGATATGAAATTGGAACAAGTTCCCGTTTATACTTCTGTGCTTCTTTTTCATGAAGATTACGGGCAAATTCTGCAATATCGGACACTCAATACTCCTTTATTTTATTGTAACTGCTCCAAAGCCAATCTCTCTGGATTAGCAGTAAGGTTATTCAAAGAAAACTTGTAACTACTAAGGTATCGAAACAAGTAACTGTTAATTAATCAGAAACAATCGACCAAGAATCAGAAATCCCCCCTTACCCCTTTAATGAGGTCGTGAGGGATTTTGTTAACAAACACCCGTGGACCTCTGCTTTTCTAAACCTCACCTGTATTTTAATCTATAAATGGTAATGATTCCTATTCTTCATTTAAATTTTTTTCAGATTACTTCTGATTGGATATTGAAGAGAAATTGTTATGATAATAGTTCCTTTTTTTTCCGATTTTGATATTATGACGTAATTTTTTTGTCATCA
>Ga0180028_1309333_pt1 | contig 10499 bp, 4 predicted proteins | sample BioARNtimezero_FD_135970 | JGI IMG/M metagenome (GOLD analysis project Ga0180028, IMG submission 135970) | Anaerobic biogas reactor microbial communites from Seattle, Washington, USA - Biogas_R1-A RNA time zero (Metagenome Metatranscriptome) | ecosystem: Engineered > Bioreactor > Anaerobic >...
AGTCCTGGGAAAGAATGGTGGGGTTTCTTAGTCAGGATACTACGGTGTTCGATGAGATGGCAGTTCTTGATAAAACTGCCCACGGACAGGTGCATTATTTGTGGAATAGCGCTACTTTCCCAGTTTACCGCAATACCAAGACTAAGTATTACCGCAATGGTGAAGAGATGTATCCGGACATGCTGGAGGCACTCTGCTCTGCCAAGCACTACATTTTCATGGAATATTTCATCATCGAACCAGGAACAATGTGGGATGGGATTCTGGCGATACTAAAGGAAAAGGCGAGGATGGGTGTCGATGTCCGGTTGATTTATGATGATCTGGGCTGTCTCAACAAGCTTCCGTACGGTTACAAGGAAGAACTTTCCAAATACGGTATCAAATGCGAGGTGTTCAATTCGGTGCGTCTGTTATTTACCACTGTTATAAACTACCGGGACCACCGTAAAATTCTGGTTGTTGATGGGTGCATCGGTTTCACTGGCGGAATTAACCTGGCCGATGAATATATAAATGTAATCAGTCCATTTGGTTACTGGAAGGACGCAGGAGTTCGGCTGAAGGGTGAAGCTGTCTACAGTTTGACGATAATGTTTCTGACTACATGGTTTTCCTTGCGTCGTGATGATGAGGACATTTCGATGTTCAAACCCTGCTTTGACCCTAAGATCTGTTCTGATCATGATGGGTATGTCCAGCCGTATTGCGATTCTCCACTGGATGAGGAATATGTTGCTGAAAACGTCTACCTGAACATTATCAACATGGCTACCCGGTATGTGTACCTGTACACACCTTACCTGATTATCGACAACGAACTGATGACCTCACTCTGTCTGGCTGCAAGGCGGGGAGTGGATGTCAGGATCATGACTCCAGGCATTCCAGATAAAAAGTTGGTCTTTTTCGCAACGCAGTCCTGTTATCTTCAGTTAATCGAAGCCGGGGTAAAAATCTATGAATTCACTCCAGGATTCCTGCATGCAAAGTGCTCGGTCTGTGATGATAAAATTGCTACTGTAGGAACCGCCAATCTTGATTACCGCAGCCTCTATCTTAATTTCGAATGTGGCGTATATTTTTACGGTTCATCGGTGGTAATGGCGCTCAAGAAGGATTTTCTTGATACTCTGGAAAAATGCATCAGGATCGATGGGCAAGCGATGCAGCACAAACTTCCGGTAAGGCTGGCCCAGAGCATTCTGCGGCTGTTCGCTCCAATGCTCTGAAAATTAAAAAAAATCTAAAAACCCATTATTATAATATTGAATTTATTTGCCTGGTTTTTATATATTTCGACAAGTGGCGAAATATAGAATCATTGTAAAATGGGACCAAAATGGCTTTAATGGACGAAATTATTAACATTGCAAAAGCATTATCAGACAGTAATCGCATACGTATACTTCTTGCACTTCGCAAACAGGAGTTGTGTGTATGCCGCATAATAGAAATTCTGAATCTTGCTCCTTCTACCGTCTCTAAACATATAGCCGTGCTTAAAAACGCCGGACTTGTAGAAAGCAGAAAAGAGGAAAAGTGGATCTATTACCAGTTGCCTGATTCCGCAAAAAGGAGTAAAAATATTCAAAGTGCGTTAGATTGGATAATTGGTTCGTTGTCTGCGGACCCCAGGATTATCCAGGATTCAGAGAAACTTTTGAAAATTCTTCGGCAAAGTCCTGAAACGATTTGTAAGAAGCGGGTTGAAAGGAAGAAACGTCAACAGAAAAAAAGAGGTATCAATTGACATCTTTAGATTGCAATGAACCATCGAAAAAACCTTTATCATGCGGATGTGGATGCAGTTCAAACACCGACCAAAAAATGTCAATCCCCGCACTTCCACCGATTGATAAACGGGGGCACATAATGTGCAGGATAAGCGATAAATTCAGGATGAATTATTCAGTTGCACCTGGTCTTTATTCTATCGGTAATCCTGATGAATTATCACCTGTACTGGTTACCGCTAATTATCGATTGACCTGCGACCACCTTCGTAAAGCAATGGAAAAAAGTAGTATCTGGGTGCTGGTTATTGATACCAAGGGTATAAATGTCTGGTGTGCTGCCGGGAAAGGGACTTTCGGAACTTCCGAACTTATAAACAGAATTAAATGCACTAAACTTGATACCATTGTCAGGCATAGAAACCTTATCCTTCCACAACTGGGTGCGCCAGGTGTTTCGGCACACCAGATAACCAAAGCTACAGGATTCAGTATTTCTTATGGACCTGTTTTGGCAAGTGATATTCCGGCCTATCTGGAAGCAGGCAAAAAGGCTACAAGTGAAATGAGAATCATACAATTCCCGCTTAGAGAACGAATAATCCTGACACCAATGGAACTTTTACCAGCGCTCAAAAAATATTTCTGGTTAATTCTGGGAATAATGGTATTCATGGGTATCCAGCCTTCAGGGATTCTCTATAAACCGGCGTTTGCTAATTCATGGCCACTCATAGCAATAGGGTTAATTTCGATAATTACTGGAAGTGTTATTTTTCCAGTATTGCTTCCGGTCATTCCATTCAGAAGTTTCGCTTTAAAAGGTATGATTCTGGGAGTTATTGCAATTGCTCCATCACTTTTACTTTGCGATAATATTTATCATGGAAGTCTCTTTTTAGCATCAGCTTCAATACTTTTTAATATCGCGCTGATTTCTTACCTTTCTCTGAATTTTACCGGATGCACACCATTTACCAATATTTCTGGTGTCAAACTTGAAATGAAGTTTTCTGTACCTGTGTATATTTCAATGTGCATTATATCATCAGTCCTTCTTATCATCTTCAAATTACAGGAATGGGGTATTGTTTGAAGTATCTTAAAAATGTGGTAACTCTCAAATTAGACCGGGAGAAATGTACCGGATGTGCGCTATGTACTGATGTTTGTCCACGAGGGGTTCTGCTTGTGCAGAATCACAAAGCGGAAATAATCAACCGTGACCAATGCATAGAATGTGGTGCATGCAGTAAAAATTGTGCATTTGGTGCAATTTCTGTAAAATCGGGTGTTGGCTGCGCTCAGGCACTTTTCGGTGCTATTCTCACTGGTGGCGAACCAGTATGCGGATGCAACAAAGATAGTAAACCATCATCAGGATGCTGCTGATACTAAAACAATACTTATACGTTTCAGAAAAAGGAGGAGGAAGACCATTATTCTAAAGCATTTTCCAGATTAGGAATAATAATGTATAATGCAGCTTCTTTGAGTTCAATTTAGGGCGATTTTTTTCAGAAAAAAATCTAACGTCCGTTATAGTCGAGTTTCATTGAGGGTGACCGCCTTTCCATTCTCTTGCCTCTTCTCTCTCTGAGAGCTATTTTTTACCAACCAAACACAGGTTCCCGCGAGGAGTTAAATTGAGCATTACAGCTTTTAAGTGAAATCGCTTCCAATTAAGGAATGTTTAAAGAAGAAGGTCGAAAAGGAGGGGTGAGAAGATTTCTCCTCGAAGACTCATCGAAATGACAAATTGGAACGTAAACTCAATTTGAATGACAGATACTAAGGCGGAAAGAACCGGGAAAACTCACTGATGTACCTCACAGGTCAATCTTTATGAAGCGCTTTTTATTGTTCCTCGCGATTACTGCAACAGTAGTAGTACTTGTTTTGATCGGAGCCGTAGCACTGGTGTCGCGTTCCAATACTGTACATCAGGCTCTCATCGACCAGATCAACAAAGCCATTCCAGGAAAATTCGCTATTAAGCGCATAGCAATCTCCCCTCTGGCTATCAAGATTGAAATTAATGATTTTGTGCTTGCCGATTCTTCGGGAAAAGAACTGGCAGGTATACAGCGTTTATACCTGAATGTATCCAGCTTGGCGCTTCTGCGAAAAAAAGTTCTTGTTCGAAACGCTTCGATAGAGTACCCACGTGTCGTGCTCGATATCGATTCAGCAGGATCAATTTCGCTTCTGAAAGCACTCAGCGATGGGAGCAAACAGTCCAAATCTGAGGAGGAAAGCAAATCGCCTCCTGCAGACAGTTTCGCATTGCCCATGGCTATCGATATTCAAAAACTGAGTATCCTCAATGGAGATATTCATTTTGCTGCCGGACACCAAAACATCAGTGTTGGTGCACATGGTCTTTCTATCAAGGCGAGTGGTCAGAGTCGGACTCTTTCGGCCGATTTGGAAGTAAGCTTCGATTCACTCAGTTTGGGTTTAAAAAATGGCCCAATAAACTTATATGAGCTTCTTTTTTCAGCAAGAATGCATGAAATGAACCTCGATACCGTTATGGTGTCCGGGCGAACTGCGGGTTCGTCGTTTTCTATAAAGGGGAGTGCTAAAGCACCGTTTACCGATCCGCTGATTCATGCTGTGCTTGCTGCCAACATTGCACTTTTGGAAGTTTCTGCAATCATCGGAAATGATTTGGTGCTCGATGGTGCTACCGCAATAAATGCCGAATTCTCGGGCAGAATAGGCAATCCAGACAAGGCCAGGCTCTTTATCCTCAGCAGAGGGGCCAATATCGCAGGATACAAAATCGATTCGCTTTATTGTGCAACTGACCTGCAGGACCGTGTAGTGCATATTGCACCGCTCTCAATCGATGCAGGTGCAGGAAGTGTAGCCATAAATGGAAATGTGGATGCACGCAGATTTTTTCTGGATGGATTTACCGGGAAACAGGGCTCTTTACAGGAGCTTGCCTATCAAATGGAAGTTAAAGCAGAGCGGATTCTGCTCGATTCACTGATGAAAGGCATGTCCGGATCTGCAAATGTCAGCTTATTGTTAAATGGAAAAGGGGTAACCCCTGATTCGATTACTGCAGATGTAGCGATGAATGCGGGCATTGAATCGTTTCGACTTGACTCTTTAAAGCAACCTCTGAATGCGACAGTCGCATGTTCTGCTACGGTAAAAGATGGAGAAGCTCAGGTGAGCCGGTTTAATGCGGCATTCGGTGAGACAGAGTTGGCACTTTCCGGATCCTACCATATTCCTTCCGGAGCTGTTAATGGTATACTGGATGTAAATGTGCCTTCAATTGCAGCTTTACTTGACTGCGTTTTTCCTTTTGACAGTCTCGAAGGAAGGGTGCGGTTGTCTGGCCGTGTTGGTGGTGATATCAGACATCCAGAGGCACAGCTCGATCTAAAAGCCGATTCGATAGTGTATAAAGCGATGCCGGCAGGCGAGATAGGGCTTGCTGCTCAGCTTGACAGCAGCGGCATTGCAACTGTGAATAAGCTGGATGTCGCGCTGGGGAAATCCCGGATTTATGTAAAAGGAAATGCCCGTGTGTTAGATAACGGAGCTCCTGTGGATGTGCAAAAAATCGCATTCGATTGCTCAGTTGCTGCTCCAGGGATCTTTGTTGAAGATTTCATCGATTCTGTAACTGCCTGCATTGAAATTGAGGGTGCAGTCAGAGGAACTATATCCGATTTGCATGGGCGTGTTGGTATTAAAGCTGAAGACATTGCTGCTGCAGGACAAACCATAGAACGGGTTAGTCTGGATGCTAATCTGGAACAACAACGGGTGCTGATCGAACCACTTGAAATTTCCCTCTTTCCGGGTGCATCTCTCTCTGTAACCGGATGGGCATCTGTTAAAGATTCATTTGATCTCAGGCTTTCCAGCAGTATTATCGAGCTTGCATCCATTCCACAACTGTCAAAAGCCATAGATTCGCTTTGCGGAACTGCATCAGTCTCGATTCATGCACAAGGTACCTACAAGCAGCCCGGGGCAGAGGGAAAAATAGCGGTTAAAAAAATCAAATATGGAATGTATCCAATTGACGATATTGATTTGCAGTTTGGTTTTGAAAACCAGCGGCTTGGAATCAAAGGCACTGCTATTGCAATGTTAGATGGTTTCTATGATTTATCAAATAAGGGGTTCTCATTAAAGGCAGATCTGGATTCTATTCAATTGCGACCCTTTCTGGCGATGACCGGACAGCAGCTCGATGGCGTTCTGAAAACTGCAATACACTTATCTGGAACCACCGATAGTCTTGAAGCTACAACAGGTGAGATGAATATAAAAAGCCTTGTTATAAATTACAACAAAGAGAAGATCGTAGAAACACATGATCTGCGTATGGAGCTTGTGAACAAACAATACTCTGTACCTGATTTTTCCATCCTTCTTGCTGGTGAAGGGAAAATCAATGGTCATGCCAGCGGGAAGATCGATGGGGCGCACGATGCGATGCTTAAGGGTATCGTGCCATTGACTGTGGTACAATACTTTGCACCTGATCTTGATGAAATCGAGGGGCGCTTAACAATCGATGCACTTTTTAATGGCACGATAAAGGAGCATACGCTTAAAGCCGAACTGCGTCCTGAAGGCATTGGTATGGTTATTCCAGGTATTTCCCAGCGGCTTCATTCGCTTAATGGATTGATTGTAGCTACAAAGGATGAAGTGCGGATCGAGTCTTTGAATGCCGGAATTGGAAATGGAGCGGTTCGCGCAAAAGGTAATCTTAAGCTTGATGAGCTTTCACCTTCGGACATGATGGCAGATCTGATTATGGAGGCGGTACCTGTAAGCTTGCCAGGTATGCTGGATATGACATTAAATGCAAATTTGCGTATTGCAGGTACCCCAGATACTACCATCGCTTCCGGAACGGTCGTATTGCTTGATGGGTTGTATTATCAGGATATTGTCATCAACCCATTGGCTTCGATGGGACAAAAGCGTAAGCGCAAAGAAGCACCGCCACCAGCTGAAATCACTCTTCCATATATGCGGAACATGCGTTTCAATGTGGATCTTTCAGGACGTACTCCATTTCGTGTTGATAATAACATGGCTCAGCTTTACATTAACCCGGATCTTCAACTCTCCGGAACGCTTGCGGCACCTGCAGTTAATGGAAGGGCGGCGGTTGAACAGGGGACAATCAGCTACCTGAAAAGGGTTTTTACTGTTGAGAAAGGTGTGATTGATTTCGTTAATCCTTATGCAATAGAGCCAAAGGTAGACATACGCGGAACAGTACCCGTGCAGGAGCGGATTATTCAATTGAAATTGACTGGGAATATCGATGACCTGCAGTTTTCACTTTCCAGTAACGATCCTTCACTCGAGGATCAGGACATAGTATTGCTATTGGTACTTGGTAAAACTTCAACCGAACTGCAATCAGGAGTTATGGGGGGGCAGTCGACCGAACAGATGCTTGCGTCGCTGGTAGCCTCAACATTTGGGGATGACCTTAAAAAAGCTACCGGCCTGGACGTAATAGAAGTTGAAACCGGAAACTCTGATAACGCAGGTTCGGATCGAATCGCGGTAACTGTGGGTAAAGATATTACCCGACGATTAAGAACAAAATACACAGTCGAATCAGAAGCTTCAGTAATTGTGCAGAGAGCTACCGCAGAGTATCGCATTTTACAGGATCTGCTTCTGTCAGGATATCAGGACACACGTGGTGTAAATGGCGCTGAACTTCGTTTTATCTGGGAGAGGCGGTAATATGCTGGTTCATTTCTTGCCTTTTCCAAAAATCTTTTTATTCGTTTTTTGCTTTTTATTCGGGTTAGCCTTTTCTGCACCACAAAAAGTTACGATGGAATTGACTGAAGAACGGCCAGACAGGGATGAGCTGCTCGAATTCGCCGGTAAACTCATTATGTGCAAACCAGGCAAAGCTATCGACAGCGCCACTGTTGCTGCATCTGTAGAGGCACTCAATCTGACCGGGTTGTTTGCCGATGTCAAAGTTATCTTTTCGGATTCAACTGTTGCCTTTCTTCTTGTTCCGGCAAGATATGTTCGGGACATACGAATAGAAAAGTCGTATCCTCTTTTCCGGGATGATGTAGAACGGGTGCTAAGCATTTACCCCGGTGATGTATTTCGCAAGGAAGAGGTATTGAGGCAGGATTCAATTATCACTGCACTCTACCGCAGGGAAGGTTTTGTTTCACCGGATGTAGAGATTACAACGCGAGCTTATCGTGGTTTATGTGACTCTGTGGTGGACGTCAGAATTAATGCAGGTGATTATTACCGGCTGAAAAATATCGAGATTACCGGTAACCGTGCCAAATCCGCATTTTCCATCAAAAGAAACATGCGTTCCTGGCTGACATCGATCATGCCCGGAAGTGCAGGACGGTTTGTCCGCTCGGTATACAGTGAAGACATAGAGAAATGTCTGGAAAGATATAGAAAGAGCGGATATGCTGATATATCTGTGCATGATACTCTTATTATCGACAGTGCTGCAAAATCGGTAAAGGCAGTTCTTACCATAAATGAAGGGGACAAGTACGTCCTGAAATGCTCCCGGCGCAGCGGAAGAGGTGTAAGGCGAGAGGTTCGAAACAAGGCAGAAAATGCTTTCCGTAATGGCAACCGTAACAATGTAGCACTGAGACGTCTTCAGAAATCAACGGAAAACTATCTGAAAGAGGAGGGTTTCCTAAATGTACACCTGGCTGTTTACGATACGGTTATTGCGAAACGGAAAAAAAATAAAAGAATAGTGACATTCGATGTCCAGCGGAATGATCGTACCACAGTCTCCTCTATTGTCATTAACGGCGCATTCTCAGTCAGTAAAGATGAGATTCTGGGTCAGGTGCTTCATACCGACAAGGGAAAAGAAAAACAGAGGGCTTATTCACCTGAAAGGCTTCAGGAAGATGCTTTTGCTGTTGAGCAACTCTATATCTCCAGAGGGTTTTTACATGCAAAGGTGACTGCCAGGGCAGATGTTAAAAATAACAATGCTTCTATAATAATAGATATAGATGAAGGCGTGCAAACCAAAGTCGGCAGGGTATCGGTTGACAGCATCAGCTTTTTGGAAATGGATCTGTCTGACAGGTTGTCTACCAAATCTGAAACCGCATTCGGTACAGAGAGATTGAAAAATGACAAGCGGATTCTTGAAATGAAGATTTCCGAATTTGGTTATCCTCACGTGGTGGTTACTCCGGTGGTTACCTTTAATGATGACAGTACAAAGGCGGATGTACAATTTAAAATAGATATCGGGCCTAAGGTGATTCTGGGAGAAGTGCGCTACGCAGGAGCATTAAAAACCAAAGAGCGTGTTCTTAACCGGGAATTAAAAGCTGATAAAGGAATGCCTTTTTCTCTTTCAAAGATGGTTGAATCACAGAGAAATATACGGGACATGGGACTTTTCAGCTCTGTTCGTCTGAAAACGATAGGATTACGTGAAAAAAGTGATACCGTGCATGTTGTTGTGGAGGTTACCGAAAAACGTCCTTACCATGGAGTAATAGGTGGTGGGTATGAATCGGAAAAGAGAGTTTTTATAAATGCCAAAGCTGGTAATCGTAATTTTTTAGGATCAAACAAGGAACTCTGGGTTGGAACAGAGGCAAGTCAGATCGATGAAGCGGTGATTAACAGAACATTCCAGGATGTTAATGGACGGGCTGAGGTGGGAATGACCGAGCGAAGGCTCTTCGGATTGCCCCTTATAGCCACCGGTGAAATTTATGCAGAGCGGACTTCGGAGCTTAACATCGAATGGAGAAGTGTTGCTTATGGAGTTTCTGCTGCACTTACTGCAGCCGCAACAAAACATCTGTTGCTTGGAATGGGCAGCAGGCTCGAAAGGCGAAGTCTTCTTTTGGAAGATGGGGGAGAGAGCCCGGAAGACAAAGGGCCGCGTACTTCTTTTGTACTGACACCTACATTTACTCATGATCGCAGGGACTCCTTTACCAAGCCGAAAAAAGGAACATTCTTAGGAATGTCGGTTGATCTGTCAAAAAGCATAGGAAGCAGTGTGGATAATTATGTCAAGTTTCAAATGGAGGCTAAATCTTTTCTCACTCCGCTATCTTTTATTACTTTTGCCGGCATAGTGCGGGCTGGCTATATCCACCCTTATGGCGGTACTTCGGTTATTCCTACAGACCGTCTTTTTTATCTGGGCGGAACCAGAAGTGTGCGTGGTTTCAAAGAGAATCTTCTTGTTTCCGATTCAAGTGGTGGCCGGGTGGCTCTTTCTGCTTCTCTGGAAGCGCGAATACCACTTGTTTTAAACTTTGAGCTTGCAGGCTTTTATGATATCGGACGTCTGCAAAACAGTCTTGCTTCGATTGATTTCGATCAGTTTCGCATGTCTGCAGGAGGCGGTATACGCTATATGACCCCCATAGGGCCGATCGGTCTTCTTTACGGTAGAAAAATCAGTAAAAAACCTGGTGAGGAAGACGGCGCATTTCATTTTTCGATCGGCTATACTTTTTAGGTGGATACGCTGACCCCGTGAGGAGCAGATGTACCTGCTTTTGCGTAGCTGTACCCCAAACGCAGCCTGTATCTATATGCTGAATCGAAAACACACTACGGATTGCAGGCAACTCCACCAAAACAGGACGCTGCGGATTGCTGGCATTCCCTTTAAGCGTCACTGTTTTTCATTAAACGTTTCTGAAGATTGACAATCTTTTCTTCAGGTAAACCGGTATAGAGAGCGACTTTTTCGGCAGGTTCGCC
>Ga0180028_1175829_pt1 | contig 10484 bp, 9 predicted proteins | sample BioARNtimezero_FD_135970 | JGI IMG/M metagenome (GOLD analysis project Ga0180028, IMG submission 135970) | Anaerobic biogas reactor microbial communites from Seattle, Washington, USA - Biogas_R1-A RNA time zero (Metagenome Metatranscriptome) | ecosystem: Engineered > Bioreactor > Anaerobic >...
GGGCGATCAGCCCGTTTTTGTTATAGGGTACAATAAATGTCCGCAATCGACGCAATGAGACCTGATATCGAATTAAAAATCAAAGGCTTAGGCTTTGAGTTATTCGATTTGCGTTTTTTTAGTGCCGGGTCCAGATCGATTTTAAGAGTCACAATCGACTCTGAAAAGGGGATAACAATTAAGGATTGTGAGCTTGTTAGTCATGAGTTATCAGTATTTCTTGATGAGGCAGATTTCTCTCCAAACCGCCAATACAGCCTGGAGGTTTCATCTCCCGGCGTTGATCGTCCGCTAAAAACAGAGCGTGATTTCAACAGGATAAAAGGGAGAACTGTAATTCTTCATTTAGCTGATGCAATTGATGGAAAAAAAACAGTGCAGGGAGAGGTTATCAGTTGTGAGAACAATAAGCTGAACCTGACAATTGATCAGAAAACAGTGGAAATACCTCTTTCAAATATTTACAGTGGGAAAGAAGAGATCCGGTTCAAGTAATTCGGGAAGGATGCATAGATGAAGAGAAAGAGCAAAAACGAAGCTTTAAAGGCAATTGACATTGCTGCTTCACTTAGTGCCGTTACAAAAGAGAAAAGTATCAGTATGGACCTTGTCCTTGAGACACTTAAGGATGCACTGGCAACTGCGGCACGTAAATTTCTCGGAAAACCGATTAATGTGGAAGTAAAAGTTGACCGGGAAAAAGGTACCCTTGAAGTCTTCACCAGACAGACGGTTGTAGAAGTTGTGGAGGACCCGGAGAAACAGATTTTAATTGATGATGCCCGAGAAGTAGATGAAGATATCGATATTGGTGATGAACTGATACAGGATCTTGATATCGATCTTTTTGGCAGAATGGCAATTCAGACAGCAAAACAGGTCATTATTCAGCGCGTTCGGGAAGCGGAACGTGATAAAATTTTTGCTGACTACGGTGAACGTATTGGTGAGCTTGTCACCGGTACTGTTCAGCAGATTGAAAAAGGAAATATTTTAGTCAATTTAGGACGAACAGAAGCACTACTCCCCTATAAAGAACAGATCCGCAAGGAGCACTACCGTCAGGGTGATAATATAAGAGCATGCATTCTGGATGTTAAAAACAATCCCAAAGGACCGCAGGTTATTATTTCGCGCACCTGTCCTGAGTTTTTAGCCCGGTTGTTTGAACTTGAAGTACCGGAAATATTTGATAAAACTGTACGTATTGTTAAAGTTGTTCGGGATCCCGGTCATCGTTCAAAGATTGCGGTAACAACAAGCGACAGCCGTGTAGATCCGGTCGGTGCCTGTGTTGGAATGCGGGGAAACCGTGTTCAGGCTATAGTCCGGGAACTCTCAAACGAACGCATTGACATTATAAACTGGACAGACGAGCTCTCGCTTCTTGTAAGACGTGTTTTCGCTCCTGCAGAAGTTAAACGAGTGATTCCTGTTGGAACACAGAAAATAATCGTTGTAATTCGGGAAGAGGATCTTGCGCAGGCGATTGGTCGTGAAGGACAGAATATCCGTCTGGCTTCAAAAATGCTTGACAAAGAGATCGATGTTTTTGGTGATGAAGAGTTCGCCAATATGAGCGAAGAACAGCGTAATGCAGTGATGAGTGAAGCTCCCGTAAGTCCGGAACATTCACCTGAAGCACCGCAAAATCCTCAGTCTAAAGATGCTCAATTTGAGGGTTACTCCACAGAGCCGGATCGGGAAGATGCAACCTATGATGATTCCTTTGATGAGATCCGAAAAGAAGCAAAAGGCGAGCTTTTTGAAGAAAATGACAACGAAGAATCCCCCGTCTTGGGTGATATTGCATCCAACGCAATTGACAGTTTAGCAGAGTCTGAGGATGATACCAAAAAAGCTATCGATGAAAATCAGGAAAATAAAGAGGGTGGTTCTGAAGAATCTTCAATCTAAATAGATTTGTTCTGAAGATATCGCAGTGCGGATCTGTCACCATACCGGGTTCATCAGAGTATATTAATTTTATTTGACACGCCGCAAGTCATACGAGAGGTAAGCAATGGCAAAAGAGAAGGTTTACAAATTAGCTCAGGAGTTTAAGGTTTCAAGCGAAGCTCTTGTACAGATGCTGCGTGGCATGGGCATTCCTGTAAAGAGTCACATGAGTACCGTGGATGAGAGCCTCCGGAATGAAATCAAGAAAAAATTTGAACAGGAACGAGCTGAAATAAAAAAGGAATACGAGCGCAAAAAGCAAATGCTTACCAAGGCTCGTGAAGATCTTATCGGAAAAGAAGAAGAACCGGAGATTAAAGGTGAAAAAGATTCTCAAGCGGCTCAAGCGATTACGGTTGAACCCACTGCTGTGCATCACCATCCATCGACAACTACCAGCCCGGTAACCGCTGGTACAAGGGAGGCGTCTCCTTCTGCTCCATCAGTACAGAGCAGAGACTCTGCTTCACAACCTCAGCAATCGTTTCATCAACGTCGATATTCCGACAGAGAACAAAGACCCCACCGGGAGTTCACCAGGGACAGAGAAAATATTTATACACCTGTTCAGAACAAACAACCGGACCAACCAGTACAGCCGGTCGCTCCCCCAACTGAGGAAAGTGCCGGTTATACAGCCAAAAAAGATAAAAACAAGAAAAAATCAAAGAAACGGAATGAACGGCCAGAGATTGACGAATTTGAATTAAAGGCCAATATCAAAAAAACTCTGGCTAAAATCGGCTCCGGTTTTTCTAAAAAGAAATATAAAAAGGACGCTGTAGCCAAAGAGGATGAAGGCGAAAATCGCAAGATCCTCAATGTTTCTGAATTTGTTACTGTAAATGAACTTGCTAACATGATGAACCTTCCCCCGTCAGAGGTGATTGCAAAGTGCCTTGAACTGGGATTGTTTGTCACAATCAATCAGAGACTCGATTTCCAAACCATTGAACTTCTGGTTGATGAATTCGGTTATACAGCTCAATTAATGACTGAATATGCACCGGAACATGAAGACGTTTCCGATCAGGAAGACAATGGCAAGCTTGCTCCGCGCGCTCCGGTTGTAACCGTAATGGGCCATGTTGACCATGGTAAAACATCTCTTCTTGACTATATCAGAAAAACGAATGTTATCGCCGGAGAAGCAGGTGGAATTACACAACACATTGCTGCATACGAGGTCAAAACAAAACATGGTTCTGTAACATTTCTTGATACCCCGGGCCACGAGGCTTTTACCGCTATGCGCGCCCGCGGTTCTCAGATTACAGATGTTATTGTCCTTGTTGTCGCAGCAGATTCCGGCGTGATGCCACAGACAAAAGAAGCTATCGACCATGCCAAAGCGGCAAATGTACCGCTTGTTGTAGCAATCAACAAAGTTGACCTGCCTACTGCTAATATTGACAAAGTCAAAGCCGAACTTGCTCAGTACAATGTATTGGTTGAGGATTACGGTGGTACAGTTTCATGCGTCGAGATTTCAGCAAAAACCGGAAAAGGTATTGACAAACTTCTTGAAGTTCTGGCTCTTGAAACTGAAATTCTGGAACTCAAAGCGAATCCTGAGGGAAATGCTCAGGGTGTCATAGTTGAAGCAGAACTCGACAAAGGAAAAGGTCCTATCGCAACCGTACTCATTGAACGGGGAACGCTGCGAAAAGGTGACGCTTTTGTAACCGGTATCCATTATGGAAGAGTTCGGGATCTCTTTAACGAGCGTGGGGCAATAGTTGCCAAAGCTGGTCCATCACAACCGGTTGTTGTGTTGGGTATGTCCGGTACGCCTCAGGCTGGTGACTCTTTTAGGGTAGTAGAAGATGAAAAGGAAGCCAGAGAGATCTCGGCACGAAGAAGATTGGCGCAGAAAGAGCGTGAACTTCGTAAAATGGGTACTGTTTCTCTTGACCATCTCTACGAACAAATCCAGGCAGGCAACGTTCAGACGCTCAACCTGATTATCAAGGGTGATGTTGACGGATCTGTTGAAGCACTTGCAGATTCAATGGAAAAACTCAGCACCAATGAGATAAAGGTTGCTGTAATCCATAAGAGTGTTGGTGCTATTAAAGAAACCGATGTCATGCTGGCAGCAGCATCAAATGGACTTATTATTGGTTTCCATCTGAGCCCGAATACAAAAATCAGAGATCTGGCAAAGCGTGAAGGCGTAGACATAAGAACATATAAGATCATCTACGAAGCTTTAGATGCTGTACGTAACGCTATGGAAGGCATGTTGAAACCTGAAATAAGGGAAAACATACTTGCATCTGTTGAAGTTCGTCAGGTATTTAAGATTTCCAAAGTGGGTACCGTTGCCGGTTGCTATGTACAGTCAGGTACAGTTACCAGAGGGGCAAAAGCCAGAATTATCAGAGACGATATTATCATTTCTGAGGGTAAAATTGGCACTCTGAGAAGAATGACTGAAGATGTCCGTGAGGTTTCGACTGGATACGAATGTGGTATTACAATTGATAACTTTAACGATTTTCGTGAAAATGACCGTCTGGAAGTTTATGAAGAGGTTGAAGTTGCCAGAAAATTATCAACCCCGGCCTAAGGAGCAGGATTTTGCCTTCAGAACATTTTCATATTGAACGTCTAAGGGAACTCCTGCAGCGGGAAATCGGGCTGGTAATATCACAGGAATTACGGGATCCAAGGATCCCTCCTGTTGTAACTATTACACGGGTTAAACTGGCACAGGATACCAGAAATGCCACCGTTTTTGTCAGTATTTACGGCGATGACCAGGTAAAAAATGATGCAATAGCTGCTCTAAACAAGGCTGCATCATTTATTCAATGTACTGTTGCCGGACGTATTACCGTTAAACATTTTCCACATTTATATTTTAAACTTGACAACTCGCTGGAACACAGCCAGCATATAAACGAGCTTCTCAAAGAAATTCAAGATGACCTGGAATGAACTTCATGATTTCATAATTGCCCACAATACATTCCTCATCTCTTCGCATATGAGTTTAGATGGGGATTCTATTGGTTCTCAACTGGCATTTTACTGGTACCTTACATCTCATGGAAAAAAGGTCACCATTTGTAACCATGACCCGGTCCCTTCAAAGTTTACTTTTCTTAAAAACAGCGATATTGTCACAACTGCCACAGCTGATGGCAGTTTCGATATCCTTATCATCCTCGATTGTTCCAATCCGGGACGTCTAGGCTGGGATATCAATACAATAAAGACTTCAGGTATTATCAATATCGACCACCACCGGGACAATTCGCGTTTTGGCAATTTCAACATCGTTCAGACAAATGCAGCAGCGACTGGTGAAATCATCTATGATTTTTTCAATCAGATGAAGTTCGAATTCCCTGATTTTGTTGCAGAATCGCTTTACACCGCAATCTTAAGTGACACCGGCGGGTTCCGCTTTTCAAATACCAACAGCCGGATTCTCAGAGCGTGTGCAGAGCTCTCTGACAGGGGTGCCGATTGCGCAAAAATATATGAACGTGTCTATTCTTCTCATTCCCAGACTGCCTTACTGTTACAATCAAGAATCTGGTCAACACTTCATTTCCTTTTCAATGGAAAAGTCTGTATAATGGAGATGCCCGGAAGCCTGCTTGATGAAATCGGTGCGCAATACAGTGACAGTGAAGGGATGGCAGATTATACGACTACTGCAGTTGGTGTTTATGTCGGTATGCTGATCAAGCATACTGAATCAGAAACGCACTTCAGTTTGCGTTCCAGAGGCCTTGTTGATGTCGGAAAAATCGCTCAGAAAGTACCGGGTGGCGGTGGGCATTCGAATGCTGCCGGATGTACTATTCATAAACCATTTTCCACAGCGCTTTCAGAGATGCTCTCTATTATTGAACAGGAGCTTGGCTGAGAAATTTTGGATGGATTTCTTTGTTTCAACAAGCCTTGCGGCCCCAGTTCCTTTCAGATAATTCATAAGCTCAGAAAAGCTCTTGGAATTAAAAAAATCGGACATGCGGGCACATTGGATCCACATGCGACCGGGCTCCTTGTTATAGCTGTAGGAAACGCCACAAGACTTCTTCAATATATTCCAAACGAACCAAAAGTTTACAGATTTAGTATTCAATTCGGGACGGAGACAGACACACTCGATAGCGAGGGAAAAACTACCCGTTCCGGAGGGAGTCTTCCTGAACCGCAACAGCTAATCCAGTGCATCGATACGTTTAAAGGAGAGATACTTCAGGCTCCACCGCAATTTTCAGCAGTAAAAACGGATGGTGTGCGGGCATACTCCAGAGCACGCAGCGGGGAGCAGTTCTCACTTCCACCCAGACCTGTTTTCATTTATTCGCTAAATTTACTGCATTATAACGAAACTGAAGGTCAGGCACTCCTTGAAGTCCAGTGCTCAGGGGGAACCTATGTGCGCTCACTGGTAAGGGATATTGCCAGCAGCTTACATACTTACGGCTTTGCAAGTTCAATTCACCGGGTGTCTTCCGGTACTTTCACGCTTAATCATGCACTGACAACGGAAACTCTTGAGAATGCCGGAAAGTATATTATGCCCATTGCAGAAATATTCAGCGAGAGACTCAAAGTCCAGGTAACTGAAAGGCAGAAAATGCAGCTTAGTCACGGTATGGATATTATTATATCTGAAAATACTGATTCCGGTATAGTTTTTGCCTTTTCTGGTGATAACATACTCGCTGTTTTACAAAAAAAGGAGGGTACAACGTACCATCCTGTAACAGTATTTCATACTGAGGGATGATACATTGAAAACTATCACTCTTTCAGATAATTTTTCATGCAGTGCAGCAACCGTTGTATCTATTGGTAATTTTGATGGTGTTCATCGTGGTCACCAGAAACTTATCAGGGAAGTAGTTGCACGAGCTGAACAAAAAAATATTGCCAGTGTTTTAATAACCTTTGAACCACACACACGTACAGTTTTGTACCCTGAACTCTCCCCTAATCTTCTTACCACTTTCGAAGAAAAAGCAACACTTATTGCACAGTGCGGTGTCGATTATCTGCTAAAAATCACATTTGACCGCAGTTTCAGCCAGCTGCCACCAGATGAATTTGTTCGACAGATTCTGGTAAAAAGGTTGAATATTAAAGAATGGGTGATGGGAGAAGGCCATGCAATAGGAAAAGATAGAGCTGGTGGAAAGATTTTTTTGCGCGAGGCCATGAGCAAATATCATATTCCTATATTTACTGCGAATCTCCTGATGAAAGATGCTCTAATTATTTCATCAACTCAGATTCGAAAGTTTATAACTGAAGGACAAATATCTGAAGCTGTAGGGATGTTAGGACATCCCTACCTGATTTCAGCAGAACGAGTACAAGGACTTAAAATCGGCTCTCAAATCGGCTTTCCAACTCTTAATTTCAAAAGGCCGTCTTCGCAAAAGGTAATTCCACCGCCTGGGGTTTACGCCGCTGAGCTGAGTTTTGAGGATACTATACTTACAGGTGCACTCTACTTTGGTGATTGTCCGACATTCGGCCAAAGGGAGGTTCATTTTGAGTTTCATGCGCTTGAGCTCAATGGGAAAATGCCTGAACCGGGAGAAACCGGACATATATGGGTTCACCGTTTTATCAGAAAAGACAGACCATTTTCAAGTACCGGTGAACTTGCAGCGCAAATTGAACAGGATGTAAACAAAATTCGTCAATATTTTTCAGAGGAGAAACTCCAATGGCGTTGACAAAAGAACGCAAGCAGGAATTAGCAAAAGAGTTTGGAAAAACACCGGCAGATACCGGTAATACCGATGTCCAGATTGCACTATTGACAGAGAGAATCAACCAGCTTACAGAACATGTCAAAGCAAATCCAAAGGATAACCACACCCGATATGGATTGCTCAAACTGGTCGGACAGCGTCGTTCACTTCTTGACTATCTGACTAAAGTTGATATTGAACGGTACCGTGCATTAATTAAGAAACTGAATATCAGAAAATAAGCGGTGTGGTTTTCCCCACCGCCTCTTCCGCCTTTTGCGCTGAGGTATACCTCCTTCGCTTGCAACATTCAATATTTTTGGTGGCTAAGAAGATGCATTGCAATTCTCAGAATAGCCTGTTTTTTTCCCTCATGCGGCACTGTGTGTGCTGTCATATCAATTTTGTTTACACTAAAGGTTTATATATAATTAAAAAATCTAACATCAGGAGTTGTAGATGACTCGTTTTACAACAGAAACCGAAATTAGTAACATAAAGGTTTCTCTGGAGACTGGCCGCATAGCACGGCAGGCAGGTGGCGCTGTCATTGCGCGCATCGGAGACACGATGGTACTGGCAACTGTTTGCAGCGGTTCCGAAGCAGATTCAGATTTTTTCCCGCTATCTGTTGATTACGTCGAAAAAACATATGCAGCCGGTAAAATTCCGGGCGGTTTCGTAAAGCGTGAAGGCAAACCAAGTGAAAAAGAGATTCTGGCAGCACGTATTGTTGACAGACCAATCCGTCCTCTTTTTCCTAAAGGTTACAGAACAGAAGTCCAGGTCGTCTGTACCGTAATATCAGCTGATGATATGTACGATGCAGACGTTCTGGCAATTTCTGCAGCTTCATGCGCATTGTCAATTTCTGATCTTCCTTTTAAGGAACCTGTGGCCGGGGTCCGGGTCGGATTGGTAGATGGTCAAATCAAGATCTTCCCCACACTGGCAGAAACTGAAACCGGCTTACTTGATATGGTTGTAGCTGGTACCGAAGATTCTATCATGATGGTTGAAGGCGGTGCATCTGAGCTTTCTGAAGAACAGCTTGTTGAGGCAATCCTTCTTGCTCATCAGGAAATTAAAAAACTTGTCGCTCTTCAAAAGGAGCTTATTGCACAGGTACGTAAGGAACCGAAACCGGAATATGTAGCAAAAGAGAAAGATCCGGCTCTGGTTGCTGCAGTTAGAGAACTGGTTGCCGACAGAATACATGATATCAGCTTCAATGGACAGAAAGCAGTCCGCTATAAAGGCGTCCATGATTTACTTGCTGAGGTACAAACCGCCCTTAAAGAAAAATTCCCCGATTCAGAAGGTGAAATCGAATCAATTTTCACCGATATCGAGCGGAATGATATACGCCAGACGATTCTTGACAAGCAGGTTAGAATCGGTGGACGCGGTCTCGATGAAATCCGCAAAATCACCTGTGAACTCGATATTCTCCCCCGTGCTCATGGTTCTGCTCTTTTTACAAGAGGTGAAACTCAGGCACTGGTAGCCACCACACTGGGGACAAAGCTTGACGAACAGCACATCGATAATGTTCAGGGCCAATACGATAAATCCTATATGTTGCATTACAACTTCCCTCCCTATTCAGTTGGTGAAGTGAAAAGACTGGGTACCGTCAGCAGACGTGAAATCGGACATGGACATCTGGCAGAACGCTCTCTTGCTCCCGTCTTACCGGATGAAAAGAGTTTTCCCTATACAATCCGTGTTGTATCTGAAATTATGGAGTCTAACGGTTCATCTTCAATGGCAAGTGTCTGCGGTTCATCGCTTTCACTTATGGCTGCCGGGGTTCCCTTGAAATCTCATGTTGCCGGGGTTGCTATGGGATTAATAAAAGAAGGTGATCGTATTGCTATACTCACCGATATCCTTGGCACTGAAGACCATGTTGGAGATATGGACTTTAAAGTTGCCGGTACACGGGATGGTGTAACTGCAATCCAGATGGATATCAAGATCTATGGTATTACACCCGAAATCATGACCGAGGCTCTCAAACGTGCACATGATGCACGGTTACGTATCATCGAGATTATGGAAGCTACAATACCACAATCCCGCAAAGAACTTTCCGCATATGCTCCCAGAGTCAGCACGATTACTATCGAAAAGGAAAAAATCAGAGAGGTAATCGGTCCAAGCGGAAAAGTAATTCGCGATATCCAGGAGACAACCGGTACAACAATCTTCATTGAAGATGACGGTACAATTCAAATAGCAGCTGTAAACAAAGAACAGCGTGATGCAGCTTTACGCAGAATTAAAGGGATTGTAGCAGAACCGGAACTCAATGCAGTCTACGATGCCGTGGTTAAAACGGTCGTCGAATTCGGTGCATTCGTTGAATTTCTGCCAGGTAAGGAAGGTTTGATCCATATCTCCGAACTTGACAATACCCGCGTTGCTAAAGTTGAGGATGTTCTCAATGTTGGTGATAAAGTAAAGGTTAAACTCATCGGTTTTGACCGTTTCGGTAAAGTCAAATTAAGCCGCAAGGCTCTTCTGTAGACAATAATAAGCGGGGGATATTCTCCCCCGTTTATCTGCAATACCGCTAATTTTCTATATGTTTCTGCCTGTTTCTTCTGTTTTTCTTTCACATGACCGGACCTTTTAAATGTCTATTCAACCTGAAATTTTAGTAAAAAGACTACCCCATGCATCCGATCTCCCGTTGCCCTCGCGAATGACCGGAGGTTCAAGTGGATGTGATGTATGTGCCGCTGTTGACCAGGAACTGACTATTCTTCCGGGGGAAAGAGTACTCGTACC
>Ga0180028_1122705_pt1 | contig 10434 bp, 4 predicted proteins | sample BioARNtimezero_FD_135970 | JGI IMG/M metagenome (GOLD analysis project Ga0180028, IMG submission 135970) | Anaerobic biogas reactor microbial communites from Seattle, Washington, USA - Biogas_R1-A RNA time zero (Metagenome Metatranscriptome) | ecosystem: Engineered > Bioreactor > Anaerobic >...
ACAGAATATAAGGGAGTTCAAATTAGCTATAAATCTCGTAATACTGCTATTATTACCGATGATGGCATTGTTACTCGTCCTGGTGAATGTTGGCTTGAAAGCCGAGACCAACAAGGTGAAGAAGTTTTTGAAAACTTAAATGATAATTGGCCCGTTGTCCTTGATGTCATCCTTACTTATAAAGGACAGACTCGAAAAGCAAAAATTATGTTTGTTGTAGCTCCGCGTGAAAACTTTACGTGTGACAAATACCAAGGAAATAAGGAGGATTAAATGAAAAAGTTTTTAGGATTCATCTTTGCATTTTTCTTAGTTTTTCTACTAGTTGCTTGTGATGATGGTGTATACAAAGTTACATTTGATTCCAATGGTGGTAGCCCTGTTGAGGCAGTAGAGGTTAACAAGGGTGAATCACTGTCCCAACCTGAGGATCCAACCAAAGATGGCCATATTTTTGGCGGCTGGTATAAAGATAAGGATTTAAGCACTGCTTGGAGTTTTGGAAAAAATACGGTAGTTGCCGACCTTACTCTTTATGCAAAATGGTTATCAGATCAAGATGTAGTGGATGCTGCTTATGAATGGTTAAATCTATCTAATCTAGACAATTTAACCAACAGCAGTCCCCGTATTATTTTCCCTGCCAAAGCCGGTAATTATCAACAAGTAAATATCTCCTGGGAAATTGACAAACCAGAGTATATTGCTAGCAATGGTGTTATTACGCAACCAGATCATGAAACAGGAGATCAAGATGTTAGTTTAACTGCCACTTTGACTCTTAATGATGCATCAAGAACAAAGACATTTACTGCTAAGGTAAAGGCTTTACCACCTGTAGATGAAACTGTACCTTTAATTGATGAAGATTTTAAGAGTTATGATGATGGTGAGTTTGAAACTCAAACCAATACTTGGTCAGTTGTGTCTGGAAAAGCTGGAACGTCCAAATATTCGATTGTAAGTGATAGCACTTTGAATATTCCAGGCGGCTCTAAAGCTTTAAAAGTTGAAGCTTTCACTGAAAGAAACCTCGAAGCAGCAATACCTCATGATTATAATATTGTTGTTATTGAAGTTGATTTAATGCAAACTGTTGCAACTAATCCTACTGGTATTCATATTCAGTCATCATCTAGTAGTCCAGTTGTTGCTTTTGGCCTTAATGGTAAGACTCTCTATTATCGTGTTGATAATGGTGCTCAAACTGGATTTGAAGTTGAGCTTAACCAGTGGTATCGAGCCCGTTTTGAGGTAGATTTAGTAAATAAAACTATTGAGCTTTTCTATTATCAAGATGGTCAATTGATGATGGTTACACCAGAACCAATTGCTTATACTGGTACAACTGATTTGCAAAGTTTAATAATCCGGACTGGTAGTTCAACAACTACAGAATTAAGAGCACCAGCTTATTTAAGTAATCTTGTTGTCAATCGAATTGAAGCTTTGGCTCGACCTGATGAAATTATTAAATTAGGTAATATTGAAGATATAGATGAAAGTATAAATATTCTTCAAGGTTCAACCTTTGTTGCTTCTATACCTAAAGTTTATAATTTATATGGTGCACAAGCTTTACTTGTAGAAGACACTGATTATACTTTAGAAGTTACCAATTTACCTAATACATCAGTAGCTGGAACTTATCAAGTAACTTATACATTTACTAATAAACATAATTCAGAAGATATTAAAACAGTAACTCAAGAGGTAATTGTCTATACTGAAGACGAACCAAATACGATTACTTCTGTGGAAACAACATTTGCTCTTTATCCAGAGCTTAAAACTAATCTTACAATTGAACTTGTAAAACCTGAAGGAGAACTATATTATTACTTCAGTAAAAACGAAACTGAAGATGCAGCAACAATCAAGACTGGTACTAAGGTTGATGTAGAAGGCAATATCGTTAGTATCCCTGATCTATTTGTTGATGATTACACATATTTACATGTAATTGTTGTTTTACATGGTGATAGTAATATTATCTCTCATTCACTGAATGTACAAGTTCCGATCGAAATTACAACTGCCCAAGAATTTTATGATGCCGTTCATAGTGGAGAAAAGAACGCCTATTATCTACTAAAGAACGATATTGATTTTACTGATTACACATGGACACCAACGGAAAAGAAATTCTGGAGTGTTTTTGATGGAGCTGGCTTTAAAATAAGCAATTTGAATTTAGATATGAGTTATGTTGGTGGTATTTTCTCTAATATGGAAAATGCAACCATTAAGAATCTTGTTATTGATAATATTCATACTATTTCCAGCAAACAAGGTGCCCTTTTAGTTGGTGAAACCCGTGGAACTAGTGTTATCGAAAATGTCGTTATCCTTAACTCTTCTAATAAAACTACTGCAGACTATGCAGGTTTAGTAGTTGCCCGTGTTCGTGGTGGCTCGTTAACAATCTCCAACGTAGCAGTTTATAATTCTTTTGTAGAAAATGAAGCTAATTATGTTGGTGGTGTTATTGCAGGTAGTGAGTCAGGAACAAGTATTACATTAAGTGATATCTACCTTAATGATTTTAGAACCAAGGAAATTTCATCTGGAACTGGACAAATGAATGGAATTCTTATTGGTCGAGTTAGAGGAACTCTTGATGTAGAAAGAATTGTTGCCATTAATATTCTTGTACAAGGGCAAAAAAACCTTGGTGGACTTTTTGGAAAGGTAGAAAGTACAGCTGAAATCCAAACTTTAAAGGATATTTATCTTTATGGAGAAGTTGAAGCTGTTGATCCTGAAAATACATCGCTTGGTGCTATAATTGGTCAAGATGCTGGAGCTACTTCCGCTGTTTTAGATAATATTTGGGTAAGTGGCTTTGCTAATGCTACTAAAGGCACTGGCGTAGCTGAAGAGTTTGTAGTAGATTTTGAAGATGTAAAAGACCTAGTTTGGTGGGAAGCTAATCTTTCGAATATTGTTAACCACGAATTATGGGAAGCGCATTTATATGAGCTTTATGCTTTAAGTAATTTTGTAAATACCCAAAAACCATATTATGAAGTAACACTTGTTTACAACTTAGAGGAACTTGAAGATGAAAATCTGCTTTTACAAGAAGATACAGTCTTCAATTATGAACCTCCTCAAGTAGCAGGATATCAATTAGTTGGTTGGTTTACCGATTTAGAAATGACTATTCCTTTGGCTGAAGGTTATCAAATCGCAGGAGTTATTACTATTTATGGTAAATATGAAGAAGTTCCTGCTAGCATTGTTTCATTTGTTAGTGGAGTAGATGGTCTAGAAATTTTAGATCAAGAAGTTAATTATGGTCAAAAAGCAACAGAACCAGTTGTTGAAAATCAAATGATTGAAGGAGTATTAAAAGAAGTTACTGGTTGGACATTAAATGGTGAACCTTTTGATTTTAATACAGAAATAACTGGAAATATCGAATTAGTTGCTGTTTGGGAAACTGTAAAATTAGAAGTTACATTTGATGGTAAAAATCCTGTAGAAGTTGAATACGGACAAACTGTTGAAAAACCAGAAGATCCTACTCATATTTTTGAAGAATTTGTCTTTGAAGCTTGGTTATTAGCTGGTGAAGAATTCGTTTTTACAACTCCAATTACTGAAAATATAAATTTAATCTCTAAATATAATGTTGAAGGTTCAATTGCGATTGATTCCGTTGAAAAATTCTATCATCTGGTTACCAATGAATACTCTTATGACTTTGTTTTAACTGCAGATTTAGATTTTAGTGAATTTACATGGGAAATCACTGGTAGTGGTACAAGTTTTAAAGGTACTTTAGATGGGCAAAATCATGTTTTAAAGAACATCACTATCACAGGTGATGTCGATAGTGTTTATGGAGGTATCTTCCAAAGGGTTAAAGATGCAACGATTAGAAATCTCAAGATTGAAAACGCCAATGTTAGTAATGTTGGTCGTGCTGGAATCTTAATCGGAAGAATTGAAGGAGATAGTGCCGTTGAAAACATAACGATTTCTAACTCTAATGTTAGTGGTCAAAAAGCCGAAGGAGTTGGAATACTTCTTGGTCAAGCGTCTAGCGCTTTTACAGGTTCGAAGATTTTTATTAAAAACTCAACGGCGGTTAATACCCAAAAGAATGTCGGATTACTTATCGGAAGAGCCGATGATATTACTACAATTTCTGATCTTTATATTGTCTCTTCAAAAGCGACCACAGCAATTGCTAATACCGATGCTGGTGCTGGTGGTATTATTGGTTATACCAATAACGCTAAGGTGGATATGGTTATGAATAGAGTCGTTTTAGAAGACTGTGAAATTGATGGTCGCGGTGCGGGCAGCTTAATTGGCTATTATAAATATGGTAAATTGAATGTAACTGATGCTTTCTTAGATGTTGAATTCATCTATTCCGGAACTGATGGCCAACATGGTGTTATTGGAAGAAGAAACGCTGATGCAAATACTACTGATCCTATTTTTACTGATGTTTTTGCTTATCATGTTAATCGACAAGGAACAGAGGCTGTCCAATTAGAAGCTGAATATGAACTAGAAAACCTATTATCTTTAAATCAACTATGGTGGACAAATAATCTTAGTGGAATAGCAAGTTCTGATAATTGGGCTTATGATTCTGCAACTAAATTCTTCGTTCCTGTTACTGAAGAGTTAGAAAAATTTGAAGTGACTTTATTTTATAATCTTGAGTCGCTAGATAATGAAGTTCTAACAATTCAAGAAGGTAAACTCTTTTTACATCTTGCTCCAGAAATAGAAGGCTTTACATTTATTGGTTGGTTTAGGGATGTTGAGCATTTAGTTGCGTTTAATCCTGAAAATCCAATTACTGAAGATATCATTATCTATGGTTATTATCAAGAAATCACTGATCCTCAATATGATGTCGTTTTTGATGCCAATGGTGGCTCAGATGTTGAATCGCAAAAGATTACGGAAAATGAATTAGCCTTAGAACCTCTTGCTCCAACAAAAGATGGTTATGCTTTTGGTGGTTGGTATTTAGATGATGAGACTTTTGAAGATAAGTTCTTATTTACCGAAGCGATTACTGAAAATATAATCTTATATGCAAAATGGTTAGGTATTTTTGAAGTCACCTTTGTTATGAATGGTGGTAATGAAATTTCCCCACTTCAAGTTGTTGATGGTGAGTTGTTGGATTTGGAAGTTTCTCCCAAAAAACTAGGCTATGATTTTGTTGGCTGGTTTACAGATGGAGAATTGGAAGTTGCATTTGCACTTGATACTCCAATCACATCTAATCTTACTCTTTATGCAAAATGGTCTGAAATAGCTGGAACCAGCATTAATACTGCTGAGGAGTTCATTGCTTTCTTAAATGATCCAACTTCTGGCGTTTATCGTTTAACTGCGGACCTTGACTTAACTGGTCTAACTTATACGCCGGATGATTTTGTGGGGGTCTTGGACGGCCAAGGTCATACAATCAGTAATTTAAGCTATAATGGTACAGGCTATGGTGGTATGTTTAAAAGCCTTGATGGTGGAGTTATCAATCTAGTCTTGGATAATTGTTCTGTCACTTCAACAGACAATCGAGCCGGTCTAATAGTTGCTGAAATAGATGTTGAAGGAGTCGTCCTTTCTCATATCGTTATTAAAAATTCCTCAGTAACTGGTGCAAGTGATAATGGAGTCGGCGGTGTTATTGGTTATCTTAAACAAAATGTAGGTGGCGCTGATATATCTTTCATCAGTTTAAATAATGTTCAAATAACTAATAGCAAGAAGCAAGCTGGTGGCATCGTAGGTTATCTGCGTGGAAAAGCGACTTCCATTAGCGATGTTGAACTTATAGATTTAACTATAACAGCTTCTGCCCGTGCTGGTGGTATCACTGGATACATTAATAGTGACCCAGCAGATCTTGAAATCAAGCGAGTTGTGTTGGATACAATTAATATTTCAGCAGGTAGTGAATATGGTGGTGGCTTAAGCGGGCGTTGCGATGCTGCCCCAGAGGGTGGTAGTCGGAATGTATCTGATGTAATGATGAAAGCTATTACTATAACAGGAAGCAAATATTTAGCTTCTGTTGGTGGTAGATATTCTTACATGAACTTAGAGAGGGTCTATGGGGGAGAATTTATAATAGAATCTCCTGAAGGACAAAATGTAATAACAGAAATTGAAGATTTCAATCTTCTTGATGATGCTTGGTATCTTGAAAATCTCTCAGCCTTAACAAGCAATGGCTGGAATATTGTTGATGGATATCCTAAACTTACCGTGTTTCCTTTAGAATAATCAGAATCTGTTTAAAGAAAGAACCTTCGGATAGGTTAAACTAACTAAAGTTAAAAATAGTTGCCTTTAACCTATTCGAATAACTTTTGTGTAATCCAATGAATCATAAATGAATTTAAAATACATAAAACCTTTATGATCATTGTTGAAAGAGAACCAAGGTGTAGTTATATCTCCAAATCCATTTATGATTACGCAATAATGTTTGTATTTAGAAATATCAAAAGTAATTAAGTACATAAACTCTCCTTTCAAGATATAGTATTGAGTGCCGTAGTGGGGTCAACCAACCTATGCCGGACAACCTAGAGGAAAATTAAACGTAGAGCGTTATCTGACTAGTTGGTATTTAGACATAGGCTGTTGTTTGAGCCTCCTCGAATAGTCAAAGCTATAGGATGTATGTACAAATCCACGCCACAAAAAAACAAAATTTAGGGAAGAATTGTATTTTAAATACAAAAGTTTAAGTTTATAATTAATTTATTATATAAAGGTGGGAAAATGAATACTATTAAAAGAATGAAAAAAATTCTATTGATTTTTGTGGCATTATTAACCTCTACTTTTATCATTGGTTGTGAAAAACCTTCACCAGAAGAAGAAAAAGTAACAGTAATTTTTGATTTCGCTAATGAAATGGAAAACCATACGATAGAAGTCCTGAAAGGAAGTAAGGTTGCAAAACCTGATGATCCTACAAAACAAGGATTCGTCTTTGTTGGTTGGTTTATAAATAATAGCAAAGTAAATGTTGAAAACTATGTTTTTTTAGAAGACACGACTCTTGTTGCCCATTATGAAGCAGAGGATCAAGTGTTTACGGTCACCTTTGATTCCAATGGAGGTTCAGCAGTCTCATCAGTAGAAGTACAGGTAGGAAAGAAAGTTATTGAACCAGAAGACCCCACTAAAGCAGAATATGTTTTCTTGGGATGGTATTTAGATCAGAATTATCACACGGCTTGGAATTTTCTTACCGATTTAGTGACGGCTCATCTTACTTTATATGCTAGATGGGGAAATGAAGTTCCGATGATTACTAATTTAGTGGTTGGTTCTTATTTTGAATCAATTTGGGCAACTTGGGAAAGTGAAGATGTCAATGACACTTATGTATACTATAAAGCTACTGAATCTGAAGAATGGATTGTAGTGGATAGCCCTTTGGTAAGGATGGAAAATGAACAACCAAGAGTGGATATCGTCGGCTTAAAAGAAGGAAGTTATGATCTGAGGGTTGAAAAAGAGGGTGATATCTTGTCAGCTTTGGACATTGAAACTGCGGCTCATGACCGTTCTGGCTATGCCCATTTTAAATATCAAGAAGGTATTGGGGCATATAAAGATGATGGGACTTTAAAAGATGATGCTGTTGTAATTTATGTTACTGAGGAAAATAAGAATGATATTGAAATCGAAGGGATCAGCCAAAAAGGATTGGGCTGGATCCTGAACAATAGTCAATACTCGAAAGCCGAAAGTACAACCTATAATTTAGATGAAGCGGCTAACTCACTTTCGAACTTTAATAAACCGATTGCCTTTCGATTTATTGGCAAAATCACAACTCCTGATGGTGCGACCGGATATGACTCCTTGGTTAATGGTGGCAGTATAGGTGATAATGGTCATATGGTGAGAATGAAAAATGCCAATCATATCACAATTGAAGGAATCGGTGAAAATGCTGTAATTGAAGGTTGGGGTATCCACTTTATGGCTAGTGCAACTGGACGAGGTATTGGCTTAGAAGTTAGGAACTTGTGTTTTGATCGCTACCCTGAAGATGCTCTTGGGATGGAAGGAGTGCAAGAAGAGTCAACTCTTACGTATCCGGTTCAAAGAGGATGGATTCATAACTGTACTTTCTTACAGGGGTTTGCAGCAAACCCTGCCGAAAGCGATAAAGGCTATGGTGATGGCTCAGTTGATATCAAAAGAGGGCTCTATTTTACCATCAGTTATTGTAAATTCATTAATGCCAATAAAACAAACCTAATTGGTGCTGATGATGACAATCTCCAATATCATATTACGATGCATCATAATTTATGGCGAAATGCAACCTCACGTGTACCACTGGCCAGACAAGCGAATATCCATATGTATAACAATGTCTTTGAAACAACGGCTGACAATACAACCTCGATGAGTGTTTGTCAAGATGTTAGAGCGGATGCTTATATTTTCTCTGAAGCCAATTATTTCTTTGGTACGAAAAGTCCGACAAAGGTTAAAAAAGGAGCAGTAAAGTCCTATCAAGAAGTCAAATACAGCGTTTATAAAGAAAATGATGCTGTTGTAGTGACCGATAGAACAACACTAGTCAATAGTAATAATAAATATGCTAATTTTGACACCAATCCTGATATCTTTTATTACGATACGATTAACCAAAAATCCGAGGTGAAGCATTTGACCGATGCAGTGACAGCAAGAGCAGAGGTCGCTGTCTTTAGTGGAACTTATCAAAAATATCAAACTCCCAATATTGATAACCATTTTATAACAACAATTCAACCACAACTAATTACAGAGGATCTTTCCGGTGGTGAAACCAAGATTCATAAGCAGCAGCCATTATTGGTATTTAGACTCATCACATCGGCAGTATTTAGTATGACTGCTGGTGATAGTTCAGTCTTACCAGCATTAGTAAATATTTATGGTGAAACAATCCTCTTAGGTAGTGGTGAAGTAGAAATCGAGGCTGGAACCTATATCCTCGAATCCTCAATCTCTTATGGGTTTTCTGGAGGCAAAACGCAAGCGAAAGAATCAAGAGTAGCTAATTATGCCATTGTCATCAACTCTGAAGATATCAAAGAAGTTCGAATTCAGGAAGCAATCACAAGGATAAATAATCTACCTGAGGACATCACCTATACTAGTGAAATCAAGGCACTCATTGATCAAGCGCGTATTGCCTATGATAGTTTGAAAACCGAGGAAATCTTAGAAGTAGATGAGAGCAAACTGTTATCTGCGGAAAACACCTATCAGCAATTGGGCGTTCTTTATGTCGAAGGGTTAATTAATGACATTGGTGAAGTCAATGCGAATTCATTCGCTGTAATCAATCAGGCAAGAAGGGCCTTTAACGATGCAATTCCAGCAATTCGCGATGCGATTAGCAATTATAATCTGCTAACAAGCGCGGAAGCTAGTTTTGAAGTTTTTATGGCGAATTCCGTAATTAATCTTATTGATGGTTTATCCGATGTCAATTTGGTCGATATTGCTAATAAAAACGAAATTTTAACAACTCAAAATGATTACAATTTAGCAAAAGAAACTTTTGATTTATTATCGGAAAGCCAAAAAGCGGAGATCACTAACCAAGCGAAACTCCTTGATGGCCTTGTTTATCTTGAAAAATGTTTAGTTCCTTTCGAGGTCATTGATTTGATTAACTTGATTGATTTAGAAGATATTAATCTTAGTAATGCAGACACCATCGTTATGGCTAAAACCTTATTTGACAGTTTAGATGAAGATGGAAAAGCGCTGATTAACCAAGTATTAGTCGACGCCCTAAATCAAGCATACGAAATCTATGAATCTTTACTCACTGATGGTATTTTCCATAACTTTACTACGGATGGTTTCACCAGTGACTTCTTTGGTTTCCCAGGGAATAAAAGCACTAAAAAAATTACAACTACCTATCGTGGTGAAGAATTAACAATCGCTTTGAAACTGGAATCAAAAACGAAAATAACCTTTACGACAACGATTGATAATATGAAAGTTATATTATTTGTTTCTTCGGAAAAGAGTGGCGGAACCATTGAACTCGATGGAAATGTTGTTTTAACGGGAATTGGTACGACCCCAGAAGAATATGTCATTCAATTAGGGGAAGCCGGCGATTATGTCATTGAAAAAGGTTCGAATGTATCATTTATATTTTACATAACCGTATCCCAGTAAGTAGACAATCGCTAAATGTAGAAAGAGCTGAAATGCAAAAATTATTGGAAAAGAAAGGCCTGTCAAGAATTTTGTTGATAATCAATAAGATTTTTGATAGTTCCTATTTACAAAAAAATTTTGACTTATCTAATAAGATAAAAGGGCTCTCTAAGATTGTTTATGGTTTTATGGTCGAAAATGAATAAAATTATGCTTGACCATAAAAGAATTTAGCTAAAGAAAAAGTCG
>Ga0180028_1214242_pt1 | contig 10426 bp, 6 predicted proteins | sample BioARNtimezero_FD_135970 | JGI IMG/M metagenome (GOLD analysis project Ga0180028, IMG submission 135970) | Anaerobic biogas reactor microbial communites from Seattle, Washington, USA - Biogas_R1-A RNA time zero (Metagenome Metatranscriptome) | ecosystem: Engineered > Bioreactor > Anaerobic >...
CATAAAAATAACCAAAAGATACGATAAAAAATAATTCATTGGGGAGTCTATACAAGATGGTGTCAGCGAGTCCTTGAGTAAATTGAGCAAAACCGGATAGGTGAGAAAATGGCGACGATTAACCGCCCGTTACGGGCACGGCTCCCCCTGTCATCATGGACCGGGGGATGGGTTACCATCACGGCAAAGATGACGGACGTGTGCTCACAAGAAAGAGCAACAGCGAATCGTGTTGATTACAAATACCGTGGAACACATCTACGGGAAAGGCAAGCAAAGGAGAGAGGGTATGGAAAAGAGTAACGGCAAAACAGGGGTGGTGTCCCGGCGCACCTTTCTCAAAGGTGTGACAGGCGCAGGATTGACTGGTGCGGCTGCAGCGCTCACAGGCTGCAAGAGTACCGGCAAGCCGGCCGGCGGAACCGGATGGACACCACAGCAGTACAACGTTCCGGAAAACTGGCCCGTTCAGGTCCGCGGTCGAGTTCCAATTGATCCCGAGAATCCGTCTATTGTTCGTGATGACAAAAAATGCATTCTTTGCGGCCAGTGTATCGAGGCCTGCAGCAAGGTTCAATCTGTTCAGGGCTACTACGAACTGCCCATCAAGGATGATATCACCTGTGTTAACTGCGGCCAGTGCACGCTGTGGTGCCCTACTGCGGCCATCAGTGAGCGTGATGATGTCGACAGGGTGATAGCAGCTCTGAATGACAAGAATCTCCATGTCGTCGTCCAGACAGCGCCGGCCACCCGTGTGGCCGTGGGCGAAGAATTCGGTCTGCCACCCGGTTCAATCATCGAAGGAAAGATGGTGGCTGCCTTGAAAAAGATGGGATTCGACGGAGTTTTTGACACCAACTTCACGGCAGACCTCACGATCATGGAGGAAGGCACCGAGCTGGTAGCACGCGTCAAAAACGCCCTGTCCGGCGGCCATGGTAGAGGAGAAGAGGGACACCATGCACCGACGGCACTGCCGCAATTTACGTCCTGTTCACCCGGATGGGTGAAGTTCTGTGAATATTTCTATCCCGATCTTCTTGAGCATATGTCAACGTGCAAGTCGCCCCAGCAGATGCTCGGCGCCCTTGCCAAGACATATTATGCCAAAAAGAAAGGGATCGACCCTGCCAAGATGGTATCAGTATCGATCATGCCTTGCACAGCAAAGAAGTTCGAGGCCGCCCGTCCGGAGATGAACAGTGCCGGCGTCAAGAACGGCAATCCGAAAATGATGGACGTGGACTACGCCCTTACAACCCGTGAGCTGGCGCGGATGATAAAGCTCTTTCGCATTGACTTCACGGCCCTGAAAGACCGGCAGTACGACAATATAATGGGTGAAGGCACCGGGGCAGCCGTTATATTCGGCAACACCGGCGGCGTCATGGAGGCAGCCATCCGGTCCGGATATTTTCTGCTTACCGGTCAGAATCCTCCGGAGCTCCTTTATAACCTGGAGCCGGTAAGGGGCTTGCAGGGCGTCAAGAAGGCCGCCCTCAACGTCCCTGGAGTGGGGGAACTGCGCGTTGCGATTGCCCACGGCCTCGGCAATGCCCGGGTGCTCCTCGATCAGTTGCGGGAAGACAAGAAAAACCACCGGGAACCTCGTTTCCACTTCATCGAATTCATGTCCTGCCCCGGCGGCTGCATAGGCGGGGGCGGTCAGCCCAGAACCGCCCTGCCCCCCAGCAACGCAGTACGCCAGGCACGGCTCGACAGTCTCTACACAATGGACGCAAAGATGTACAAGAAACGCTTGAGCCATGAGAACAAAGAAGTACAGCAGATATACGCCGAGTTCCTGGGAAAACCCAACAGCAAGCTGGCCCACGAGCTGCTGCACACCACCTACACGGACCGCGGGTCCCATCTTACCGCAAAGAAAAAGGCATAAGCCGGAAAGGGGAGGAGTGAACCATGTCGAAAGCCATTCTGGTCGATGTGACCAAATGTTATGGATGCGGGGCCTGCACCGTGGCGTGCAAGCTCTGGAACGGGAAAAAATACGATGACGCCAAAAAACCGACGGTTGGCGAAAACGCCCAACTGGCTGATATCAACTGGACTGTTGTCAGCAAGCACAGGGTGGCAGATGCATCGGGCAAAACCGTGTGGCGTTTTGCCAAGAAACAGTGTCTTCACTGTAAAGAACCTGCATGCGCATCATCATGCCTGGTGGGCGCACTCCGAAAGACAGAAGGAGGCCCGGTTGTATATTATCCCGATCTTTGCGTCGGCTGCCGCTATTGCATGATAGCATGCCCCTTCGGTATTCCTAAGTACGAATGGGACAAAAGCTTTCCCGAGGTATCGAAGTGCCAGATGTGCTCAGGCAGACTTGCGAAAAATGAAGCACCTGCCTGCGTATCGGTATGCCCTAATAGCGCGATGAAGTTCGGCGATTCCGAGCAGATACTCAAAGATGCCCGCGCCGCTATTGCATCGGACAAGAGATACGTTAAGCATATTTACGGAGAGAAAGAAGCGGGCGGCACTGCATGGATGTATATATCCGATCAGCCCTTCGATAAACTGGGTTTCAAAGCCACGGTAAAAAACCGGCCGCTGCCGGAGTATACGTGGAAGATCATCAACAAGATCCCTGCCGCTCTGGTTGTATGGTCAGGCATCCTTACAGGAGTTTATATGATCACAAAACGTCGTGACGCAGTAAAATCCTCGAAAAACAGCGAGGGTAAAGGGGGCAAGCCATGATCAGGATCAACAGCAACATCACCTTTAGAATGACGGGCTTCCGTAAAGTGCTCATGTTTTTTTCGGCAATGTTTTTTGTCCTCGTTGCCTACCGTTTTGCCGTTGGCCTCTCGATCACGAATCTGAGCGATGCATGGCCGTGGGGCCTGTGGACGGTCATCGATGTAAAACTCGGCATCGCCCTTGCTGCCGGCGGGTTCACCACTGCCGGTATCTACTACGTCCTCGGCATCAAAAAAATAGAAAGCGTCGTGAAACCGGCCCTTCTCACCGCATGGCTCGGTTACTGTATGGTCGCGTTGGGCCTGCTCGTGGACCTCGGCCGCTGGTACGGTTTCTGGCACCCCATTGTAAGCTGGGGGCACCATTCGGTCATGTTCGAGCTCTACATGTGCGTCCTCCTCTATACGGTTGTCCTTACAGCCGAGTTTGCGCCCATATTTTTTGACGGAATCGGATTTAAGAGGACAGCCAAGTTCTTCGTCCGCCTCACCGGGTTCCTTGTCATCGCCGGCATCGTCCTTTCCACCATGCATCAGTCTTCTCTCGGCTCCATGTACGTTCTTATGGCAGGGAGACTGGACCGGCTCTGGTGGACCATGGCCCTCCCGATTCTCTACTTTTCATCGGCTGTGGCAGTCGGACCTGCCGTGGTTACATGTGAGTCTGCCCTTTCCGGAAAGGCATACAAGCATGAGTGGGACAACGAAGCAATGCCTTTTCTGGCCAAATGGTCAGGGTACGTACTGAGCTTCTATTTTGTTGCGAGGATCGTCGATCTCATTGTGAGGGACCAGTTTACACGTCTTTTTACCACCTTCGACGCCCAGACCTTCATGTGCCTCCTGGAGCTGATCATCGGCAGTGTCCTGCCGCTCCTTTTCTTCTGGTCCTACAATGTGAGCGGCAAGTTCATGGACAAGAGAATGGCCGTCCGTAACGCCATCTTCATTATCCTCGGTGTTGTGTTAAATCGTACCAATGTTGTGATCACCGGCATGTGGAAATCGGCAGGAACAAGTTATTTTCCTTCTCTTCAGGAGATATTGATAACCGTCGGTCTTACCTCCTTCGGCATCCTGATTTATCTCTTTATTGCAGAGAACTTCGGCGTCTTCACCCCCCACGGCCATGGCGCGGAAGATGAGGACGTTTCGGTAAGGTCCGGGGTTGGGGCCGGCGGGGTACCCACAACATAAAAGATTATGACCCGGGTATTTACGCTTTGAGATAAGGAACAGGAAGAGGAGTCTGAGTGACTCCCCTTCCTGTTCCTTTCTTTTCCTCAGTTCTATCCCACCAACAGACAAAATCTATACACCAAAGTTTATTACTGTTTTCCCGTGGTCAGGAATTCATGGATTGACCGTGCCGCTTTCCTCCCTGCGCCCATAGCGAGGATGACAGTGGCAGCCCCTGTAACAATGTCGCCGCCGGCCCACACGCGATCCCGTGTTGTCTTCCCGGTTTCAGGGTCGGCGACGAGGGTGCCGCGACGGGTCGTTTCCAGTCCCGGCGTTGTAGAAGGCACGAGCGGATTCGGGCTGTTCCCGATGGCACACACAACAGCATCCATCTCCATCGTGAAATTTGAATTCGGCATCTCCACGGGCCTGGGTCTCCCCGAGGCATCAGGCTCTCCAAGCTCCATCTTGAGACATTCGATTTCCCTGAGCCATCCGTTTTCATCGCCGATGTACCGGACAGGCAGGGTAAGCATATTAAAAATCACGCCTTCTTCCTCGGCATTCTCGCTTTCTTCGGCCCTGGCAGGCAACTCCGAATGGGAACGCCTGTAGATGATCCTCACCTCGTCGGCACCCATGCGCAACGCTGTTCTCGCCGAATCCATAGCCACATTCCCGCCGCCGACTACAGCGACTTTTGCATGTTTCTTGATGGGCGTTGATGACATGGGGAACCGGTACCCCTGCATCAGGTTCATGCGGGTAAGATATTCATTGGCCGAGTAGACGCCGTTCAAGTTTTCTCCTGGTATGCTCATAAACCACGGAAGCCCGGCGCCGGTCCCGATAAAGATTGCGTCGAACTCCTTGAGCAGTTCATCAATAGACCGGGTCTTGCCCACCACATAGTCCGTGATGACGCGCACACCCAGTTTCTTCACGTATTCCACTTCTCTTGCCACGATCGCCTTGGGGAGCCTGAATTCAGGGATACCGTAGATCAGAACGCCGCCCGCTTTATGGAGGGCCTCGAAGATCGTGACATCATGGCCAAGGAGTATAAGATCCCCGGCAACGGTTATACCGGCAGGCCCTGACCCGACGACGGCGACTTTCTTTCCGGTCCGTGCGGCCTTGGGCGGGATGTCAACCTCGCCCTGGGCAGCCTCCCAGTCCGCCAAAAACCTTTCCAGGCGGCCGATCGCTACCTCGGCCCCCTTGTTTTTCAGGATGCACCGGGACTCGCACTGGCTCTCCTGGGGGCATACCCGTCCGCACACGGCAGGGAGGCAGTTCTTCTCCTTCAGTTTCTTGATGCCCGACTTGAAATCCCCCTTCACGATGCAAGAGATGAAGTCGGGAATATCTATCTCCACCGGACATCCGGTCCTGCACTTGGGCTTCTTGCACTGGAGACAGCGCCTGGCTTCGGCAACAGCCAGCTCCGGGGTATAGCCAAGGGCGACCTCGTTGAAATTGTGGCGCCGCATCTCCGGTGACTGTTTCGGCATGTCATGACGATTCAAATCCAGTTTTCCTTGTTTTTCCTCGCTCATGAGTGACACTTCCCCTCTCTGTGTAGAATCGGTTTTGGATCGCTGTGCCTGAAATAGGATGTCTCTTCGTTTGTATATTGCTTCCTCCGGGCCAAAAACTCCTTCCACTCCACCTCGTGGCCGTCAAACTCCGGGCCGTCCACGCAGGCGAACTTCGTCGTTCCCCCAACCGTCACCCGGCAGACACCGCACATGCCGGTCCCGTCAATCATAATGGGATTCAGATTCACGATGGTCGGAATTCCGAGGCTTCTCGTTACCTCTGACGTGTGGGCCATAAGGTAGGTGCACCCGTTCACAATGATTCTGTCGGGAGGTTTGGGCAGACCATGAATCACATCCGTTAACCGGGTGATGTGACCCTTCATGCCCAGACTCCCGTCCCGGGTTATGGTAAAAATTTTGGCTGCCTGGCGCACAAACCTGTCCGCCCAGTAAATCAGGTAGGAGCTTCGCCCTTCAAGGACCATAATAATCTCGTTGCCTCCATGCCGGAGTTCCCGGGCCACCGGGTATATGCTCCCTATGCCGTAGCAGCCCCCGACACACATCACCGTGCCGAAACGGTCTATAGTCGTCCCATTGCCCAGGGGGCCCACGCAGGTCGCCACAGAGTCGCCTCCGGCGAGACCTGCGAGGACGCCTGTGGACGCACCCACCTCCATAAAGATGATGGTGATGGTGCCTTCCTTTCTATCCCAATCAGCTACGGACAAAGGAATACGCTCACCCTCGTCGTCGGCCCTCACGATCACAAACTGACCGGGTTGGATTTTCCTTGCTATCTCCGGAGCTTCAAGCGTAAGGAGGTGCATATTCGGGACTATCATCGTACGTTCGATTATTCTGTTCATTGTGCCTCCTTATCGGACAAGAGAGAGGTATTGACCCACTCGTCGATCACTTTCATCCCGGCAACCACGCGGGCAAGGGGTATTCCGCGATAGCTCGGGTTATTGCCCACTCTGGACTGTCCCTCCTGTTTTGGTGCTCTTTTCAGCCATTTGGTCGTTTCTTCGGCATTGATCCGCACAAACTCCAGGGGCTTTCTGCCACTGTAAAAGCCCTTTACCTGTTTCCGTATCGCAGCCCGGATAGCGGCAACATCCTTGTATTTCACCCTCCCCTTGTTCGCTTTCTCTGCAATCCGACTCAGGATCCACCAGTCGGGCTTTGCATCCATGAAAGGCTCGGTTGCCTTTTCGATTGCGAGGACTCTGCCTTCCCCGTTGGTGGTCGTCCCCGATGATTCCGTAAAAAGACCGGCGGGAAGGATCAGGTCAGGCCGGCGGGAGGAGGCTGGAGGCAAACCGTTCTGATAGATCAGGTAGTCACAGTCGGGTATTATGTCAAACCTGCCCTCTCCAATGAGGTAGACAACCTTTTTCCGTTTTGTCAGATCAATCACGGGAAGATCCATTGCGACGGAAACCCCGTCATCTTTAAGGAGTTCACCCGGCTTAACGCCGGGGAAGGCGCCCATGGCGAGCATCCCGAGCAGATTCGTGTAAGGATGAGCAACAATGACCTTCCACCCAAGCTTGTCTCTTAAGGCCCGTACCTTCTCGAAAACCTCCTGTCTTCCGGGGGAAAAGATTGCCTGCGGACCTACTACAAGGACATTGATCGACGAATCAGAAAAGGCCCGGGAGATTCTCTCTATGTCACCCGCCCATTCTTTGGGGGCTTTTGTCTTGCCTTTTCCGCCTTTCGCACAACAGTCGGTAAGGGTACCCATAAATTCAGCCCACCGGGACGGGTCCGTTTGAAACGCCGTCTCGGAAAGCATGTCAAGGTTGGAATCACATGCGCCGAGCGTGACAAGCACGGCCCCTTCCTGGGCAGCCTTTTTTATCCGCGTCCCAACAGGGGAATAACCGTATGTGGAATCAAACCCCACAGTCAGGATCCCCCGGGCACCCTCGATTGCATCAAAGGTGCTGCCGTTGGTGACAAGCTCAAGAAAAGGGACGAGATCATTCCCGAGATCCACCATCATTGAGGAAATCATGATATCAGAGCCCAGGACCTGCCGCGTAAACTGCTGGACCACAAAAAGATCTTCATTGCTGAGCTGGGGAGAAACCATGACAAGACTGTCCTCCGGTCCGGCTCCTCCCAATCTCTCCGTTGCCTCATCGATGGCTTGATCCCACGAAATGACCTCATACCCCACCGGCGTCAACCTGCTCGGGGTTCCGAGGCGCTCGGGGCTCACAACATATTCGGGTATGGCAAACCTGCCCTTTACGCAGATCAGGCCCTGGTCCACCGGCGAATCATAGTCAGGGAGAACATCAATTACCTCGTTGTTCTTGACCTGGAGTTCGAGCCTACACCCTGCCGGGCAATACAAACATGTGGTAGCTACCCGGCTGTCCGGCTTCCCGTACCATTTAGCCACTTTCGTGCTCAAGGCCCCTGTGGGACAAACGCTCACGCAGGCCCCGCAGAACTCGCATCCGGCTTCCAGGTGGGTCCGGTCAAAGGCAGGACCGATCGTTGTGAGCTTGCCTCTCTGCTTGAAGCTCAGCGTGCCGTTGAGACGCACACTGTTGCAGACCCGGACGCATCGTCCGCACAGGATACACAGGTTGTAGTCCCGGTCATAGAAGGGGTCGTGTTTTTCAACGGGAAACCCCCGGTAGTAGACCGGGTAGGATGTCTCTGTAAGGCCCACCTTTTCCGTGATCTCCTGGAGCTCGCACCGGGCATCGTTAGGACAGTACCTGCAGCCCGTGGTTACACCCACCTTCCGAATGGTCCCCTGAAACTCCTTGCACTCGTCGTGCTCCTCGCAGAACAGGCAGCTTGCCGGATGCTCACTCAAAAGGAGCTTCAGTATCTCCTGTCTGAGACTTCTCAGCTCTGCCGTGTCTGTCCGTATAACCATTCCTTCCTCTATAGGGGTCGTACACGATGTAGGGTAACCCCTGAGACCATCCACTTCCACGATGCAGAGCCGGCAGGCACCGTACGAGGGCAAATGTTTGAGCGTGCACAGGGAGGGGATGTAAACATCGCTCTCCCGGGCAGCCTCCAGGATCGTTATGCTCGACCGGACTTCAAGCTTTCTGCTGTCAATAGTGACTTTCAGTTTTTTTTCTCTTGTCATGATCTCTTCTCCGCGGTTCTTATGACGATGGCGTCACCGGCAATGGCGTCAAAACGACAGATTTCATAACAGGACCGGCATTTGATACATTTCGTCACGTCGAGGTTGTGAGGCTCTGAGCGAGGTCCGGTGATGGCTCCCGTCGGACAGACCCTGACGCAGGACTGGCAGCCGGTGCATTTTTCTTTGATTACCCGGTATTCAATCAGGTCTTTGCATACCGTGGCCCTGCAGCGCTGATCCTTTATGTGCTCGAGATACTCATTCCGAAAGTAGCGAAGGGTGGTGAGAACCGGGTTGGGCGCAGTCTGGCCGAGACCGCAGAGAGCGCCTTTCTTGATCGTGTCCCCCAAGGTCCTGAGGGACAAGAGGTCATCAGCCATCCCCTCCCCGTGGGTGATCTTGTCGAGCAGCTCCACCATGTGACGTGTCCCTACACGGCAGGGAACACATTTGCCGCACGATTCCTTCTGGGTAAAATCGAGGAAATACTTGGCCACGTCGACAATGCACGTATCCTCATCCATCACGATAAGTCCACCGGACCCCATGATCGATCCGACGGACGCGAGGGATTCATAATCTACGGGAAGGTCAAGGAACTCTTCCGAGAGACACCCCCCGGATGGACCCCCTGTCTGAATCGCCTTGAACGTTTTTTGTACCCCTCCGCCGATATCGAAGATGATCTCCCGGAGAGGGGTTCCGAGCTGCACCTCGATGAGCCCCGGTCGCCTGATTTTTCCTACGAGAGAGAATGTCTTTGTGCCCCGGTTTCCCTCTTTCCCGTATTTTGTATACCATTCTGCCCCGTTGCGGAGAATGTTCGGGAGTGTTCCCAGGGTCTCCACATTGTTGATGATGGTCGGGCATCCGTGGAGCCCCGATATGGCCGGGAAAGGAGGCCGTGACCTGGGCATACCCCGCTTGCCTTCGATTGACCCGATGAGAGCCGTCTCTTCGCCGCATACAAAGGCGCCTGCGCCCTCTTTGATCTTTATGTCGAAGGCGAAGTTCGAGCCAAGGATCTTCGTGCCTAAAAGCCCATACTCTCTCATCTGCGCGATGGCGGTCTTGAGCCGCTTGATGGCTAAAGGGTATTCGGCCCTGATGTAAATAATACCCTTGCTCGCGCCGATCGCATAGGCTGCAATCAGCATCCCCTCGAGCACTGCATGGGGGTCCGATTCAATGAGGGACCGGTTCATAAATGCACCAGGATCGCCTTCGTCGGCATTACAGATCAGGTATTTTTGCTCGTCCGGTGCATTCCGGCATACCGTCCATTTCTTGAAGGTGGGAAAGCCTGCACCACCACGACCCCTGAGACCCGCCTGCCGCACCACCCCGATCACGTCGTCCGGAGACATCCGGAGGGCTTTCATCAAGCCCTGGTAACCGTCAACGGCAAGGTACTGATCGATATCCTCCGGATTAATGAGCCCGCAGTTTCTGAGGACTATCCTCACCTGCGGTTTCAGCATGGGGAGCTCGTAGAACCTCGGTATGTCGTGGTACGAATTGGTGCCGAAGTGGCCTATGGCGGCCTTGGCAAAGGGAATGCCCTCCCGGAAGTGGGCCTTCAGGATATTCTGAAGGGTCTTTGCAGTCACGTTATTATAGCTCACCCGGGGCTCTCCCGGCATTTTCACATCAACAAGAGGTTCAAGGTAGCAGGGGCCTATACAGCCTACCTCGACCACCCTGGCCTTCACCCTGTTCTCTTCAATAAACCTGTTGATGTCGGAGAGGAGCTCCGGCGCTCCGGCCGCCCTCCCGCACGAGGCTGCGCCCACGTAAATGATCGGTTCCCTGTTGTCTGTAAATTCCTCCCATTTCTTCCTGGC
>Ga0180028_1272734_pt1 | contig 10415 bp, 1 predicted proteins | sample BioARNtimezero_FD_135970 | JGI IMG/M metagenome (GOLD analysis project Ga0180028, IMG submission 135970) | Anaerobic biogas reactor microbial communites from Seattle, Washington, USA - Biogas_R1-A RNA time zero (Metagenome Metatranscriptome) | ecosystem: Engineered > Bioreactor > Anaerobic >...
AACGCACATACAAACAAAAATACTATAACAATGGGTGCGCCTACAGGTGTAGCTGAAATTATCAATGCTACAACAGGCGCAGATGCAGATAAAATAAATTTCTGGAATTTAATTATAGCACCTAACACAAAAGCAATTACAAGTAGTAGTTTTGTTATTAAGAATTTACTTGATGTTCAGCAAAATGCTTCTTTGATAGCTGACAATGGTACTATCTATACAGGCGGAAAAGCTGGAATTCTTGGAAGTAATAATCCTGTAACAATTTCTAATGCTTCTGATCATACGTTAATATTCAACGATTTAACGATGAATCAAAATACAGTAACTTCTACTAACTGGAAGATATCAGGAAATATGCTATTAGCCAATAATACATACTTCAAAGCTGATAACGGTACAGTTTCGTTTGCAAATTATGCAGAGAAGAGCATAAAAACAGGAGCAGGCGGAGCTTATACATTCTTCGGATTAGAAATTACAGATGGTTCTAAAGTTTTATTAGATGCTGCTGCAATAACAATAGCTAATAACAACATCAACAAAGACGGTGCTGGATTTTTTGCACGCGGAACAGGTCAATTTGGTGTTGCAGCTACTACAAATAAAGTTATTTTTGATTCTGACAATATGATAGCAACAGCTGGACATCCAAAAACAATAGTAACAGGTGGAGATCAAACAGTTCAATTTGGTGTATTGGAAATCGCAGCAACAGCTAACAACGAAGTAGTTACAGAAAGTAGCTTTGTTATAAGAGCTACAAATCATGCAACAGACTTCCCATTTGTAGCTCGTGGTGCAGGCGCAAGATTCAATGCAACAGGCGGTACTATAGAGTTTATAAATATTGACAATACAGCTACTAACTATACAATAGCTTCACTTTCACCGGCATCAACTACTTTTAATAACATATTAGCAGGAAATCTTGTAAACAATACTAGAGTAAGAGTTAATGCTGGAGATGAAATTTTTGTACGTGGCAATATAACAGTAAATGACGTAGCTGAGTTTTACGCTATTGCTGATAATACAAAAGTTGCTATGGTTGGAAGTGCTACACAAACTTTAGGTGGAACTTCTTTATCAGCAATTCCAATTAGATTTAGCAATCTACAAATTAACAAAGCTAATCAAACAGACAGAGTTATCTTAGGTAATGATGTTTCTATCACTGGAGTAGCAGCTCCAGCTACAACAAGTTTAATATTAACAAAAGGTATATTAGACTTAGGCGAAAGTTCTTTGACTGTAAGTTCACCAGCAGCTTCAGGATTAGTTTCACGTCATGATGGTGTTATAGATGGTAACAGAGGAACTTATGTAGTAGCTACAAATCATATGACTCCTATGTTAGAAGACCAATTCTTTATGGTTGACGGCGAACCAACTTTATATAATTTAACAGTTCAAGTAGCACATACTACTGCTAATAACTTAACTGTAAATGGATTATTAAACTTGGAAGCTGGAACATTTACAGTAGGTACAGGCGCAAGTGCACAAAATCCAATTAAATTAATTGCTAATGGTAACTTAACTAGAAGTAGTGGACTATTAGATGGAGATGCAACAAAATCTTTGTTAGTATTACAAGGAACAGGTGCAGCAAATCCGGGCATGAGTAATAGTTATTACAATGGTGGAGATGCATTCCCATTGGAAGTTGCTCGTCAAGAGAGTTTAGGTGGAAATTTAACAATGCGCGCAAGCTCTATGTTGAGAATGAATAGCGGAGTTAATACATTAGCTCTCGAAGGCAATACTCTTACTTTAGATGCAACAGGCGGAATTGTTATGGTTTCTGGAACTATAGATGCTGATAATTTGTCAACAGTTAATTTTGTTACTTTACCTGAAATTCCTGCAAACGTATTTTTACGTGGAGAATGTGGTACATTAATAACTGGAAGAACAGGCGCTAATAATATTTTAACATTGCGTGGAAATGTAAGAATAAATAATACATTTAATGCTCCTGGCGACATAATAGTTAAAACAGATGATAATATTTTAACTTTTGGTCCAACAATGGTATTGACAAATCCATTTACAACTGGTTATGTTTTTGGAAATCTAAGGAGAACAGTAACACAAACTTTACCAATAGAATTTAAAATCGGTAAGAGTTTAAACGCAGCTGCCAATCCTGTTCCTGTTACATTACGTTTAGCATCTGCTGGAAACAGCCAAGAAATTACAGTTAGTGCTAATGCAGAAAATCCAACGTATGGACGCGGTGGAAATCCAGACAATGCAATCCCAACAACTTGGTTTATAACTCCAGAAGACGTTACAATGAGAGACAGTGTACAAGTTAGCTTTGGTAAATTTACTCCAGCTGCTACATTAGCAAATGTAACTTTCCCTGCAAGATGGAATGAACAAGCATTATCTTGGGATGATTACAGAAACGAAATAACTCCGGTTCCTAACACAGGCACATCTGTAGCTATGATAGGATATCCTGTTACAAGTTTAGCTAATTTGGCAGGCGCTTGGACAATATTCCAAGCAGACGAAGCGACAGACGCGGCAAAAGACAGAGCTATTGCTATCAACATGGACAAAGTTATGGTTGTAAACATAGAACCAGTTCCAGCAACAGCTAATCGTTCTTTCAAAGCTACAGTACAACTACAAAATCGCTATGGACAACCAACAGTAGATAGTAAAAACATAGTAGTAAAATTAGAATTAAAACAAATAACTGGTGCAGGCGCGTTTATTTCTACTCCAGAATTAACATTGCCAGCTGGTACAACTACTTTGGTATTCAATGGACTTGCTATAAATACAGCAGGTATATATCAAATAATTGCAAGAGATACAGCAGCTTCAACAACTACTTATCAACCAGCAGTTTCAAAAGCATTTGCTGTTTTGGATAATGCTCCAGACGTAGCAGCTAAATTCAACGTTCCAGCATTTTCAAATGTTACTAGCACAAGCTTAACTGTAACTTGGAAAACAGGTGTAGCGGCCGAGAATTCTATATTAGTTGCTAAAGCTATTAGCCCGATAGATGGCGAAAAAGATACTCCACAAAATAGTGTAACTTATATACCTAATACTATTTTTGGTGCGGGTAGTAATATAGGCGATGCAGTTGTACTTTATAATTCTAAAATTGCTGGCGGTGCAGGTACACTAGTTTCAGCTAATATAACAGGCTTACTTCCAAATACACAATATTATTTCTATGTTTATAATTATACAGGCGACGAAGGTTATCAATCTTATAAAGCTAGTTTACCAGCAGTTGTAACAACAGCAGGAACAATAGACGATGATATAGCATTTGGAATTAACAACACACGCGGTTTATCAAAAACAATCGGAACTAACGCGCCTGTTGCTGGAACTATCAGAGCAGAAGGCGATGAAGATTGGTTTAACTTCATGGTTACAAACGCTGCACCTAATTTACGTGTTAAATTACAAGGCTCAACTGGTGCTAATTTAGCAGGTGATTACACAATAGAAATCTATGATTTCACAGGTCGCAGAATAAGACGTTCTACATTAAACGGTACAGTTTCAGAGGCGCAAGTAGCTAATAACTTACCAGCTGGAACTTACACTGTTCGTATTTTTGCGAAAGATGGATCGTTCTACAAGAAAACAGGTGACGAATACAAATTAATAGTAAACACATTTGGTACAGAGATATTTGCAGTAACTCCGTAGTTTTTTGATTCATTGTTGGCTTATAAAAAGGTGTTTTTAATTAAACACCTTGCCAACATACAAACATAAAACTACATATTATTCTAAAAAAAAATATAAGGATTATAATAAAATGATTAGAAAAACAGAAAAAAGAGTAAAAGCTACTGTTAGCTTTTTGTTAGGGCGTTTGATAGTCTTTGCATTCGTTCTTTTAGGGTTTGCTGCAGATATGTTCGCCCAGAACCAATATGAGATGACTCTAACTCCACGTCGTCTTGGTAATCAAGTGGGTGTTGAGATTTGGGTAAAAGCTATAGCTCCAGATGTACTTCCACTTGGAGAGATGAATATTGGTGTTTCTTATAATGGTGACAAGTTATTTGCTGCTTCTAATTCTGCAGCTAATATGCCGTCATCACAAACAGATGCTGTGCAGTATGACGTAGATGCGCCAGCTCCAGCACCTTATTATCAAATAGTTTCAGAATTTCATAATCGTAACGGTTTTCGTTCTCTTTATAGTTCAAGACCTTATGGTAACGACAACGGAACTGAAACATTTGTAGCTGTGTTAAATACTATGGTTGATGCAGGCGCAAGCAATCCTGGATTTGTTCCGGCTTCAACAGGAAGAGGTTCTTTTATAGGAATGTTGCGTTTTGATATTAGAAATGCAGATGTACTTACTGACGCAGATCTGGCTAAATTTAAATTTTACTCAGGTTCACTTAATACGACTGTTATTAAAGCTGCTGATGCTAGTACTACTTTAACAGATGTGGTAGACTTTGTTGATCCACAAGATTTTACTATACGTGGTATTACTATTCTTAATCCGGGCGCTTTTTCTGGACAAACAGTAAATCGTTATCCTAATATACCATATCAATCAATGGGTGATAATCACGGATATCCGATTTATTTTGAAAGAAGTGGTCTTGCAACTCCAGATATAATTAAAGGCGTTTATGGAACTCCACGTTATGCTTATAGTTTAGAGTATTCTTTGAATAATGGTGCTAGTTATACTGAATTTGCTAGAATTGCAGAAAACAGAACACGTAATTCTCAAATGACTACGCCTGCTCTTTTAAATTCAAACGTTCAAGGAATGGTAGATTTCCCAACTAGTGACAATGATTATTATATCACAACAGGTAATGTAAACCCATTGCCATTAGATGTAACAACAGAAGCAGATTTATTAGATATTCCTGATGGACCCGGTCTAAACACTGTTGGTTACGGAGGAGTTTTACGTACTATTTGGAAAGGCGATCCTAATTTCCCATTCCGTTCAGAAACAGCAAGATTGCGTATTTCACAAATAGAGCCGAAAAATATTTCAGCAATCACAAGTATAGATGAAAATTCAAGACCAGTTTACGATGAGTCAAATACTACTCGTCATGGTTCTTCACCTTATAATTTTATTTTAGGTCGCTTGTTTTTCACTCAACTTAGTGGAAACTGTCAGTATTTAGTATCGGAACGTAATTTCTCAACTCCTGCTACTTTCACGGTAGAAGCTTGGATTAACTTGAACGAGGACAAAGGCGAAGGCGCTGAGGTAGGTATAGTAGCTAGTAGTAGTGGAATGGCATCAGCTCAAGAAGGCGGTTGGATGCTATACTTAAAAGATGGAAAATATCCTGCATTTAGAGTGCGCGATAATTATTCAGACACAGTTAGATATATAGGCGAAGTAGTATCTCCACTTCCAGTGACTGTTTACAGCGGAAGAGATGTTGATAATAATATTATATTAGACGGCAATCATTCAGCAAACTGGACACATGTAGCAGCTATAGTTAATTCAAATATAGTTTCGCTTTATGTTGATGGTGAAAAAGTTGACGAAGTAGTAAATAATCAAGGTGTTTCTGTACGTCCACTACAAACAAAAATGCCAATCTGGATCGGTGTAAATCCAAATCTTTATGACGACACTGGATATTTAGAAGAAGCATTTTTCACTGGAGGTGTAAAAGAAGTAAAAGTTTGGCGTACAGCTTTGACACAATCAGATTTGCGTAGATATACTTCAGGCGTTGTAGATCCTACTAAAAATCTTGAAGATATAGAAAACAGTACTAAAACAGCTTTAGAAATTTATTATACTTTCCAAGGCGTTAAATCTGATGCAGCAAGTGATCCTACTTATCAATGGAACCAAAACCCACTTAATTTCTTTAATGCTTGTACATCAGGCGCTTCAGCAGCTAATGAATTACTTGTGTTTAGACCTGATGCGTCTCACATCAAATTAACATCACCATCATGTGGTGAAGGTGTTAGTAACATAAAAGGTAGAACTTATGAAGTTCGTTGGGTTGCATTTGGTGTTGGTAGTTCATCGCCAAAAACAGGACCAGGCGCAGGTGACGTGATGATTCAAGTTAGTCGCGACGGCGGTCAGAATTGGTTCGATGCTATAGGTACTTTCAAATATGATGAAACAACAGGTGGAACATTTGCTTTGCCTCTTGATGACGAAGAAGTTGAAGCTAGTACAGCTATTTGGGAGCCATATAACAACGTTACTCTTACAAGTATAGCTAATGACTTGCAAGGCGTTCTAGCTATAGATGAAAACTATGCTAAAACAGCACTGCTTAAAATTAGTGGAACCGAAGCAAATAACCAAGAAAGTGTGTTTGCAGTTTCTCAGCCATTTACAGTAGCGCCTCATTTTGCATTGAAAAATAGACCTACTACTAAAATGACAATACAAGAAGGTTCTAAACTAAATATAACTAGCCAAAATGCATATATAGAAGCTTGGATAAAACCTTATACATTCCCTAAAGAAGGTTCAGCAGTTGAGTATTATCCAATAATCACTAAAAAAGATCCTCTTGCTCCAACAGATGCAGAAGGTTTGCACTATGCATTAAGATTACGTTCAGATGGTAGATTACAGTTTGATTTAGGTTCTGTAGCAGGCGGTACAGGCGCAATAGATGTACGTACAGCTATTAGTGATCCAGTACAAAGAATACTAGAACCAAATGTTGTTGAGTATGATTCAGTTTGGGTTCACGTAGGTGTTTACTTATCAATTCCTGAAAACGGAACTGCTTCTCAGATTGTATTTTACATAGACGGTAATCCACAAGATGGCGAAGCTAATGTCAGACAACTTGGTAGTGGTATAGTACTAGACAAGTCTAATACTTATCCAACTATGATCGGTTACGAAGATTCAAAAGATGCTGATGCTATTTTCTTTGATGGCGAAATGAGAGAAGTACGTTTCTGGAGAAATAACCCTGCAGGTTTAACTCGTAAGTCAGATCCTGCTTATCCAAATACTAACGACTTAGATAACTTCATTCAAGGTTCATTAACAGTTAGAGCTAATGAATTAGGACATTTTGGTGCTATTAATTATGCTCAAGGCTTAATAGCTGCATACTCAATGGACGGTGGAAGCTGGGTAAATAGCGGTCAAGACAATACAGTTCCTGTATATCCAGTAGATCCAGAATTGTTAGCTCGTACTTACTCCGCTTGTGGAGAAAGAGAATACGCTGCAACTATGCCTTATATTAAATTAGTTGAGCCTAAATATGCTCAATCTGTAGAAAACACAGAAAAAGAACTTCGTGTTCGTTGGGTAGGTTTTGACTATAATAGAAATGACTTAGTTACATTTACAGCTGGAGAGGTTGCACCAGGAAAACATGCAGACTTAGGACTTTCAGTAGAAGGTGGTGGTGGTAGTACAAACAGACATTATCCACCAGTAGCTAGTGTTAGATACAACGCTGCTTATTTACAATCAATGAATCTTCCAGAATCAGTTAGTGCTTTTGAATTCCCAGGAACAAATAGTCGTCCACAATTCGCTGCTCTAATGGATCTGTCAATAGCTAATCCTGATGTAAACAAAGATCTAGTGTACAGCGATCAAGGCGCAATAAATGCTGCTGCTATAAACGGTAGATTTAGACTTTATGCAAGAGCAAGTATAAACTCACCAACGCCATTAGAATATGACAATGACCTTGGCGCAAGCGGAATTATTCGCACTTTGATGAGTGAATCTCCGAGCTTTACTATTACGCCTCCAAGTAACTTTACTCTTAGAATGTTGCTAGAAGGTTATCATGACAGAGGTAAAACAAATAACATTGGACGCACTTTTGAAAACAACGGTGTTAGAATTAGATTCTACAGAGACAATGGCGGAGCTCCAAGTGATTTGATTCCAAATTCAACTGTAGTTTCAACTAAAGGTTACACAAATGATCCAACAGTTAGAGACCCTGCTAATCGCAACAACGGTCAGAATAATTTTGCTAACATTCCATTTGTATTACCGGAAGTTTTTGATGGCAAATATTATGTTGTAGTTGATCACCAAAATTATTTACCTGTAATGTCAGCATATCCTGCTACGTTTAGATTTACAGGCGATGATTTAGAAACTTGGGATCTAGAATCAGGTTGGGATTTCCAATCTTGGAATGGTAAAAATAATAATTATATGCCTCAGGCTGACGGAACTGCAACTCCTGTAGTATTTGGAACTTCATTTGCAGCTTATGCAGATGATAATAACTATACAGCTGATAGATTTGATGGAAAATGGCCATTGACTGGATTAAATTATTCACAAGGTGGTGCTGCTTATTCTAATCCAGATGCTACTAATGCTTTTGCAGCTTTAGTTGCTGGTGATGTTGAAAGAGACGGTCAAATCAATGCTGCTGATAGAGGTTTGATGAGAAATCAAGCTGGTTCCAGTAATCCTAAATTTGATTTAACAGGAAAAGGTTACTCAAACGCTATAGACAGAACTATTGTTGATCATAACACCGACAAAGTATCTTCATTGCGTAATTTGGCACTAAGACATGATCTTTATCCAGTAAACGAAGCGCCTGTTAGTCATATTAGCGATGCATTCAAATATATGACAGATGCAAATCCGCTTAATGTAATAGACAAAAACAATCCAGAACAATCACTTGTTATGCGTGAAAATGCAATAGCTTACATCGAAAATGGTGGTGATATTATTCATACTGGTAAAGTTGGAAATGTTATTTTGTCAGGTAATGTTGACTATAAAGTAACAGCTACTCCAATGATTAATAATCAATATGTAGATGTTCCTATTTATATTCAAAATGTAGGCGGAGATTGGGCGCTAGCTAATGGAACTTTTGCTATTACTTATGATCCAACGGTATTGTCATTCAATTCTATGATACAAACAGAAACAGTTATTTTTGACAATAGAAATGACTTAGGTTACTTGAAAGCATATACTGCTCCAACAGATAATCTTAACAATGATGGAACTATAGACCCAGTAGCTAATACTCGTTCGATAGAAATCAACTTTGATGCTTACTCTAAAGATAAAAAAGGTCAAAATGTACCTGCAGTTAAAACTTACTTAGGTACACTAAGATTTAATGTTCTTCGTGGAGATGAGAGTTTCATTTTTGATTGGTCAGAAATTTGTGCGGTATTAGACGTTGAAGGTTCAGATGTTACTTCAAAAGGTACATTTGAAGTAATAAGACCTATAATAGTAAACAAAAATATCGAGATTATTACTCCTAATGGTGGAGAAGTTTATGAAGGCGGAAGTACAAATAGTATTGTTTGGAGCTATCCAAATATAAACAAACAAGTGTTTATCGAATACTCGACAAACAATGGTAGCAGTTGGACAAAAATCAACTCTCAACCTGTGCAAGTAACAATAGGCAATTATACTTGGAACACTCCAAGAATAAATTCAAGTCAGTGTCTTGTAAGAATAGTAGATGCTAACGGTGGTGAACAACTTGCTCGTAGTAAATCTGTGTTCAGCATTGGTATTGCTCCAACAGAGATAACTCGCCCAAGTTCAGCAGATCCAACTTATGCATCTGGTTCTAAAGACTTCATAAAGTGGTTCAGCAATGACAAAGTTTCTGTTTATTTTGAGTACTCAGAAAACGGTGTAAGTAACTGGAAAAAAGTAACAAACGTTGTTAATTCTGATGCTGGTCAAGTTGCTTGGACTTTACCAACAGCTAATACTAAGAGTGCACATGTTAGAATGGTTAATGCTCAGAATGGAGAAGTATTATCAGTTTCTACTCCATTTAAGATTCTTACAGGTTCGTTTGCTATTAACACGCCAAAAGCTGGAGATACTTACAAAGCAAACCAAAAAACACAGGTTAGATGGACTTCGGCAAACGTAACTACATTTACACTACAATTCAGTAAAGATGCAGGTTCTACATGGGAAACATTAGCAACAGATATCAAAGCTGTTAACAGATCTTGGAATTGGACAATTCCAAATGTTAATACAAAAACAGCTATTATCAGAGCTATTTACAATAATGACCCAATGTTAGAATATGCTCGCACAGGTTTGTTTACAATAGAGAATACTAGTGATATTGCGGATGATTTTGAAAGATTTACAATTGCAAGCGTAACTCCTAACCCAGTTTCTGAAGTTGCAAATGTAACTATTTCTGTTCCTAATGAATCACGTATCAGTGTTGCAATTTACAATGCAGCTGGCGATAAAATTATAACTCTAGCTAATTCTGAAATGTACAGCACTGGAACACACACATTAAGCTTTAATGCAAGCACACTTGCTTCAGGAGCTTATGTAGTGCGTATGCAAGTTGGAAACGTAACTATTACTAAAGAATTTGTGAAAATCAAATAATTTAAGTTATAGAATTACGCTACTAACAGCTTAAATAAAAGCC
>Ga0180028_1113023_pt1 | contig 10323 bp, 9 predicted proteins | sample BioARNtimezero_FD_135970 | JGI IMG/M metagenome (GOLD analysis project Ga0180028, IMG submission 135970) | Anaerobic biogas reactor microbial communites from Seattle, Washington, USA - Biogas_R1-A RNA time zero (Metagenome Metatranscriptome) | ecosystem: Engineered > Bioreactor > Anaerobic >...
ACCATTGAAAACCATGAAAAAGACTGTATGTGCGGCCCGTTGTGCCGTTTTCGTTGTTTTGCTGGCCGGACTGCCGGTGTTCGGAGAAACGGTATCGGTTCCGGATATTGAAACACGCATCCGTAATTCGGGAAACGAAGTTCCTTCGTCGGCGCTCCCGGTTTTCCGCCTTCCGCCACCGGTTGAACTGCCTGAGGAACCGGACCGGGCTGAACCCGTCGTTCAGACAGAACCGGTTTCCCCCGATCCCGCACCGCCCGTGGAAACCGGTGTAGTTGCTGATGTCAAACCGGCCGTTACCGGCCATGCGAGCGTAGGGTCCGGCTATCCGGGGAATCTTGCCGGCGAATTTGCCGTAGCACAGCCTGAAGGCGCGTATCCGGGCTATTCCGCCCGTTTTGGGTATGCCTCAGCGGACGGCTACGGGGGAAAGGATCTCGGAAGCGGCTTCTTTGACCGGTCTGTCGGTTTGTCGCTCCGGGCCTTCAGCGAAACCGGTCCGCATCCCTGGTATGCTGCCGTTTCCATAGGGGACCGGGCAAACGGTCTCCAGGGAGTTCATCCCGCCTATTCAAGCATTTCCCGCCGGCTTGCCGGGGTAAACGCCGGAGTCGATCTGTATTCCTTTGGAGAAAACGGTCCGCTCCTGTCGATTTTTCTGGACAGTCAGGTTTTTTCTTCGACCGCCGAACGCGGGTACGCGGATCCGCAATTGGGTGCTGATATCGATGATTACCAGGGATATTATCTTTCCCCGGGAGTCCGCCTTACCATAACCCCGGCGCAATTCCGCCTGTTCCTGGATGTTACCTATGCCCTTGATACGGTGGTTGATCTGGACGATCTTCATGCCGTTTCGGCATCGTTTTCCGCGTTCCGTGCGTTCGGCTCGCTTGATCTGGGCGCCGGTGCGGAATTTCACAGTGATACCGAAGAACGGTATCTCATACCTTTTTTCGCACGCCTCGACTGGAATCCGGAAGACGGTCTTTTTGGCCCGGTTTCCCTTTCCGGCGGGCTCCGTTCGGAACGGAGAACGGTGTTCGATCTTGCCCGCGAAGATCCCTTTGTCTACCTTGGCGGTATGCCGGTTCACGCGGCCGACTGGTTCGGATCATTCAGTGTGACGGTCAAGCCGCTCACCGATGTCCGCCTCTCGTCGTCTGTCGATTACCGCAAGACCGCTTTTGACCGTGCCTATCCGGTTCTCACGGACGCGTTTACTCCTGACCAGCGGGTTTTCTGGACGCTCGCCGACCGCGAGAGCCTGGTTGTCGCCGCGGGTATTATGTATACCGGTGAACTTTTCTCGGTTGAAACAGGATACCACGGTGAGCTCATGGACGAACTGTGGGCGTCGCATCTCCATGAAGTGAACGTGACGGTCTCGGTCCATGATCCGGCTCCCCGAAGCTTCTGGGCAGCAGAAGCTACGCTCGTGGTAATGCCCGATTCGGACGAATTGCCGCGCGCCGGCCTCTCCGGACGCGTCTACCCGCTGCCGCGGCTGTCCGTAACGCTCGCCTTTGAAGACATCCTGCCGTCCTTGTTCGACGAGGTTCGCATGATTAACGACTTGTACCGGGAACGGAGCGGATCGGTGCTCCTCTCGGCCCGGTTTGAATTCTGACAGTAACGAGGAATGGAGGTTCCCATGATTGCAATTCTGATTTCCGGCGGTCCCGCCATGATACCCATCCTGCTGTGCGCGCTGATCGCCACGGTCATCATCATTGAGCGGGTCAGGTATTTTTCGTCAATAAAGAAAGGCCAGCGGGATCTGCTTCCGCGCCTTAAAAGCTCCCTGGACAAGGGTCATTACGACGAGGCCGCCGCAATCTGCGACACGGTCGAAAGCCCGGTGTCCCGTCTCATGAAAACGGGTATCGCGTACCGGGAGTACAGCGAGGCGGCCATCAAGGAAGCCGTCATGAACCAGGCGAACCGTGAAATCCCGCGGCTGGAGCGATATCTCTCCACATTGGGGACGATAGCGAATATCGCGACACTGCTCGGCCTTCTGGGTACGGTTACCGGTAACATCCAGGCGTTCGGAGTACTCGGCGACATGGGAACCATGGGAAATCCGGCCGTACTCGCCGGAGCCATTGCCCAGGCGCTGGTTACCACGGCTACCGGACTCATAGTCTCGATCCCGGCCATTATTTTCTATAATTACTTCATTGCCGAAGTAAACCGGATGATCACCGAAATGGAATCTTCCGTCAGTGATCTTGTCCTTTTGCTCGCGGCGGGGAAAAGGAATTCATGAAGTTCAAACGGAGACTCGAAGCACGGGCAGGGGTAGACCTGGTTCCCATGATCGACGTTGTTTTCCAGCTCATTCTCTTCTTTTTGGTGGCCACGACCTTCGCGGTATTGCCGGGGATTGAACTCGATCTTCCGGTATCGTCCACGGCGGAAAGCACCCGGACCAACGGAATTACCATTTCGGTGTCCCGTGAAGGGCAGCTCTACGTGAATTCTGACGAAGTTGCCCTTGAGGCACTGGATGAAGCGCTCATGGCTGTCGCCGTCGACGGCGCCCGCGAAAAGGTTCCGGTCAGTCTGGAAGCCGACGCGGCTGTCCCGAACGGGCAGATCGTGCAGATTCTGGATTCGCTGCGGCGAACCGGATTTACGGGCGTAAACCTCCGGACCGTGGACAGGTAGCCGCATGCTTGAACTGGACGCACGGGACAAAAACAGACTTGCCCAAAGCTCGATCATCGCGGCAGCGGTCTGGCTCGTCATGCTGATTATTTTCACGCTGTTACCGGTTATGCGGGATGTCCCCGAGGAACGCGCTTTCCCCGAGGTGCGCATCACGCTGAACCGGGAAGATCCGGTGCCGGTACAAACCCGGACGGTAGCGCCGGCGACGAGTTCAGCCGAACCGGCCGTACGTCCCGCCGCGGCGCGGCAGGAAAAATCCGCACAGAAACCCGCCAACGCGCCGCCGGTGCGGCAAAAAAACGTCTTCGGGGCTCGGAATCCCGGATTTTCAGAGTACGTCCGGCCGGGAAGCGGCCGCGCCCTCGGGAGAATATCTTGATTTTTCCAGCGATCGGCCACGGGAACAGACTGTCCGGGAACCCGGTCCGGTACTCCGCGAATTTGAGGGCAGTGCGGCACGCGTTGACGAACCGGCCGCGCGGCAGGGAACCGCCACCGTGGAGGGCGGAAGCCGCGTTTCCGCTGCTTCGGATGAAACGCTCCAGGCCCTGGACCGGATCCGTGCCGGCAATGAGGGCGGTGTGACCGTTCCGGACGGAGCCGCTTCCACGTCTCCCGCTTCGACAACCGGCCGCACCGCGGACACCGACGTGGCAACCACGCCCGGCATGGTAGGCCCCATAACCTTTGAAGGCACTGCCCGCCGCCTCCTGTATCCGGCGAAGCCCGGGATCATCCTGCCTCCCCATTTGGCGCGGCTCATTGATTCGGACCGATCGGTAACGGTGCTCTTTGTTGTCCGTGCGGACGGCTCGGTTCCGGCTTCCCTTGTCCGGTTCAGCCCCTCGGCTCTTTTACCGCCCGAGGTTCAGAATTATCTTAAAAACGAGTTTTCAACCTGGCGGTTTGAACGCGGCAGCGACGATGGACAGGCGCGGTTCCTGTATAGTATAACAGTACAATGATATCCGGAATCGACGCCGTTGCGTTTGATATTGACGGCACCCTCTATCCGAATTCAGCCCTGTACCGGCGCATGATTCCCTTTTTTTTGACCAATGTCCGCTTCATGCTGGCGTTCGGCGAAGTCCGCCGTGAAATACGCCTCTGGCAGGAAGCCCATCCCGGCGAAGCGCACGAGGACTTCTTCACCTGGCAGGCGTCCCTCATGGCCGGGCGTCTCGGCGGACCGGTTGAGGCCATGAAAACAACGATCAGGGAACGCATTTACGAGGGCTGGCAACCGGTGTTCGCAAAAGTCCGCCCCTTTCCCCATATCCACGCCTGTTTCACCGCCTTCCGCGACGCCGGGCTGAAATTGGGGATTCTGTCGGATTTTCTCCCCTCCCAGAAAGGATCGGTATGGGGTGTAGCCCCGCTCTGCGACGTGGTCATGGGGTCGGAAGAAACCGGCGCGCTCAAGCCCTCTCCGGTTCCGTTTCTGGCTCTTGCCGACGCACTCGGCGTTTCTCCCGACCGTATGTTATACGTGGGCAACTCGGTTTCTTCCGACGTACAAGGCGCTTCCGCCGTCGGCATGAAGACGGCCTGCGTCGTTCATCCCCTGGCGCTCACCGCAGGATACCGAATTCCCGGTGCGGACATTTCTTTTTCTTCCTATCGCAAATTGACCCGGAATGTGCTAAAATAGCTCATTACATATTCTGTTTACAAAGGGCGGCCGGTAATGATTTTTACTCCCGGAAACATACTTACCCTCTGCATAACCATTGTCCTGTTGGTGCTCTACCGGCAGATGGACAAGGGAAACCGTTCCATCGAGAAGGTAAAGCGGTTCGGAGACAAACTCAAGGATGATCTGGCCCTGTTTTTAAAGGAACGCACCGCGAAGCTCGAGGAATCCTCGCTCGCGCTGGACGTTCAGCAAACCAAAGCGGTCGCCGCGGTCAAGCGGCTCGAGGCTATCCGGGCCGACCTGGAAAAAAAAAGAAGCGGACCTTCTTGAGCGTACAAAGGCCGTATCTTCCTTCGGAAAACAGATCGCGTCGTATGATGAAACAATCTCCCGTCTTCTTGAAATGACGAGACAGGCTGAAATCAATCTCGAGAAAATTACCGGTGAGTCCGAGTTTGTGGACAAGCTGGGACGAACGCTTGCCGCGTCCCAAAAACAGCTCCATGAAATACATGCCGGCATCCCGGCACTCCGGGATGAATTTTCCCGGGAAAACCGCAATGCCCTTGAATCGGTGTATGCCGACACGGTAGAAACCTTCACCGCAACCCTTGGCGAACTCGAGAGCCGGATTGACGCGGCGCGCCGTGAATCCGCCACCCTGGTGGATTCCTCACGGGCTGAACTGGATCGCATTTTCTCCCGCGCGACCGATGAAGCCGTGCGGCGCGCGGATGCCCTTGAAGATACCGCCTTCCAGAAACTCAAGGAACAGGCGACCGAGCGGCTGGTTCATTTCAAGGATTCCTTCGAAGAAAAAGTGGGAAAACTGCATGAGCAGGCGAAGACCCGCATTATTGAAACCCAGCAGATGGTCAAGGAGTTCAAGACAAACTGGAAGGCCGAAGCGGACGAATTCCTCGAGGCAACCCGGGCCGAAATCCGCTCGCTCGACGATGAAAGTTCTTCATCCATTGCCGCCCTTCGTGAAAAACTGTCCTCAGCCGAATCGCTTGCCTGCGCCCGGTTTGAAGAATTTGAGGCCGAACTTCACCGTGTCGAGGCAGATCTCGACAAGAGTATCGGCGAAACCGCCCGCGTTTCACGCGAGAAGATCGAGTCTTTTGAACAGTCCATCGAGAACCGGCTTACCGGCGCCGAAAACGGCGCGTCGGAGCGGCTTTCCACTATTGAAACCCGTCTCGGTGAACTCGATTCCACCGTTACCCGCGCAATTGATACGGCCGGCAAAACTGCGGCCGCGCGGATCAATGAAATTTCGAAGGCGATTGATTCGTCCTTCGAGGTATACCGCACGGATGTGGAATACCGTCTGGAAAAGATGACGCATGTATTCTCGGATTCGGACAAACTCGAGGAGCAACTCCGGCTCAACCTGCGGGATACGGAACAGCGGGTTACCGATACCTTTGACCTGTATGTAAAAGATCAAAAAACCCGTCAGGATGAATTCGAGAAGTCGTTGTTCGCTTCCGCCGATTCCATGACGGAACGCATGAATACGCTGGAATCCGGGCTGAATGAGCTGAAGTCCCGTGCGTACGACAATGTTTCCGAAAAACTCAAGATGTTTGAAGACGACTTCTTCGCGGATCTCGCCAAGCGGAGCGACGCCATTACCGCGGCCCTCGACGGGTGGAAGTCCAGTGTCGACGAGCGGCTGGAGAGCCTCTCCGCTGAAAACGAAGCGGAACGACGCGACCTCGAAACGGAGTACACCGCCCGTCTCCAGGAGCGGCTCGCCGATATCGCCGAACAGTACCATGCACAGACAAAACGGCTGGAAGAACAGATTGCCGGGATCGAGACGGAGCTACGCGGCAAGATTACCGCGAGCGATCAGTCCATTCTGGACTTTGTCGAGCAATCGCGGCAGGAATTTGCCCACGCAAAGGATACCGCATCGCTCCATGTACAAAACGAGCTTTCGGCTCATGCCATAACCGTACAGGAAATACTGCGAAAACAGGAACGGGAGCTTGAATCCCGAACCAAAGAGTTCATCGATTCCATCGAGTCGTCCCGTACCGAGGCCGAATCCATGCTCGAAGGCATCCGGGCGGACTTTACCACCTGGCAGACACGGAATGAACAGCAGTTCACCGAAGCAAAACGGATGCTCGATGACCGCATCGTATCTCTTGATGATTCCGTCCGTTCGTCGATTGCCGACCTTGAGGCAGGATATCAGACCAATTACCGCGACTTTATCGCCGATACCGCCGAAGAACGCCGGGAAATCCGTGCGTCTCTCGACGCTCTGCGCGGGGACATAACGTCTTCCATGGAAGATTTCAGGCGGCGGTCAGTGGAAGCGCTGGAAGAGTTCAACGCGGCGTACGAAGAAATGACCTCGGGCACCGCCCTCCGTGTACGGGAGCATGCCGCGGAAACCGACCAGACAATCCGTTCCCTCAAATCCATGGTGCAGGATATCCGCGAGTCGGTTGATCAGACCCGGGAACGTCTCTTCGGAAAGGTTCAGAGCGATGCCCAGTCGTTGAATCAGACCATTGAAGAAATTGACAAAAAGCAAAAAGCGTTCATTGCGCAAACCAGAATTTATGACCGTGCGGACGAGATGAAGGCGTCGCTCGAGACGAGTATAGAAAACATCAAGGATGAAATTTCCCGTCTCGATATCTACCGTGAAACCATGAATACGCTTGAAACACAGTACGGTAAGGTACGGAAGCTTGAAGAGGAAGCGAACCAGAAGGTCTCGAAGTTCATGGCGGAGAAAAAGCGCATAGATATCCTCGAGTCGGACTTTACCCGCCTTCTTGCATTGTCCGATTCCATTGACCGAAAAATATCCGAGCTTACCCTTACAAATGACGATCTCCAGCAATACCAGGTGCAGATACGCCGGTTTGAAGAAAGCATCGCCGAAGTCAACACACGCTATGAACGGCTCGAAAAGAAAACCGTTGTCCTTGACCAAACGGTGGACGGCGTTGACCATGCCTTCGAGAATCTCCGGGATCTTGAAAAATCGCTCGAACAATGGAAAGAAGGCGTTTCCGGCATTCCGGAACAGCTTGAAACCATCCGCGAAACACTCGATGTCCTTATGGCAAGCCGTGAAAAATCTGCGTTCATGATTGAAAAACTGGAAACGCTTGATTCGGTTCTGGAAGACGTGGAAGCGCGGACCGAGAAGATGCAGACTGCCCGGGAGTGGCTCGCGCGGACGGAAACCCGTCTGGAGGAAATCTCGAAACAGTCCCAGGACCAGCTCAAGCTTCTGGGCGATTTGCTGAAACAGGATAGCGCCGCAAAGAAAACCCGTGGCGCGCCGCCCATCGGTATCCGTGAAAATGTCGTGAAACTCGCGCATCAGGGATGGAAGGTTGACGAAATAGCCCGTGCGCTTCATCTTTCACGGGGCGAGGTTGAACTGATTCTGGAATTGCCCCAAAAATAAGGCGGGTTTACCGGGAGAGCAGGCAGGTTGCCCAGACGGCGACTGCTTCGCTCCGCCCGACGGCCCCGCATCCTTCTCCGGTCTTCGCTTTCACAAAAACCTGGTCAGTATCCACTCCGAGAATTCCGGCTATCGAAGCGCGAACCGCTTCCCGCCAGGGGAGAAATTTCGGTTTTTCAAGCGCTACAACCGCGTCGATGTTTTCAAGTTGCCAGCCCTTGTCCTTGATTGCTGCCCATGCGGATGCAAGCAATTGTGCAGAATCCGCGTCTTTCCAGCGGGGATCTCCCGGCGGGAAAAACTCGCCGATGTCGCCGAGACCTGCCGCACCGAGCAGCGCGTCGGTAAGGGCATGGAGAAGGACGTCCCCGTCGGAATGTCCGTCTTCTCCTTTATCAAAGGGAATGTGTACACCGCCAAGCAGGAGCGGGCGGCAGGAAACGAGACGATGCAGATCGTAACCAATTCCGGTACGTATCATATGATATCTTCCCGGAACGTGATTTTTTTGTTTATCCGTTCACCCGGACAGGTAAAAACGTTTCCCACGTATAACCCCCAAATTTCCGCGTCATCGGTACAGAGTATGCTGTCCTGGGCTGCAAGACGATGTGCTTCAAGAAGTTCCTGAAAGAGAAAACCCTGCGGCGTTTGCACGGATACAATCCGTGATCGGTCCAGATGGCGTATGATACAACCGGTATCATCTATCTCCTTCTGGGTATCGATCGCTGGCAGGGCCGGAACTGCCGCCCCGTGCTCCAGGGTTGCCGAGAGGACCGCATTAATGAGTTCTTTTGAAACCCAGGGACGCGCGGCGTCATGAATGAGGACGGTTGCCGGAGATCCCCGGCCGATTGTTGAATGCAGAAAGAGGGATTCAAGACCATGACGAACGGACTCCTGACGGGTGCTGCCGCCTTCGGTAAAGAGTAGCCGGCATGAAGCTTCATCAAGCAGGGGGGCAATCCTGGTGTCGGCATCAATAACCCGACGGGCATGGGATTCGCCACCCGGAGGAACGGTTATCATTACCAGGGAAAAAAGACGGGTTTCCAGAAACGCATGTAGAGAAGAAGAGAGAACACTAATGGTACGCTCGCCGTTATCGGAGAGAGGAAGGTATTCCTTTTTTCCGGTTATTTCCATCCGCGAGGAATACCCCGCAGCAGTCAGTACCAGGGTATGAGTCATGGATCAATCGTCTTCGGAATCATCCTCATCTTCGGAAAGATCAGGGTCCAGGAAATCATCATCGTCTTCAATGACAGGATTGTCCGGTTCATCGTCGCTCTCGTCAATCTCGTCTACGAGAGGCTCAAGATGGGTATGAATGAGCCCTTCAACCTCTGACCGGGGTATATTGAGGGCATAAGTTATTTCGTCTTCAAGCAGTTTGCGCGCCGAATCATACAGCTTGCGTTCAAGTATGGGCAGTTCCTTGACCTTGCTGCGGTGGTACAGGGACCGTACGATGGTCGCTATGTCGATGACGCTGCCCTTTTTTAAAAGATCAAGATTCATCTGGTAGCGGAGCTTCCAGTCTGAAGGAATGGGTTCAAAATCTTCGGAAATGAGCTCAAGCGCCTTTTGAGCTTCCTTTTTTGAAACAATGGCCCGTATTCCGAGTTCTTCGGCCCGCAGTACGGGAACCATGACGGTCATGTCCGAAACCTCAAGGTATATAACGTAGTACAGGATCATGGTGTCCTTGAAACTGCGTTCCTTGATTTCCATTATTTTTCCGACACCCTGGCTGGGGTACACAATTTTCTGGTTAACCTTGAAGGTTGTTGACTGCCTCATATCCGTACCACTATAGCATAAATATGGACACTGGTCAAAGCCCGTACCGCATCGCCGGTGCAAGCGCAACACCCGGCAATGCCTGTTTCTGGACGAATTTTATGAACTTGAAGGGGTGTATGTCGAGGGCATTGGCATACCAGCCTTCAAGGCCGTTTGTGTCAATTACATTGAGCGAAGGATTATGGGACAGGGGAAGAATGACCGCGTTGTCCAGGAGCAGTTTCTCGGCCTCGGCCAGTTTCTCGTACCGGCGGAGGGGAGACTTTTGGGCAGAAGCGTCCGTGATTATCTGTTCATACTCGCGGTTTTGCCATCCCGAATCATTCAGGGACGAGGCAGGGCGGAACATTTCCAAAAATGCCAGCGGATCGGCAAAATCCCCGATCCAGGAAGTTACGCCTACGGCATAATCATCACTGCGAAGCGACGAGTAGTATTCCACGTAGGGAATGGCTTCTATTCGTACCGTAAAGCCGAGTGCTTCCCATGCCGATTTCAGCAGTTCCGCCATACCTGAAAAGTGATCGGTTTCCGGTATGCGAATAACCAGGACCGGTATGGATGCAAAGTCGGTAAGTCCGGCTTTTTCAAGAAGCTTTGCCGCTTCTTCCGGGTTATGCTGTTCGATTCCCGTGAGCTCCGGATAACCGGAAATCGGAAATACGAGTGTTTTTGCCGGTATGAGATAATTGGCGCGGAGCGCATTCCAGGGAACCGAAAGGAGGAGCGCGTTGCGCACTTCGCTTGTTGCCCA
>Ga0180028_1326783_pt1 | contig 10190 bp, 8 predicted proteins | sample BioARNtimezero_FD_135970 | JGI IMG/M metagenome (GOLD analysis project Ga0180028, IMG submission 135970) | Anaerobic biogas reactor microbial communites from Seattle, Washington, USA - Biogas_R1-A RNA time zero (Metagenome Metatranscriptome) | ecosystem: Engineered > Bioreactor > Anaerobic >...
ATAAAAAGCTGGAGTGAGTAGACAAGGCAGTTCTTTGAAGCGAGAGAGGTGGTTTGTGACTCCGCAGTTTTGAACGTGATGGCAAGTCGTTTGGGAAAAAAATAATCACACATAGCATGTGTGCAACGTACAAATCGTTTCATTAAAGGAGTATTGCTATGCCAATTCCAGCATATATGTGGCTTGAAGGTCAAGGTGGAAAAATCACTGGCGGATCAGTTGTTGCAGGTCGTGAAGGTAGTATTGAAGTAATCGAATTTCATCATGAAGTTCGTATGCCAACAGATCCTGATACAGGGGCTCTTACAGGCGTTAGAAAACACGAAGCTTTTCAGATTGTAAAGGCGTTTGATCAGTCATCACCACTTCTTTACAAAGCAGTATGTAATGGCGAATCGTTCCCGTCACTGAAGCTTGACTGGTATAGAATTGACGAAAAGGGTGATGAGGTTCTTTATTTTACTCATCAGCTCAAGGATGTAAAAGTGTCCGCAGTTGAGCCTCTTATGTACAATGTAAAGGCTAAAGAGTTTGAAAAGTATGTTCATATGGAAAAAGTAAGCTTCCGTTATGCTGAAATTACATGGGAATATACTGATGGTGGTCTCATTCATACAGATTCATGGAATGCTGGTCGTTAATCAGATCCTTTGAGATAGTATGTTACATAACAAGGCGGTTCTTTGTATAAACAGGGAATCGCCTTTTTTTACTTTTTCTAACGGTTTTGATAAGAAAATAAACCAAAATAATGTGATTTTTTGTTTGACCTGTTATAATCTCAAAAATTATATATATAAAGTATCATCCGAATTGGTTAGTGGAATATTGGCTTTTATAAATCTGTAGGTAACTACGGTTTATAGGATCATTTTCTGTTGATACAATAATTCGCTTAAGAACACTTAAAAGGAGTCGCTTTATTTCTTCCGAGCACCTTTCAGCACTGGTAACGCTTTTTAATGGCGGTACGTCATTTGGTGAGGACATCAATTATGATCCGGGGTTTGAATTAATCAAGGCGGAGATTCTAAAACTTGGCGGACTTGATTACGAGCTTATTGAGCAAAAGTCACTGGAGTTGCTGTCCGAAAAATCGAAAGATATCCGACTGTTTCTTTTTCTTAGTATGTGCTATATGCGAAAGAACGAGTGGGACTCGTTCTGTGATTGTTTTGATGCACTCGGGCAGCTTGTTGAAAAAGATTACAATGCTATTTTCCCTCAGCGGCCACGTGCAAAACAGCTTGCATTTGGATGGCTTGGTGAGGACAGGTTTCTTGATCTGATAGACAAATCGGTTGCATCACCGGATGCGCATGAAAGTTACAAACGGCTTGTTGACTGTCTTGGAAAACTTAAGGTGAAACTTGATGTTGAGTTTCCAAACGGGTCTCCATTTCCAGCTCGTTTATATCAGGCAGCGCAGAAATGGGTGAAAGCAACAGAGCCTAAAAAGGAGGCACCGCCACCACCTCCGGTACAACAGCAAACAACCGGGCCACAAACGCAGAGTACGCCGTCGTCTCAGGCTGCACCGGTGGCAACATCTTCTGCAGGTGGATCTGCTGGAGCGGGTGTATCTGCGTCTGCGGGACCAATGGAAAATGTCAAAGATGCCCTTGAGCTTGTCAGAAAAGCGGCAATCTTTCTTATTGAAAAAGAACCCTTGAAACCTGCCGGTTACCGGTTAATGCGTTCCGTCCGCTGGGATTCAATCGAGAATGCACCTGTTGTAACAGAGGGAAATCTTACACGACTTGATCCTCTTCCAGAGGAACGAAGAAATTTTTTGCAGGGTTTGCTTGGCAAGGGAGATTTTAAGGTCGCTTTTGAAACTGTAGAAAAAGCATTTAGTTCCGGTGTTACGCTGTACTGGCTTGATTTACAAAGAATAGCAGCCACTGCGGCAAAACAGCTGGGACCATCCTATGATGCTGTTCGCAATGCGATTCTGCTTGAAACAGCGATTTTTGTTAAGCGTGTTCCTAAAATTTGTACACTTGCATATAGTGATGGAACACCTTTTTGTGATCCGGCGACACTTGACTGGATTAACTCAGATGTTGCTGCGATGCTGTCATCCGGTAAAGGCGGGGGTGGCGGGAATGTTAATGATGTCGTAGAAGCTGACAGACGGGCTGCAAATGATTTGGCATCAGGGAATAAGGTTGATGATGCAGTTGATTTACTTATGTCAAAAATCAATGAGTCCGGAAGTGAGCGGGATAACTTCCGCAGAAGGGTCGTTATTGCGTCAATAATGATTTCTTCCAAGCGTCCGGATATTGCAATTTATATATTAGAGAACCTTGTTGAAATTATTGATAGAAATAATCTGGTGAACTGGGAACCATCACTGGCAGCAGAAGCACTGAATTACCTTGTCCGTGCCTACACTATGCTCTTAACATCCGGTAAGGATAAAGATACAGAGAAAGATTCAGCGGTTAATCTCAACAGGATTATTGAGAAACGCGATGCCGCAATGAAACGGTTATCATTTGCAGATCCGAAAATAGCATTTTCTAATTAACAATAAACCTCATCAATAGAAAGGTGGGTTCTTATGGCTGGAAGTTATCAGAACGAAATACCAAAAGCCCGAATAAATCTTCAACTGGCAGTAGATAAGGGTAATGCACAGAAAAAGGTTGAATTACCGCTAAAACTCGCTGTTATGGGTGATTTTTCAGGTAAAAAGAGTGATCAGAGAATTGCTGACCGCGAGAAGATCAGTCTTAACAAAAACAATCTTGATCAGGTGATGGAATCTATGGATTTGAACCTGAACTATGTTGTTGATGACAAGTTGTCCGGTCAGCCGGATAAGGCGCTTCCTGTAAACCTCAAAATCAAGAATTTGAAATCATTCAGCCCTGAAAATGTGGCAAAAAATATTCCATCTATCAGCAGGCTGCTTGCTGCAAGAAATCTTGTGAAGGATCTCAAATCAAATCTACTTGATAATCGTGAATTTCGTAAGCGTCTTGAGGAAGTACTTAAAGATGGTGCGGCGTCACAGGCTTTGCTTGATCAGCTCAAAGCAATTGTACCCGACAAAACAGCGGAAGAACCAAAAGCATAAGTTTGACCGGGACTATTTCCGGCGTTGTTTCCAGGAGCAATTCCTGAGAACAATGTCAGGCGGTAGTGATTAATGATCACTATCATAGTATAACTGAAAAATAACTGTGTTCTGCGTCAAGAAGGAGTTATTCATGGCAGAAGAATTAAAAGAAGGCGGCGCACCGGCCGCTGAGCATGGACTTGATTATATATACGAGGCAATGGATCTTACCGTTCCACAGCAGCCCGTAGATGTTATGGCGTTTGCTGATGCAAAGACTCTTGCAGACAGTAAGTCAAACGAACGTATTGGTGCTGCACTTTCCTTTTTTCTTGAAAGTGTGATTCAGAGTGGTGTATCTGTTGACAAAATAGATAAGAATGTTGTTGACAGTATCGTTGCAGATATCGACAAAAGAATATCAATGCAGCTTGACGAAATTATGCATCACCCGGATTTCCAGAAAATGGAATCATCATGGAGATCACTGAAATTTCTTGTGGATAAAACAGATTTCAAAAAAAATGTCAAGATTGATCTTTTTGATATCAGTAAAAATGATATTATCGAGGATTTTGAGGATTCAGCAGAACTTATTCAGTCTGGTCTTTACAAGCAGATCTACACTGATGAATATGACACTCCGGGTGGCGAACCTTATGGTGCTATGATTTCGAATTTTGATTTTAACGCAGGTCCTGAGGATATCGGTCTGCTTCAGAATCTTTCAAAAGTAGCAGCTGCATGTCATTGTCCGTTTATTGGTTCTGCAAATCCAAAATTTTTCGGCAAGGATGACATTCACGATCTGCCAAAAATTGATGATCTTCATACCTATATGGATCGCTCTGAGTTTATGCGCTGGAATTCATTTCGTCAGACGGAGGATTCCCGTTATGTCGGATTGACACTTCCCCGTTTTGCATTGCGTCTTCCATATGGTCCTGATACAATTCCTGTGAAAGATTTCAACTATACGGAAAATATTACCGGTAAAGATCATGAGAAGTATCTCTGGGGTAATGCGTCATTTGCGTTTGCGTCAAACATGGTTCGTTCCTTCGTTGACAACGGATGGTGTGTACAGGTGCGCGGTCCGGAATCAGGTGGCAAGGTTGAGGATTTGCCAGTACACTTTTTTGATGTCGGAAAAGGCACACAGGTCAAAATCCCGACAGAAATTCTTATTCCTGAAACACGTGAATTTGAATTTGCAAATGAAGGGTTCATTCCATTATCGTTCTATAAGAACCGTAACTATGCGTGTTTCTTCTCTGCAAACTCATCGCAGAAACCTCAGGAATATGATGATCCTACGGTAACTGCAAACATGAGAGTGAACTCACGTCTTCCATATATTCTCCTTGTGTCACGTATTGCTCATTACCTGAAAGTTATTCAGCGTGAGAATATCGGCACAACAAAGAGTAAGGAAGTGCTTCAGGACGAACTTAATAAATGGATAAAAGGACTGGTTACCGAGATGCCGAATCCTGGTCCGGATCTCATTGCATCACGTCCTCTCAAGGCAGCTCAGGTTGAAGTACGTGAAATTCCGGACAATCCCGGTTTTTTTCAGTGTTTCGCTTGCGGTAATGCCGCACTTCCAGATTGAAGGTATTGATATCAATCTGTCGCTTGTATCACAGATGCCCAAAGGTAAATAAATACCCTGAAGTATCTGTTTTGTAATGCAGTGTGCGTAAGCGCATGCGTTACGGATACGTTGATTTATGCGTATTTAATAAAACAGGCAGCTCTTTGCAAATGCGAAGAGCTGCTTTTATCCTGAAATAGGATTTACCACAATAATACCGGGATCTGGATAATGTAAGATCTCTGTGTGCACGTGTGTTATGGGGTTTCCGGTTATGCCGTGATTTGTGGTTAATGGTAATCTCTTTTACGTAGTTTGTTTTACCGGATCGGGTTGTTTCTATGAAACAGGGATTGTTTGAAAGTCTGACAGGTGCGTTTCTTGATGGAACACCGATTGATAGTGTTCCTGAATCGCGCAGGCCGATGGTTTCCATTATTGATCACCTGAGTCGTTTATTTAATACCCGCAGCGGTTGTCTGTCACATCTGCCGGACTATGGCCTACCTGACATTTCAGAATTATATCGCCGCATGCCTGATGGTCTTGATGAGCTTCAGCAGGCTATCAGGACATCGGTGGAAAAGTATGAACCGCGATTAAAAAATGTCAAGGTTGTACCAAGGGATTCTGAAATCAAGGGATCGCAATTAGTATTCATTTTGTCAGCAGAACTAAAAAGTGGCGGGCAGGTCAAATTTCAGACAACGTTTTCAACCCATGAGCCGTCAACAATAATTCCGTGGAAAAAACCACAGTAGTGAATGATACATGATAGAAAAATATTTTGAAGATGAATTGAGGTATTTGTACGAATCCGGGTGTGAATTTGCGAAAGCGCATCCTGACAGGGCAAACTATCTCAATATTGATTCTGTTGGTGATCGGGATCCCTATGTTGAACGGCTGTTTGAAGGATTTGCTTTTCTTGCCGGAAGAATCAGGGAAAAACTTGATGACACCTTTCCTCAGTTGACTGAAGGGTTAACCAACCTTTTGTGGCCTCAGTATCTTCTTGAGGTTCCGGCGTTATCAATTGTTCAGTTTGATGCCCGGCCGGGTTCATTGCAGGAAGCTAAATTGATTCCGGTACGTTCCGAGGTATTGTCGCAGGCGATAGGGAACCAGGCGCTTGTCTGCAAGTTTACAACTGCTGCACCGGTCATGATGAATCCGATTACCCTTACATCGGTTAACCGTGTTACCGACAGCATGAATAACGATATTTTTACGTTTAAATTCATTCTTGATAAAACGGTACAGTGGAACAAGTATAATTTTAAGCAGCTTCGTCTCTTTCTTTTCGCCGAAATGCCGACATCGCTGATGCTTCACAGGGCTTTTACAACAAATGTCAAGCGCGCTGAGCTTGAGTTTGATAATGGTGAAGTCAGGCATGAACTTGATCCATTGTGTACAATTACACCCGGAGGGCTTAGTCCTGAAGAATCGCTGATGCCCGAAATGCGCAGAAGTTTCTGGGGGTATAATCTGCTGCGTGAATATTTTATCTATCCAGAAAAGTTCCTGTTTTTTGACATAAATGGTATTGACAAAATACCGGAACCTTCAGAAACGCCTGAGTCGATTACCCTGCGTTTTACAATTGGTGAATCGTTGCCGGCAGACAAAAAGTTCTCTCTCTCAATGTTCAGAATGAACTGCTGTCCAGTTGTCAATGCATTCATTAGTAATACAGAACCGGTTCTAAAAACCGGGCTTCAATCTGAATATCGTGTTGTCGCAAATGCGACATTTCGTAAAGAAATGCGTGTACATAGTGTCCGGTCGGTTGTTGGCGTGGATAGAATCACCGGTGAACGGTACAATTACGAACCTGCCTATACCTTTAATAATCTTGGTAACAAACAGCGCAAAACGTATTCTACCCGTTTTGTAAAAACACCTGCCGGTGCGCGTGAAATGAATCTTATGCTCGGCGGTGCGCAGCTGAAAAATAAAGAAATTGGTGAGGAAAGTCTGGTAATTGAGGCATGGTGCACCAATGGAGATGTTCCCCGGGATTCCCTTGTCGAGGGGCAGATAAGTGCTCCGGGAAAGGATTTTCCTGATTTTATCAAAATCAGCAATATCACCCGTCCGACGCTGCCATTTCTGCCACCGGAAGATGAAGAACTGTTATGGATTTTCCAGGCTCATCTTGTGGCTACGCAGGGAAGTATGGCAAACAGGGATGTACTCAGGAAATTTTTACAGTTGTATAACTGGTCGGGGCAGGAGGGACGTGCACGAAGAATTGAAGCAATTGTTGATGTGTCAAGTGAACCGATGGAGCATCTTTATAAAGGGAGTATTATCAGAGGGGTTCGTTTTAGTATCACCCTTGAGGAACAGGCGTTTCGGGACACCGGTGATGTACATCTTTTTGGGCTTGTGCTCTCAAAATTCCTCAGTCATTATACGGCGATTAATTCATTTTGTGAGTTAAAGGTGATCCTGAAACCATCAGGGAAAGTGCTGACATGGAGTCAGATTGAGGGTAAACGGTGTCTGATCTGATAAAAGCATTAACCGAACGTTGTTATGAGTTCGAGTTCTTTCAGGCTGTATCGCTGCTTGAGGAGTATTTTGGCTGTGATGGCAGTGATAAGGAAGCTATTGCAAAAGGCAATGTGCGGTTTTCTGCTGATACCGGTATTACTTTTCCGGCAAGTGATATTCATGATGCAAAAAGTCACGGTAATTCCGGTGTTGAACTATTTCTTTCCTTTATGGGACTACTCGGAATCAGTTCCCCATTGCCTCATTATTTTACAGCATATGCCGCAGTGCATGCTAAAGAAGCGACCGCGTTAATTGACTTTTTAAATGTTTTTGATCACCGCATGTATAGCCTCTTTTATCGTGCCTGGAAAAAATACCGTAATATTCCGACTTTTTCTCAGGCTGATAATTTTGATCTGTATAACAGAATTGGCTACTTGTCTGGTTTTGTAAAGACTACACAAAAATCAAAATCAGACTATCTTAAAACATATGCTGGGTTGCTTTCGGGAGTAACACATAATGCTGCCGGACTTGAAGAAATTCTGACCGACTGTTTTAAAGGTGTCAGGGTTGATGTCGTCCAGTGGGCTGAGCGCTGGGCAAAAGTTGAAACGCTGAAAAAAATCGGATCTGATTTTCAGCTTGGCAATGAATCAATGCTTGGTGACAGAATTTACGACAGAAGCGGGAAAATCAATATTGTTCTTGAATTGACAGACAAAACGATGTTCGATAAGTATCTTCCGGGGTCTGAAAATATCGAACAGGTTAAAGAAATTGTGAAGATCTTTGCGCCGCAACCGCTGGCGTTTGATATAGAAGTACGTTTCAAACCGACAGATCTTATTCCTGTTGTGCTTGGAAGTGATACTGCACCCCTGGGTATTTCCTCCGGATGCGGTGATGCGTCAGGAAGCAGTCTCGGGTATTCCATCACCATCCCGGGGCGGGAATAAATGAACTTGCCACACGGGAACAATCGTTTAACTCCTAACATGAGGTCTTGATACTATGGTAGTGACCGATATTCGTACGCTTCTTGACAAACTGAATGGTATTTGCCAAAAATCATTCCAGGCATCAGTAGGTGTTTGTGTAAGCAATACCAATTATGAACTTACATGGGAACATCTGTTCGCAACACTGATTGATGAAACTGACGGAGATATTGCGCAGATATTACGACATTTCGGTATTGATAGCGCGCGTATAAAAAAGTCGTTGACAAGTGAAATCGAAGGGTTTCCAAGAGGAAATACTGCAAAACCATCATTTTCTCCGTCATTGATTGCTCTTCTGGAATCTGCATGGGGGCTTGGTTCTCTGCGGTATGGAATGACACAGATTCGTTCGGGCGTTTTGTTTGCAGCAGCCTTTGACGAAATGAAACGTTCTTTCGCGCAGTATGCTGCAGAATTGCGTCATATTGATGACGAAATGCTGAAAAAGGAACTGCTCAATATTCTCGCCAGGTCATCTGAGAATGACGATAAGGTAGCACGTGAAAGTGGTGACCCGGCTTTTAACAAAACAGAACTTGAGAAGTATTGTAAAAATTTGACTGCCGATGCAAAGGCTGGGAAAACTGATCCGATTCTTGGACGTGATAGTGAAATTTTCCAGGTAATAGACATTCTCAGTCGTCGCAGGAAAAACAATCCTATTCTTGTTGGTGAAGCAGGTGTGGGAAAAACAGCGATTATGGAGGGCCTTGCACAACAGATTGCAGCAGGTAGTGTGCCGGTATCATTGAAGGATGTCGAATTGTGGGAGCTTGATCTGGGATTACTTCAGGCTGGTGCAAGTGTCAAAGGCGAATTTGAAAAGAGATTGAAGAGTGTTATTGACATTGCTAAGAAAAGTGGCGGAAGAATCATTCTTTTCATTGACGAAGCGCATACACTTATCGGAGCTGGTGGTGCTGCCGGAACCGGTGATGCAGCAAACCTTCTTAAACCAGCTCTTGCGCGCGGTGAGCTCCGCACCTGCGCCGCTACAACCTGGCTTGAATACCGCAAGTATTTCGAGAAGGATCCGGCAATGACCCGGCGTTTTCAACTTGTCAAGGTTGATGAACCTGATGAGGAAAAAGCCTGTGCAATGCTTCGCGGTATTGCCGAAAGCTATGAACGGCATCATGGGGTGCATATTACCGAAGATGGCATTCAGGCATCTGTATCATATTCAAACCGTTTTATATCAGGACGTCAACTTCCGGATAAAGCTGTCGATGTCCTCGATACCGCCTGTACACGTGTCAAGATGAGCCGTACAACAACACCGCCATCAATCGAGTACCGCAAGAAACTTCTCGCAGATGCAAACCGTGCACTTAAAACTCTTAATAAAGACAAAGCTGCGGGTATTGCCTATGACGAAAAGGCAATTATCAAGTATGAAGATATCAAGGCGAAAGCAGAGGTGGAAGTTGCGGAGCTTACTGCAAAGTGGGAGAAGGAGAAAGCGCTTGTTGAGGTTATAGTAAAACTTCAGGAGCAGCTTGTTGAGGTTAACAGTAAGAGTGATTCTGACACCGATATGGTAACGAAGCTGAAATCAGAGCTTGATCAGAAGAATGCCGAGCTTGCTGCAATAGCCGGGGAAACCGCGATGGTGTATCCTCATGTAAGCGGAGAGATTTGTGCGCAGGTTATTGCTGACTGGACGGGAATTCCTGTTGGGTCAATGGTTAAAGATGAGGCACAGACTCTTCTGGAGCTTGAAAATAAACTATCCGAAAGAGTTAAGGGGCAGGCTGCTGCAATCGCTGAAATATCTGCAGCTATCCGCTCTGCAAAAACCGGTATGACAAATCCGGAGGCACCAATGGGTGTATTTCTCTGCACCGGACCATCAGGTGTCGGTAAAACAGAACTGGCAATGGCGCTTGCAGATCTTCTTTTTGGTGGAGAGAAATTCTCAACGGTTATCAATATGTCGGAATATCAGGAAAAACATACAGTGTCGCAGCTTAAAGGTTCGCCTCCGGGATATGTCGGGTATGGTGAAGGCGGC
>Ga0180028_1153962_pt1 | contig 10162 bp, 9 predicted proteins | sample BioARNtimezero_FD_135970 | JGI IMG/M metagenome (GOLD analysis project Ga0180028, IMG submission 135970) | Anaerobic biogas reactor microbial communites from Seattle, Washington, USA - Biogas_R1-A RNA time zero (Metagenome Metatranscriptome) | ecosystem: Engineered > Bioreactor > Anaerobic >...
GTTGATTATAACACTCTACGTTCAGGATGCCATTCTCAGGATTTTAACCCGGAGGGTATGCAATTAAGTAGTAACTCAATTGCATAGCTATCATAAATTGTTGATATGTAATGATTAAAACTGAAATCAGTCTTCCAGATTATATTGAAAACTGTTCTCAAAAGAGAATGTGACTTTTTGATAGCGGAGATAAAAAAACGTCTTTGTCGGACAATTGTTGGTATATTCCACTATGATGATGGTATGGGGACGCTAACATTATTAAAACATAATATCTATTAAGTGCAGATTTATGGAATTTCATTACAGCGCTTTCGGGGTCAAGATATAATGGCAGATCTGTTTACACATCAGAATTATAGAACTTATTTAAAGGAGTTCTATAATGAAAACAAAGCCAAGTTAAAGAATTTCTCCTATAAGTCTTTCTCGCAAAAAGCAGGGATAGCAGCGCCATCGTTTCTTTTCTATGTAATAGAAGGAAAACGTAACTTGACAAAGGCGACGATATTGAAGATTTCTCAGGCAATCGGGCATACTCAGGAAGAGGCTGCCTATTTTGAGAACCTTGTTTTTTTCAATCAGGCGTCATCAATTACCGAAAAAACGGTGTACTATACCAGACTTCTTGAAATTCGCAGGCCTATTGATATTGCAGTGGTCGATAAGGATCGGTATGAATTTTATAGTGCCTGGTATCATAGTGTTATACGTGAAGTTGTCACAATTTTTGATTTTCAGGATGATTTTGAAAAATTAGCGGCATTCCTTATTCCACCTATCAGAGGTGCAGAAGCACGCAAGTCGATTGCACTGCTTGAACGACTGGGTTTTATTGAAAAAGACGAACAGGGGTTATACCATCAAACCCAGAGTTTGTTAAGAGTCAGAGTTAGCGGGATTGATTCTTTTGTAATCGAAAAATTTCAGATGGAGATGTTGACTGTAGCAATGAAAGCATATGATACCGTTCCGGTGGCGGATAGAATGTCGAAATCAGCGACGTTTTCGATATCGGAAGAAACATTTGAATTGTTCAAAATGAGGGTGAGGGAGTTGTATTCACAACTTCTTGAAATTGCACGAATCGATGATAAACCATCACAAGTCTATCAGGTTACCATGAATCTGTTTCCAATAAGTAAAAAGGCTAAACCTCGTGATGATAATTAACTATAAATATATTCTGTGCTGTTTGCTTACAGCATTGACACTCCTCTTGTGCACCGGGCCGGGGCCGGTAGCTGGCGGCGGGTCTGATACTGAGGTGAGTTCGAGAAAAGTTGCCGGTATTGTTCTTGATAATGCAGGATTACCGGTTGCAAATGCTGTTGTTAAAATCCGTCCGTCGGTATACCTGATTGATTCATTGAACAGCAAATCGTTTATGGAGTCACATTATGTTCGCAACAAAATAACTGGCGCAGATGGTTCTTTTAGCTTTGATAGTATTCTGGTTGATGAATACTGTCTTGACATATCGAAAAACGATTCAATTGGTGCGATGAACCAGTTCTCTATTAACGAATCAGAACTGGATATTCGCCTTTCGTCCATCAAACTGGAAACTTTTGCTGTAATTGATGGCAATGTCCGTGTGAATGGTATTGACAGTACAGAGTACTTTCTTCAGGTGTTTGGTACCGATTATAACAGAAAAGCAGATCCCAATGGCTACTTTTCAATGAGATTACCCCGTGGTCGGTATACGATGCACTTTGGTGCCTATGCATCCTGGGACTCTATGAAAACAAAACCTGTGGATCGTTTTGAACTTACATTTGATGTTTCTGATAGTTATAAATATATGGGTGATTTCAGGTTTAAGTCTCCGCCCAAGGACTCGTGTGTTGATTTTTCATGCGATTCTATAGTAGTGCGTAAGGCTCTGGATGAGATGCGCCTGGATAGTATCGATGTCAGAGCGGTTGCAACGGTAGAGAATAACCGTGTTGTCGGGCTTAATCTTCGCGGGTTTCCAATATTTTATTTGTCAAAATATATTGAATCATTGACTGAGCTGCGAACACTGGATCTGGGATTGACACGTATATTTGAAGTGCCTCCGACAATTGGCATGTTTCAGAAACTTGAGACACTGAAACTTGACAGTAATGGACTCCAGTATCTGCCGTCTGGCATTGTATCGTTAAGTGCTCTTAAATCGCTTGATATTAACAGTAATTTTATAAGTCAAATGCCATCGGGTTTTCAAAATATGAAATTACAATATCTTGATGTTTCTAAAAATAAATTTTGTTCGTCTGATTCTGTTTTTACAAATTGGGCGGATATGTATGATCCGGACTGGAGGTATTTTCAATTATGTCTGCCGATGTATCCCATGATTGGTAGCAGTATTGAATAATACAATGGCACTCTGTTTTGTTCGGATGCGGATGTCAATAATTAAAAATGTTGATAATTATAGTAGTGATACTGGTATGATGAAAGATTGTTAAAAATCATTTCATGTGCCCCCGGCGTATGTTTAAAGTTATCAAAGGTTTGTCTTAAGGAATTATCGTAATGTTGCGGTAAGTTCAGAAAAGTAAGAGGTTACCAAATGCGTAGTGTAACAACAGGGCTTGGGATGGTGCTCCTGATTGCAGGGATTACAACATCCAGTGCAGCAGTTGATTCATCAGCGATTATTTTCGATGATACAAAAATCCATGAGTATCATCTTCATTTTTATTATGAAGACTGGCAGGATAGTCTTGAATATTATAAAGACAATGGGGAGCAGTATATCCCTGCACGGTTTGCGTATGTAAATGGAAACGATAGCGTAATACTTGATAGCGTAGGCGTTCGTTATAAAGGAAACTCATCATATTCACTGTCCGGTAATAGTTCCAGAAAACCCTTTAAATTTAAGTTCGATGAATACCGGTCACAAAACTTTTTTAGTGTTGGCAAACTGAATTTCAGTAATGCGGTAAAAGATCCGACACAGATGCGTGAAAAACTTGCTTATGACATTATTGGTGAGTATATGCCGGCACCACGCGCTGCATTTGCAAAAATCTATATTGATGGTTCAATGATAGGGTTGTATACGCAGGTTGAGCAGGTTGACAAAAAATTTCTTAAAAGAAAATTTCCTTCTAATAAATATAATCTATATAAGTCAAGTGATAACGGGGCTCCGCTTAATTATATAACAGCAAATCAGAGTGATTATGCAGCCTTTTATGAATTACAGACAAATGAAAAACAAAATGACTGGTCAGCACTTGTGACATTACTCGATAAACTAAACAATACCGATTCATCAGAGTTTGTTTCAGTTGTAGGATCGATGCTGGATATTGACAACTGCCTGCAGTATCTTGCCTTTAATATGGTGCTGTCTAACTTTGATAGTTATACAGGTTCAGGCAGGAATTATTATCTTTATGACGACTCTGCATCAGGTGCATTCAAGCTTATTCCCTGGGATCTCAATTTCGCATTTGGTATATATAGCAACGGATGGAATGTGACAACGGTTGACGCCGCAGTGACAAGTAATTTTGAACAGCGTCCGCTTATGAAAAAGCTCCTTACCAATGATTCACTGAAACAGGTGTATTTCTCACATATCAGACAGATGATTGACGGCCCTGCAAGTCTCAGTGCAGTTTCTGAGAAAATTGACAACTATAAAGCGCTGATTGAACCGGTTGTTGCAGTCGATTCTAATAGCCTTACCACCTATGCCCAATTCTTAACCAATGTTGACAATGATATATCGGTTGCAGAAGGACCTGGTAAGGTTACAATTCCGGGATTGCGTTCATTTTTGTCAAAAAGAATTGAAAATCTCAATAAACAGCTTGATACTTATCTTCCTGTAAACCAGCCGCGTATTACTGTAAAACACCGTAAGTCAATCGCTGTGCAGGTATCAGGTACCGCGGCTGAAACGATACTATCGATACGTAATTATATGTCAGGAAATAATCCTGCTATCATATCTGTGTTCAATGCACAAGGTGCAAAAGTGTTTTCGTTTAATAATAATGAATCCGGAAACGGTGAATACATAATGACAAAACGTGTTCCCAAAAGGTTGGCAAATGGTTTTTACACAATCAAGGTAAACACCGGGAGCGAACATCAGTCGGCGCATTTTGTTATCTGGTAAATAATATTGGAATAAAATAGCAATTCTGTATAAATTGTAAGTAAGGATAATTAGAACGCGCGGTCAGTTACAACGATCACGCAAGGACTGTTTAATAGATACGACACAAGGAGTAAATCGGCGATGCTTGATTTTCTAACAATTCAGACAGCAGCAGGAAGTGGATCAGTTATAAGCATTTTGTATACAGTGCTTTTATCATTTGCATTATCATCATTGGTTGCATTGACATACGAAAAAACATTCAGAGGATTGTCCTACTCGCGAAACTATATTCAGGCACTGATTCTCAGTGCTGTTGTTGCAGGGTCACTGATGCAGGCGATTGGTGAGAACCCCATGCGCGGACTTGGAATTTTAGGTGCACTTGCAATTATCCGTTTTCGTACAAACTTCAAAGATCCCCGTGATATCATTTTTCTTTTTGCCGCTGTTGCAGCGGGTATTTCCTGCGGAGTTTTCGGTTATGCAATAGCAGTTATCGGAACGCTTGGATTCTGTGCTGTGGCATTTCTTTTGTACTACTCTCCGTTTGGCCAGGCACGATCCTTTGATGGAATGCTGCGGTTCAATGTTGAAAGTGATTCGGTAACAAGAATATCGCTTGAAAACGTTTTAAAAGAGTATTGTGCAAACGTTGCATTAATATCAATCCGGGAAACTGCTCAGGGAACCCGCCTTGATTATGCGTACCATATCAAAATGAAGAAAGACAGGGTTAAGGAGGAGTTTGTAAACCAGATACGTGAAATCAAGACTATTCGTGATGTCAATCTGTTACTACAGGAAACAACAGTAGAACTGTAATATACACTATCTTTAACTATACAACTGAATATTTACAATAGGAAAAGACATAATGAATTCTAACGGAAGTATAAAATATTTTTATGTAGCATTGATTGTTGTTGTTGTTTCACTGATTGTGATAACCTTAAGACTGAGAAGTGAAGCAACGCAGTTTACCGGTATTGCAGACGCAAAAGAGATCGTTGTCAATGTGCCGAATGCAGTTGAGATAAGAGATGTCAGAGTTTCTCCCGGGCAGATAGTCAATGAGGGTGATACGCTTGCTGCGGTAAGTACAGTGGGATTTAATAATCAGGAGATTGACACAAGAATTGCTGTGCTGGCTCATGAGATAGAAGAATATAAAACCCGCAAAAATGCATTCTCAAAACTTTCAGTTTCAGAGCGTCGTCTGCAGCGGCTTGAAATCGAGGATAAAAAAGCTGCAATTAAGGCTGAATTGCAGGAACTTGAGTCTCAATATGAGATCAATCAATCATTGTTAACTGATTTAAAAAGTATTAACAAGGAATTGGCAAATTCAGATAATAATTCAGGTACCAAAAAAAATCCGATAGTAGCGAAGATCGAATTTCTAAAAAAGGAACTCAAGAGAATTGAAAGTTCATCGGCTATAACAATGTCAAGGGCACGTGATGAATTGTCACTTGATGGAGATCCGTTATCAGAGCAGATTAAACAGCGTGAGGTTGAGCTGATACTATTACAGGATGCGAAAAAAGAATTTTTTATAACTGCAAAGATCAGTGGCGTTATTGGGTCTGTAGCATTTAAAAGTGGTGAAAAGGCAAATGAATTCGATACCATTATAACCCTTCATGCAACAGCACCATCATTTGTAAGAGGGTTTATTCACGAAAATACGTATAGTCAGGTTCATGTCGGACAAAAAGTTCTGGTAACTTCTCAGGATGTAAAAAAAGTAATGGTTAATGGTGAAGTTATCGGTGTAGGTTCAAGAATCGTTGAGTATCCAATACGATTGAGAAAATATCCGGAAATGATTATGTGGGGGAGAGAAGTGCAGGTCAAGATTCCTGATACCAATAAATTATTGCTTGGTGAAAGGGTAATAATAACTCCGGTAAACATGTGAGACAGCTACTATAGATGATGTGCTGGATTACGCAGAGAATTATGATTACAATGATAAACTCTTAAATTTTTAGGATTTTCAATGAACAATAAAAATATGCTTTTTTTAATTCTGGTATGCGGTGTCGCAGCTTTTGGAAAGAGCTACACCATTGACGGCATAATCAGGACATCTGTTGATGACCGCCGTGTTTCGTTACAAGATGAGAAATATAAGTTTATTAAAAATACGTTCCCCGGTATCCCGCTTATAGACAAGATTGAATTAAAAGCTCAGGAGAAAGCGTTCGATTTAAATAATGTTGAGTATTCGCTGAAATTACAGCTACGGGGAATTGGAGAAACAGTTTCGTCTGCGAGATACAGAAAAGCAATGATCCAGAAAAGTAAGCACAAATCACAACTGGTTATCGGAAGCACACTATCTGACCGCTATCAGGCTATTATCGACCTTCTTGAGCAGGAGTCGAAGCATAAGCTCTATCAGGAGCTGATGGATGTGTATGAAGATAAGATAAAAGTGATGGAAAAGTTGAGCACTGTTGATCCGAAATTTGAAATAATCGATTTGATAAAAGTTGAAAACGATAATCTTAAAGCTCTTGCTTCAGATATGGAATGCCGGAAATTTGCAGATCTTGCTTCAAGTAAACTGAAAACGCTACTCAATGATCAGGATTTCACAGGAATTGATACAACAGGAATTTACCCGGTGGATTCTCTTTTGCTTCTTGTGGAGAGTAAACTTGAAAGTAATGCATTTACGCTTGATGATGACAATGTGCATATCAGAAAATACAAAATTGATCTTGACATTGAGGAAGAACGGTATAAACTCGAAAAAGCTGAAACGAGGAAATATCTGAGCCATATCGGTTTTGCCTATGACAATGGTGAACACCTTGATCAGATTGCAAGAAGAAACGACGAGAAAGACTACAACCTTAATGAGGCATTTACACTCGAAGTTGGTATTACGTTTCCTTTTTTAACGACCGGACCACATTCTGTTGTAAAACGTAAATCTGATGTTATTAAGGCAAAAGATGAATATGAAACATTTAAGGAAGAATTGCAGTATTTATTTACAGAAGACATTAATGACCTTAAATATTATATCATTCAATACCGTATATTAAAAGCACGAGAGCTTGAGGTTGATGCTGCGGCATCATTGAAAAAGTACCTTGAATTTAAGGGTGCTGATCCTCTTGTGTTATTATCGATCAAAGAAAATATCATTAAAAATCAGTTAAACCGTGCTGATGTCATTTATGGTCTTTACAGAAACTACATTGATGTTTTGAATATGTCCGGGGAGCTTATTAAATGGCCAACGAAGAACTTTCTACTACAACAATAGAAAAACCGGCTGAATCACAGAGTGGATCTGTTTCAGGAAAAGAGAATAAGCCGCGTGGTGTCAAAGAGTTCTCAACGCCAAGCACGCTTGAGCGTTTCGAATTGAAGTACACGATCCCATCATTTTTGGTGGATCCGATTGTAGACTTTATTAAACCGTATTGCTCCTATGATTCATTCTCATTAAAATCGGTTACAACGGATAACTATTATAAGGTAAACAGCCTCTATTTTGACACACCTGAATTTCTGTTTATTAAAAAGAGGATAACAAGAGCAGAAAATCGTTTCAATATGAGAATCCGTTCATACGGTGATAATCCGGTTCCCCCATATTTTCTTGAAATAAAGCAAAGACGGGGTGATACGATTCGAAAATTCAGAGCAAAATGCGAAGATACATTCATACAAGAGTTGTCAACTTCGGCATTAAAACCGATGCATTTCAGTTCTATTGAAAAAGAACGTAAAAATCAGGAACTTTTTTTCAATCTGATGCAGACCTATTGTGCAAATCCTGTCGTTCTGGTACAGTATATGCGCAAAGCATTTGTTTCTGATGTGGATGATTATGCCCGGGTGACTTTTGACAGAGCGCTTCGATATATGCCTCAGACAGCGTTCAATATATTTCCCGTTGAGCAGAGTATGTGCCCCAGTGATTTTCAGACTAATTACGATGATGGGTGCAGTATTATCCTTGAGCTGAAGTGTTATACATCCTATGTGCCGCTGTGGATGATTGATCTGGTCAGAAAATTTCAACTTCGTCGAAGAGGATTCTCAAAATATTCAAACTGTTTAAGGCCTGTTTTTGACCGGTATGCAGTGGCAAAAGAAATTTTCGGACGCGTTCCGACAATCGAATTTAATTAACATCGATACTCAACACTACAATACTTTACATAAAAGGAAAATAACAAATGAGAACTTTAAGAACGTTAGAAAAAACCAAAAACAACTCAAGTGAATCATCCTGGATTGCGGCACCGGCATTTCCTAAACCTGATGACCTTATCAAGAAAGAGGATAACATCAAGGTAACACTTGAACTGAGTAAAAAAAGTATTGATCTTTTTAAGAAGTATGCAAAGAAAAAAGGATTCAAGTACCAGAAAATGATTCGTATTCTTGTCGATACATACGCAAGCAAAACATTAAAAGCATAGAAGACCACTCGCTGTTCCTGTATAGTTATTCCAGGGTATATCGGGGAATTCTAACAGGAACACCTTTTTGTCTGCTGTCTATAGCATCCCCAGCGATTTTAAAACAAACACTCCCAAAAAAAGTGTAACAAGTGAACCGACCGTTGTAAGAAGCACAATATTGGCCGACAGGTCGGCATCATTGTTCATGTTCTTTGCCATTATATAGCTGCTGACTGCTGTTGGTGATGCAAACAGTATATAAATAACGCCCAGTGATGATCCTTTAAAACCAAGAAAATATGCAGCAGTAGTGAATAGCAGTGGTGACACAATAATTTTAATAAATGATGCCACAGCAGCAAGCCGCAGATTACCAATAAATACTGTAAACTTGAAATTGTAGCCAATGTCAAGTAGCGCCAGCGGTAATGCAATTGCTGACAGGTAGATAATTGTTTTTTCAATAAAGCCGGGCAATCTGAATCCGGTGACAGAAAAGGGAATCGCAAGAAGTACGGCGATTATTAAAGGATTCTTCGCGATATCAAAGAGCACTTTTTTTTTCCAGGATAGTGATCTTTCAAGTGATGTTGCAGTGAGAATGATAACGGCAAGAATATTATAGAGAGGTATGATAATTGAAACGATAATACTGCTTTTTGCTGATGCATCAGCACCAAGTGTTGATGATAGATTTTTTATAAGAGGAATACCCAGTATGATAAAATTGCTTCTGAATCCACCCTGAACGAATGCACCGATTGATTTTCTTGCTGCCAATAAACCAAATGCACCTATCGTTATGAGTACAAATTGAATAAGTGTTCCGCTGACACTGAATAGAATCAGATTAAGATCAAAAATCGATTTAAAATTTACCTGATACACGGAGTCAAAAATCATGGCAGGAAGTGCAATGGTAAACACAAGTTTATTAGATGCAGCTGAAAAATCATCATTAAGGAGATTCCTCTTTTTAAGAAAAAAACCTCCTCCAATAATAATGAATACCGGTATAACTGCATTAAAACTGAAAAAAAGATTTGTTAAAACTGTACCTGACACATTGCAGTCCTATGTTACTGTAAATCGTGGTTATAATCTACATTACACCATGGAATTGATGATAGGAAAAGTTTTGGATAAATAAATGTACAATTGAAATACATTATTGTATAATTGCGAATCGATCTTTACAAGTAGAAGATACGTTGATTATTTTAAATCCTGGTGTCTTGATGATTGCTGTACACCCGGTTTTATTGTTGAATTGTATACTTCATCAGAATACCATAAATCTGGCGGGTTTACTAATAAACAAAAAGACGATTGTGCATTTTGCAAAGTATTATCATTTATGTGTAGTTGTTATGTGTTGTAATCATTTTTGGAATACAAATGACAGGAAACAGAATCCAATGTTTTTCTTTTAAAAGGAGTTTGATTCAATGGCTGGATTACGATCAATTATTATAACAGGTTTCATTATGGTACCTGTAATGCTTCAGGCTGCTGATTTCAAGTTTTATTCTTCACACAGACAGGGTTATTGGTGGGAAGTGACAATGCCCAAAGAAATCGATACAACCATCGTCACAAATACTTTCTATCA
>Ga0180028_1107827_pt1 | contig 9968 bp, 14 predicted proteins | sample BioARNtimezero_FD_135970 | JGI IMG/M metagenome (GOLD analysis project Ga0180028, IMG submission 135970) | Anaerobic biogas reactor microbial communites from Seattle, Washington, USA - Biogas_R1-A RNA time zero (Metagenome Metatranscriptome) | ecosystem: Engineered > Bioreactor > Anaerobic >...
CTCCTTCTGACTTTAAAACCCTGCTTAGAATCTTATACTTAGCGGTTGCAGATTCTACTCCTAGTACGGGATCAGCTCTGAGAGGAGTTGATGGAAATGTCTTAGCGGACATCTTATTCAAGACACAACTGAGGTAACATGCCACCTGAGAGTCATGTACAGTTGACATCTGTTTAAAAGTCAGAAGGAGTTTAAATGAATATATTTGGCGTACTATCATTTGAGAGTGTTATGACCAAATTTGCCGGTGAAGTAAAAGAAGTTAGACAAAAGCAAGCTCAAGACAAAGAACGCCTGCGTAAAGAATGGGAGGAGACGAAGTTTATGCCCCGAAAACTTAAGAAGCGCAGAAGAAAGGAGATACTTGTAGATTGGGCGATAGCAGACTATGATATACTGGGCGGCGTCACAGACGAGGAGTTAGATAACTGTATCACTGTGTTCCGTCAGTCTATCACACAATAGAACAAAGTTGAGGTAACATGCAACCTTTGAGTCATGTGCAGCTAGTATCTGTCTAAACTACTAAAGGATATAGATCATGTTCAACGCATTTCCTTATCTGAATTTATTAAAAGAGTACGATCATGACACATTTATGTGCGATACGTATTATTTCAGAGAATTGGGCAAACAGATTACAGGTAAGATTACTGAAGTCAAATTTGTCACTCACGAGATTGATCCCACTGTCTCTTCTAACACAATCCTAGTGCTTGGAAAGGTAGAGGACGTCTGGTACCCAGTGTGTAGCTATTGGGAGGACGAGATTACCCTAACTGAAAGCGAATTATTGGGCAAGACTCCCAAAGAAGTTGAAAATTACTTCTGGAAGCTTGAAAAGGACGTGAAATATTAAGGTGAGGCACAAGACTCACTTTAAAACTGCCACTAATAGCGTCGCTTACCGAGTTGTTCGCTAACTAAGGAGGAGTATGGAGACAGTGCACGCGCTATGTGTCAGAACTATGATCGTTGTCGTGATCGCACTAGCGGTTATCGAAATCTTGAGGAATTACTCTTCAAATAGGAGAATGTATGAAAGACAATCTAGACACAGCTCTCGAATCACGCGAGATTGTGACAAACTCAGAGATCCACATGAGTAGAGCAGTCTTTGACATGCCATCATTCAGAGATCTGCAAGCAATCGTAACCTGGTATGGAGACGGGAGACCCTCTACACTGCTTATGAACAGACGAAACAACGCAAGACTACTTGCGCTATTATCCGTCGGATCACCTATTGGTGATGATGCAGAGAGGGAGAAACAGGCACGTGTAGCCGAAGGACTAGCATTCCTTATGCTGTCACGGTTTCGAAAAGCAATCTAAGTTTAGGAGGTTCGGAATGATTACCAGTTCAGATGTCAATAAAATGTGTGCTCTGCTGGAGCCTCATGATATAGGAGTCGCTCTAGCTGGGCGTCTCCGTGAATTGTATAGATACAAATTGGCCTATCTCGATTCCAGGTTACAGGCTGTTAAAGGAAGACAGGATGGAGAAGTCACTGATAAGCAGTTGGAAGACGCGATACGACTCAGAATACAGTGGCACGCGGCCAACGAAGTATACATGTGGGTCACTAACCTCTTGGAGCAAAAGGGGGTTTTAAATGGATAGTTCTATCACCTCCCCTTTTGACAAGAAGATCAAAGAGCTCGCTTCCCGACCGCGTATTGGGAATAGCGCCTTCCAGATCTTCCCCGGCGTTATTAATGACGCTAAGTTTTGTGAGTTAGCTACAAGACTGGTTTGCAAATTGTCGGCCATTTTTCCAGATATGGATTGGTCACCATGCTTGACAGTTCCAGGTTACTGGCCGGTACCTCGTGGGGGTATAGCTACCGCAAAACGTTGGGATATGAAACCATCATATACCAAAACACTGAGGATGCTTGGCGCTTTAATGTATAAGAATAGAAAAGTTGGGGCTACGTCGATTAAAAAGACAAGCACTACTTCATTTCCAGCCTTCACCACAAGTCTGGAGTACAAGAAAGGAATAGTAGACTTTTGGATCGATTATGGCGAAGATATTCTGGATACTTACGACAAAGCGGGCTTTGAGGGCTTATTACAACTGCCGTATGCAATCGTGTATGGTGGAGTTGTAGGCTACCGCAGGCAGCCGGATTCCTTTAAAGTGTTAAGAGTAAAGGGTTTAACGATAGTCTCTTACGAGTGGAAAGTTAGAAAGGTCTTTGACTACCAAGGAGTTGAGAGGGTAAGTGACAAGACATTACACACTTCGTTTGCAAGACATTATCCACACATGCAAGCCCAACGATCACGGCAGGTCGCGCAGGAAAGTCAAACTGTAAACCTTCCCAATGTATTTTTCTACAAACAGATACAGCGAGGAATGTTCGAGTTCGGGAACTCGGTGTGGAAGAATCATGAGGGAACAGATAACGTGCGGAAACTAGAATTTTCTCAACACCCGTACTTACTCAAATTAGATGTCAAAGAACTAGATAGAAATCTGCACTTCGACGTCCTCGAGAGCTTACGCCAAGGTTATATCGACGCAGGCTGTGACCCACGCTGGGTGGATCATCTTAGGAGATGCATTCACGGACCGATGCTTTGTTTTGAAGACGGACCTCCGTATTCGAGCTGGGCATGGACTTACGACCCGAGAAAAATCAAAGAAATGCACTTATTGCATGACTATGGTATGCCTAGTGGCTATGCCGGTGTGTCACCAGAGGATAAAGCAGCTTTCACCTCTATGCTCTTCTCAACGCTGGTCGAGATAGGAATGGTACGGAAAGATTTCGACGAAAGCGATCTACTTACATTCTTATCTAATAAGATAGATGGAGTTAGAACTGTGAATAGTGGAGATGATACTGTCATGTCCTTTAGAGAACCCTTAGTGAAGAGAGATTTCTTAGACAGCATATCTAAAAGTGGTATGACTATCGAAGAGGAACCTCACGTTTCCTTTCTTGGACAGGATTTCATTGCTAATGGTAGTGTATTGTCTGCAATCCCTCAACTTGTGAATAGCTTAAAGAACATATTGGTTCCCGAGCACGAGTGGGGAGGCGCCAGAAGGAGGGTGCCAGGTTTCGGGCTTATCGAACGAAATAAGTACTATCAAGCGAACCCTGGGTGGGCAACCGTTTGGCATGTACTTAACTCTACTTTACGCGAATTAGGAAATGTAGGATTAGACGATTACATTAAAGACGGTATGAATCCGGAAAATCGACCGCCTATAGTAGGTGAGATGACTAATCTAAACGATATCGTATTTGCGTTAAATCCTGATGCGATCAATTACAAACTTAACGAAGAGGATGTATCGAGGAGGCTACTCGACATGTATTATTTAACTTACGACGCGGAACAAAGCGCTCGACTTAACTATCTATGGGAGGGAAAATGATTCCTAAAACAATCACATTTGATGAAGCAATTGCCGCTCTTAATAAGGGAACGTCAGGCAGCGTTCTGAAGCAGGGTTTCAAACTAGCGCGGGGAGGAAACATCTCTGACGATATTGATGCGCAGGCGGGTCTGACAGGTTGGTTAAATGCTTTAAGACCTAAGATCAAGAACATCAACAGCGCTATCGATATGAAGGTGCCCTTAGAAGGAGAACTCTCTCTTCCTATTGGTTTATCGATAGTTACGGGGCAAGCGGGTTCGGGGAAAACATCATGGCTAAGAGAATCGGTGATTCCAAACATACCAGATGCTATGTCTGCCCACTATCTTAAGCTAGGAGAGCCTGGCTACACCATCCCCTATCATCTGGACATTCTATTGAATGTCATTGAACAGAAAGTGAAGTCTAGCATCGAGGGCGGAACTCCTGGTATCTTGTTGATAGACTCATTGCTAGGGTTATGGTTTGATCCAACAGTAACTGGAGGCTTCGCTACTGGAAAAGGGGGAGCGTCACTCGGAGTTCCAGTTCTGCTTCAGGTTATTGGTCAGTTTGCCCTCGCAAACGGCTACAGAGTTGTGGCGGTATTGCATCCCGTATTCGCTGACCCAGAGGTGATAGGTAGCGGCATTTCCGGTGTCTCTTCTTTCTTTTTGAATAGAGATTCCGATTCCTTCATATTACGGGACTACACTAAAGTACAGACCGAAGATGATGGCGTGGTTTCATCAATAAGTGATATACCCTACACACGCCGAGAGATGAATATGGTAATCACACAAGATAATTCCCTTAATCTACTGGCTCAAACAATAGGAGACGAAGACTGATGGAAGCTAAGGATTTACAGGCAGCCGTTAATCTCAACAAAGAGACCAATATTCAAACATTGGACTCCGTAGTTAAATCAAGCGCGAGTACCGAAATTTCAACAAATGCTCAACAGAACCTGGAGGCTCTGCAACAATCATTGTCGGCGATCTTTGCGAATTCGGAGATCAGAAAATCAATTGTTTCGAACGTTAATTTGAATCAAGGAGAAAAGGATGACAAGTAAAAATCTCTCAATTCCCCAGCTAAACATGAATTTCAAAGCTGTGATACCTGAAATCGGTCAGGAGACTATCATTACAACTAACACCCCGGGCTGGAAAGATGTTAGGCTTAAGATCGGCATTGTCGGGGACGGTGCCGGAATAACGATGCGCTCATTTGGTAAGTCACTTGCAAAAACTGCGATAGACGCTGATCCCTTTGCGGTATCACGCGACGTGTTCGCACAGATTGTCACCGCCACGTTCGGTAGGCAATATGGAGCAGAGAGGCGTGTCGCGATGGTAGCACGTCAGTTTAATACACACGAAGTACAGTACACCACATTAATGAACGCGGTAGATGTCGCCGTCGGAGGAGCACTCAAGCCGGAACAGAAGAACGCTCTCACTATGTGGATAGCTGTCGTTCTGCAAGATGCGGCTGATATCGCCAGATGGGGTGGCCCAGTAGACATTATAGTGTCGCGTCAGACTGATCGTATCATAGCTACTGATGAGATAATAGCGACTGAACATCTCGTTTGGACATACATCAATCAGTATGAATCACGCATTAAACCAGCCTTTTCAAACTTGAAGAAATTTCTGACTGAAAAGGTAGGATACTATGACATTAACACTATCGCTGAAACTTTATTTATTCAATGGACGGGTCAGCAGATAGATGTGAGACGAGAAAAGGCTGTGTTCATGAGCAGACAAGAGCAATTTAAGAGTGCTGTAACTTACATTCTTAAAGGTCTTCCGTCAGTACCTGACCCTCTCTCGTCAACCGTAGATCTCGCGGAGTTTCTCAAAGTATCAAACTATTTAATGGACGTCAACTTTACCGGAGCTAACATAAAGCCCCCGCAGTCTTACGCAGAGGCGAGAAGTTTCATGAACACAGTCAGAGCTATAGCCTCTAGTCCTAATACCAAAATAGAGATTGTTCCGACCCTTAGTTTTCAGAAACTCTTTAACGTGAGAACCGTCTCTTTCAGATCAGGAGTGGATGGAAGTGACCTTAGAGATATTAGTCTAAATTATTCCGGTTCTGATATCATTCGCGCAGGTGAGATGGTTGATTTCACGGGCGATTATAAACAATGGAGCGAGGATCCTGCTCTCAGTTCCGCCCTGAGTTCAATCGTTAAAGCAGTGTTAACGAACTTGCGCCAGATTAAAGATATAAGATTAGAAGCATGGGCTTCAGTGGTGGACAATATGTCTGATGTCAGCATCTGGTTCGAGGAATCCGAAGGTGGTACACGGATAAACGAAATTAAACGCGTTATTCAAGCTTACGCGATAGCCGGCGCTGCATGGCTTACTAGAGATTTGAATTCATGGGTATATGGAATTCTTTCTCCTTCACTTCTGTCAATGGCTTCATCTGACGCAGCGTATTCTATGAGAGGCACCACTACCAAGAGACCAGAGGTGGCAGTATCCCTTATGCTCGTGGATAAAGATGGGGATCCATTCATTGGGAATCCTACTCCTTTCTACAAGTCGGACCGATCCACATATCTCCTAGCTGAAGAGGATAAACATTTCAGGCTGCTCCGATCAAAAGCGGACGAAGATGGAAGTAGCTCTACCATCCCTAAAGTGGTCTTCCAGGCTATCGAAACGGATGGTACCGCCTTCACTGGTATACTTCCATTTTCTTCTTTGGTTTCTGGCGCCTTTCCAACCACCAGAGCCATGTTGTCTAATATAGCATTAGTCTCTGAAGTTGAGCATCTTAAAGCTCAATTGAACGAGAGCTTACGACTGGACGAAGTATTAACGGGAGAACTTCTCGTGCCTGTGCTTAAGAATATAGCTAAAGTAGCTACGGACGCCTTCAGTAATTATGTTGAAACAGAAGTTCTAAGGTTCACAGCTTCTATGACAGATGTGAAGAAGAATAGTTTCCGCATGTACACTGCTTTGAATAGCATTAACCTTCTGATAGCTGTCTGCGAATTTGTTGAACCAGAATTATCTCATCTTTTAAACACGCTCTTCAAGTTCGCTTTAGCAGACAAAGACATTAACCGCACTATTCTGGGGGTATTATGAGAATTGATAGATTATGGACAGCTGGCCCATTTAGAGGAGGTCTAGCCGCTGACTTGCCTTCTTTGCTCGACGAGCAAAAAGAAGATATCAAAAAGATATCCGAGTCAGATCTGGCTAAAGCCAATTCCGTATGGCAAGCTGTGTCAGGCGGCAGGGATATGAAGACAGACGGCGTTTCAGGGCCTTCAAGGATATTATACGCAATTCTACTACTGAAGGGAGCGAAACCTCAGATCGCGGCTGAGTTTGTCCGATCTCTGAGTAAGACTTACGCTAGTATAACCTTCTCGCCTATCAAATTCGATCAACTTCTAAAATCTAACCCCTTTCTCATGACTGAGGTTAACGGTAAGTCATTATCATCAGTAGTCGCTCGAGAGATAAGCAGCACAGAAGACTCACGCCTGGCCAGAAAGGTATACCTTGAGATAGCATGCAGAGCATTAATGGCTGCTAATTCACATGTGACTGGGAGATACTACGATGAAGTGGAGGTCATGGACGTCAAGAAGGGCTTCGATAAAGAAGTTCCCATGAATAGGCCATACCTCGCCGCTTCGAAATTTCTCCTTATCACTAGCAATGAGGATGGAACTTTAAGTGTAACCCATTGTCCCTCGACTAAAGTATTATCGATGTTTATATCGAATAACCCACAGAGGGTAGAAGGTGTGGTGCAAATATCACGTGATTACAGTGTTTTTCGCTCCCTGGAGGAGAGAAGGCGCTGGATGTACAAACACATCCTCATGGTATTGCTCGGTTGCTCGAAAGCATTCTGGTTGCGATTCAATGGCGTGCTACATAGTATGCTCTCCTCCACATACCTTAGGGAGAAGCAGACATACGTGAGGAAGTCTGACTTCAGTGGCATCTTCCCTGTATTAGCTTCTCCTATCTCTTCGGAAATTTACGAGGCTGAATGGGGTAGAGTAGGATCCAGTAGTCACATAACTCATATAGGTGGCTTCATGAAAGATGATTCCTGGGAGCTAGAGGTGCTAGCGATGGGAGGCATCAACAAGATACCTTCTATAGACGCCTCACAGTTGTGGCGCTTCAACGATTCCTCCATTCAGGGCCATTCTCATGTAACAGAGGTATGCTTCGTTACTCTAGACCTTGATTCTGAAACAGTTAGGCATATAAGGATCGATGAAAAGGAGAGTTACAAGAAGGCGGAGTTGGATATAGTGATGCAAAAAGACGCAGGTATTACTGCGCAAGTTAATGACACAGTCGTCTCTGAACCGTCGCTTGGAACCGCTCTAGCTATCTCACAGGGAAGAGCGCCCGCCCCATCAATTCCCACGAGCGGTTCTGATGAGGATATGAGCTTTGAGACGCTTTCGGTGGCCGAGCGGCTCGTGTACAAGTCAGTAGAACGGTTAGTGGCAGATAAAGATCAGGAGCTACGTAATGCCATCGCGGCGTATCTTATGCACGAAGGCAGAGCAAAGGAGACTGAGACGGTGAACGCTTATGTAAATAGGATGTTCAAAACCATTGATATGCAGGGTATACTCGCTACCTATATTGAAGGGTGGGAGACCATTCTAAGCTCACGACAGAAAGAAGTCATCATTAAACAGATGGGAGTGATTGCTTCTGAGATGTACATCAAGAAGTTTGCAGAGAAAGGAGAAGAGAAATGAGTAAAATATTGTTTGCAAAGACCTACCCGTATTCACCAGGGAAAATAGATGCGCTAGTGCTTGTTTCCAAAAATAAGCTTTCTTTGCCCAATGATGTAGTCATCCTGCCTCCTTTTCCAACTAGCGAGGCGTATGGTGAGAAAGATGAATTTTTCAACACTGTTGAGGTGACTCCAGATGAACTTCCACAAGGAATAGAATCTATGGAAATCAGCCCTGAGTCGTTTCTGGCTCTCAACAGACCTAACCCTAACACCCCTCCTGTGATGGAGAAAGAAGAAGTGGCTAAAACCATGTCTACTAAGGAGGTACTTGAGAAGCCGTGGAACAAAGGGCTTTTAGGAGGCGAGGAAGGGAGCGTAGACGATGAAGACTGATAAAGTTAACATCATTTTTGATAACAGTTCCGAAAGACCTAGGCTTATACCCGGTTCTACTGTACTAAATAGAGTTGCTCCTCCCAGAGGAATGATTACTTACGTAGGTAGAGTAATGAACATGGGTATGGCCAGCATTGGTCGAAGAATAAACCCACTACTGAAAGGAGTATCTAATTTGGATCATCTCGCTCTGATAACAGATGAAGAGGTGCGAGCTAACCTAGAGTCTACAGAGACGAGATTCTCAGAGTTAGGAGTTCCCGGCATAGTGACATCATCTTATAGAAGTGTCGCTAAGAACAAGACGACTTTATATGCCAGTAGCACCAGCGACCATCCGAAAGGATTAGCATTGGATGTAGCGTATGGCAACTACGCGGAGACAAAACAAGCGTTCGATAAGATCGTGGCCGCCAATTCTGGTAAGAAGTATATTAGGCAAATAATTTTCGAGAACGTGAGAGGTACCGAACGAGGTTACCATATTCATCTCGGATTTTACGGTCCTGGAAACACTGGTGAAATTCTCTCATCTCGCTGGTTCTCTGCCAAGGAAGGGGGGTACAGGCATGTGGACGCCGCAAACTCGAAGAACATTCCGGGTAAAGAGAGGTTTGAAGATGTATGAGAGAGATGTTAGCACAGAATTCCTCGCATCAATTTCGACTAAAGGACGTAGTGAGAAGATCAGAGCACTCTACTCGCGAGTTACAGGGTTGAAAGAGGAGGATTTCGCCGATATACCAGAGGAAGTGTTAGTTAAGTTCCTAAGCGAACCGGACTACGAACCATTACTGAAACGAGTCCTTGCTTTATCTGAGGATTCAACCATATAACTTTCAATTAGGAGTTTTGATGGATTCTTTCATTCAGGCGCCTCTAATGGTGCGCGAAGCAGTTTTGAAGGTGATAGACGCCTTAGCCCAGACCAAGGAACCGGGATTTCTTTCAATCTCGAAAGTAGGCAACGTTGTACACTTAGGAGTTAAAGGTGCGAGTCTAAACATCTTTAAAGCGGATAATAAAGAGCAGTGTCATGTTGACTTGCCGGCGGAGTATATTGTGTCAATCTCTATAGACTCTATTCGTAAATACCTCGCAGAGTCGGAAAATGCTGAAGACCACATGGTCCAGCTTGGGGATATAACCTTTATGCCTCGTTTAAAGATGAAAGAAAAGGCGGCTAAGCGACAACGCAAGCAGGCTCGAATTGAGCAGATGGTTTGAGCGGGTGAGTAGAGTCAATGAGACCATCAAATCACGAGAAATAGCAAAGCAGGCGAAATACCTAAAAGTAGCAAAACGGTTTCTCGATGAGGCGGTTTCGCGTGACTCTAGAAAGCCTGACGAAGAACACGGTGAAAATGAAAAAGGTAAATCATCGCCTAGAGGATGATTATTCTGAGAAGTTCTCGGAATAGAAGGAGC
>Ga0180028_1342117_pt1 | contig 9968 bp, 3 predicted proteins | sample BioARNtimezero_FD_135970 | JGI IMG/M metagenome (GOLD analysis project Ga0180028, IMG submission 135970) | Anaerobic biogas reactor microbial communites from Seattle, Washington, USA - Biogas_R1-A RNA time zero (Metagenome Metatranscriptome) | ecosystem: Engineered > Bioreactor > Anaerobic >...
GGATGGTCTTGAGAAAGCGTTGTGTTTTATTAATATATTAAAAAAACATTTTCCGCAGGAACACTGCACTCTTGATTATTCAGGAAAGAAAGTGAATGTAAAAGTAAAGAATGCTGATTATACATTCACAACAACTAAACAACTTAATCCTCCCTCAGATGAGGATTTCTTATTTTAATGTTGTAATAATAATCAGTACATACGGACAATTCAGAGAGTAGATTTCGCATCCTTCATTCTGCAGCATTACTCTCTGACTGTTCAATAGTGATATGAAATTAATCCGGCGATGAACCTGACATTTCTATCTTATCTTCACGAGCATGAATATCAGAATAAAGAAGGTTAACTTCACGCTCTGTAGCAGGTCTGAACTTACCAATCTTTTCGAGTTCTGCGACAGGTACGTTTGATTCAAGTGCATTTTTGTATTCTTCTGTATAGAATAGTTCAATTGAATCAAATACCGGTTCATTATTGAAACGCATGGAAAGAAGTGCATTTATTTCAGGCATAGTCAATGAACGGTTTTTTGAATTCTGACGCTGCCGCTCAACCTTGGCATACAGTGATGGAAATTGCGATTTTGCAAAATCATTTGCCATTTCTTTTCCCTTTCGGTAAACTTTTATTCCATAATCATACATTTTTTAATGTATGATTTTTTATCATCATCAATAAAAAAATCTTTATACTATACAGACTTATCTTTTATGACATATACTCTGCGTCCGGATGACACACAAAAACACCGAGTGTTGAATGCTCCGGATCCATCTGAAATCCGTCAGTCAGTATAATCCCCAATCGTTCTTCACCAGCGATTATTTCGAATAATTTTTTCTGGTCTTCAAGTGATGGCAAACCGGGATAACCAAAACTGTATCGGCGTCCTCGTTTCGAGTCGATAACAAGCGCTTTTCTAATCTCTACAGTTACCTTATCAGCAAGACTTTCAACCAGATAATTTCCAATTCCATTGAGTAAATATCCCTTATTATATTTATCTTCCTTTTGAAAAAGATTCCTGCAGTAATCTCCGATCTTTTTCCCAATTGTTACAATTTGTACACCAAGAATATCTCCTTCCGGACGCAAATAATCGGCTATTGAACGATTATTCTTTTTAGGCATCCTCGGAAACACAAAGGAAGCAATTTCTTCGTTGAAATTACCCGGATCAAGCATAATTACCCTGTTATTTTCTGCTATGACCGGAAAAAACGAATAATAACCACGGGCATCAATCAGATCATTCTCAATAATTTCATCACGTAAGGTGTTGAATGATGGAAGAAATTCTTTTTCGACAACCTCATCATATTCCTTACTGTCAAGTTTACCACCAGCCCATTGAGCTTTAAACAACCGTTCTGTGTTGATAGAACTCAAAAGTTGGTTTACATCCCAAACAAGCATCTCCCCTGTTCCCCAGAACGGAGGCTCCGTGGGTGCTTCATAGGTAAGTTCCACCGCAGTATGTTCACATGTTACCGCTACACTTTGCGGTTTTCCTGCTGAATCTGTTTTACCTGAAACAATACGTCCAGATGCCAATTCATCAAGCATCCGTGATGCATCAAACGCATCGCGGGCATAAAACACACCACCCTCATATACCTTGTCGTCAAGAATTGCTATTCGCTGAGCGAAGTCTTTATTGACCGCCGCACCACCAATAAATACAGGGATGTTAATCCCTTCTTTTGCAAATGCCTCAACACATAAACGCATCTGTTTTGAAGTCGTAACAAGCAGCGCCGATAATCCTACAGCATCAGGTTTTTCCTTTTTAACAGATTCCAGAATCGTCTCAATAGCGACCTGTTTTCCGAGGTCGATTACAGCATATCCCTGATTTCGTAAGATAGACCCTACAAGATTTTTCCCGATATCGTGAACATCACCATAAACAGTCGCGAGGATAATTTTCCCTTTCGATGCAGCATTTGAACCTTTTAAATATGGTTCCAGTATTGTCACCGATTCTTTCATAACCTCGGCTGCCTGAAGTACAAATGGAAGAATCATTTCCCCGTTTGTCATTTTTTCGCCGACTTCAGCCATAGCTGGCAGAAGAATTGTGTTAAGAATTTCATTTGCTTTTTTCGTTTTTAACAGCGATTGGATCGTTTTCTGTAAATCACGGCGATCGCGTTTCAGAATTGCACATTTTATTTTTTCTTCATCGGAAAGTATGTGCAAAACATTTTCTGAACCATCTACTTTTTCAACAGTCAACTTTTCAAAATAATTGACATAATCAGATAGTGCATCATCAGATCTATTGAACAGAAGATTTTCTGCAAGTGTTCGAAGTCCTGTATCATAATTTTCAACATTATCTTTATGCAGGGGATTAAATATCGCAGCGTCAAGACCCGCTTTTACTGCGTGATACAACATCACATTATTAAGTATCCGGCGTGCTTTCGGCTTTAATCCAAACGAGACATTGCTGACACCCATCACGGTTCTGACTCCGGGCATGGTTTTCTTTATCTGTCTCAATGCCTCAAGACTTTCATTTGCTGCATTTGCAGCCTCTTTTTCACCAGTAGCAAGTGTAAAGACAAGCGGATCGATGTAAATATAATGTTCCGGAAGTCCGAATTCACTGCATGCAATATCCCGCAACTTTCCGGCAAGTTCAACCTTTTTAGCAACGGTTTTTGCCATACCCTCATCGTCAATGGTAAGCGCTACAACAGGTGATCCGAATTGTGCAGCAAGCGAAAGCGTCTTACGGGCATTCACGGCACTATGTTCAAGATTTATTGAATTGATCATCACTGATCCCGGATTGATCTTGAGCGTATCAACCATTACGGACGGGTCTGTAGTATCTATACAAAATGGTGTTGATGATCTATCGGAAAAATACCATACAAGATTTTTCAGCGTTTCCTTCTCGTTATCCTTCTCATTTACAGCGACACATATATCAATTACAGCACAACCGCTGTCAGCCTGTTCCTGTGCAACAAGAAATAACTCTTCTTTATTGTCGTTAAGAATCAATTCTTTTGTTTTTTTTGACCCCTGTGCATTCAGACGTTCACCAATTATTACCGGCCTTTCAATTGACTCAAGATCAATTCCATGGATACCGGTTGATAACCAGCAGCTTGGCCGGTGTAATTCCCTGTATGCGACCTTCTTATCTTTAAGAATATCTGCTGCGGCTTTAATATGTGCAGGAGTCGTACCGCAGCACCCACCAACAACACTTAATCCGTGAACGGTAACAAGCGGTTCCAGTATTTCAGCAAACCCCTGAGGCTCCAGGGCATAAAAAGCTTTACCGTCAATATTTTGCGGCATACCGGCATTAGGCAGTGCAATAACAGGTACTGGAGAATGCCTGAGCAATTTAAGTATTGATGGAGTCATCTCTTTAGGCCCCATTCCGCAATTGATACCTACAACAGCAGCTCCAAGCCCTATAACCGCTCCGAGAAATGATTCAATTCCGCTTCCAAGAAGCATATGACCATTTATGTCGATTGTAATCTGTACCTGAACAGGTATCTTTTTGTCAACACTTCGAATGCCTTCCATTGCGGCACGCACTTCAAGAAGATCCTGTGATGTCTCGATTCTTACGAAGTCAACACCACCGTCAATAAGGGCTGATGCCTGCTCTTTATAGATGTCTACAAGCTGATCGTAATCTGCACCAACAAGATCTGCATTTTTTGATGACGGAAGGTAACCGGTTGGGCCCAGAGATCCACACACAAATCGCTGTATACCATCACTGAAGCTGCATTGATCAATTGCTCTACGTGCATTATTCGCAGCAGAAAAATTTATCTCATGAACACGTTTCTCAAGTCCGTATTCACCCAGTTTCACCCTGGTTCCACCAAATGTATTCGTCTGAATAATATGCGCACCAGCATCAAGATATGCTTTGTGAATCGAAATAAGAACATCCGGACAGTTTATGTTTAATATTTCATTACAACCCGCAGAACTGCCATATACTTTTGGATCAACAGACCTTTTTTGAATCTCTGTTCCCACAGCTCCATCAAAAACAAGCGGAATTCTCTTTTCAATCAACGTAAGATAAGGATGCATCTTCAATTCTTTCCTTAGCTTCATTCCCACACAGCTAACATCGTCATACTATTATTATAACACCGACATTCATGCGAATACAGAAATCAAGCGTAAAAAAATAAAACAGTCATGATTGTTTTCAGCAACCATAACTACACTACTATTGTTGTACTTGGTATAGAATTAACTCAAGTTTAGACCCGAAATGCAATTATTGCATTGTACAGAAACATCCTGAGTTCAATGCATAAAATAATTGATGAACTCAGGGTGCACCTGATAATTTAATCTGCGAGGTACATTAAGCGGGAAACGCCACTTCCTTTTTTATGACCAAGTTCATCTTCTGCTGTTAACCTCAGAATGTATGTTCCACTTGCGAGCTTTTTTAAGGAATGAGCCCCAGGCTGCCAGTTGAAAACATTCAAACCCGGTTTAAGATTCCTGTCAATATTGAAATTCCAGACAGTTCTCCCCATAGCATCAAAGAGGCGGCAATTAACCAGATTAACACCTGTATATGGAATTGTAAACTTTATTGTGAGATTCCCTTTAAACGGGTTTGGATACATCTTCAACAGGGCAAATTCAAGTCCCGTATACAGTGATGCAAACTTTCTTATGTACTGATCAGATCCGGCAAGTAGAATCTGATCCGAAGTTGATCCGGCAGCAACCGTAATTGAGAAACCTTTTGAAACATCGGTTAACTCACCGGTAACCTTATTAAACAATTTGAAAAATTTACCAGACGGAATATTTTCTGTGATTTGACAGTTAATCGTTTTCGCTTCACTGCCATCATTGAGAAATCTAACCGTGTATGTATACCCTTCCTCATCCTTTGCAGCAAACAATTGCCCGCACATTGCATTATTGTCAAGAAATCCAACCTTTACATCAGACATCGTTGGTGGTAACGCAACACTTATTTTTCCCATCGCTTTAAATTCAGGATTATATCCGGCATAAATTGATGTAAAAACACTATTATTACCACTACTGCTGATTTTAAAATTCCAGTCAGACTTGTCAACATACTGTTTAGAAGTCTTTTGAGTTAATTCGCCAAAGAAGGCCGAACGTGCAACCGGCACAGCCGGGATTTTAAGATCAAGGAATTCTTCAGTTCCCGGGGACTCAAATGCTACGGTATACGTTTCTGACAAACTGTCAAGTAGATTTTTCATGGCCAGAGTACTGTATTTAAGTTCTGTTTTATAAACTCCACCCTCTTTGACCCATTCATAAATGCTCAGGCTGATGTTTTTATTGTCACCGTCTTCAATAAGTTCACTTGCCCGGGCGATATCGCCAATTTTTACCTTATATCCAAAAGGCATTGCAAAATCAACATACTGATCTTTTGGAATTCTAATAACCACAGGTTCTTTTATTGACAGCGTTTTTGCAACAGTATCTAGAACGATCGATTGAGCCTCACGTGTTTTTAACCAGAGAAGATTCCCCGGTGTCAGATCAAAAATCGCAGAGTCACCCTGTTTAACCTGATCAAGTTCCAGATATCTGTCTTTCCGTGGATTTGGATTCTTTTCAGTACTCTCTTCCCACTTGAAAATTCTAAACTGTGTCTTGTCATATTTTCTGTCTTCACTTAAGAGCGACACAAGATGTCCGATGTTTTTATTACTTATATCGTAACGGACATTGAGTGGATACCACTGCTCTTTTTCTGTTTTTATTGTCAATCGTGCCATAACTTTTTTGGATAGATCGATCGTATCGGTAAATCTTCCGTCCGAAACTATTAATGTTGCATGTAAACCGCTTGTTCGTTCTACAGCTCCAAATGGCAGATCCAAATCAATAGTTGATTCCCTGACGAACCCGTTAATCACTGTTGTTTCAGCCTCTCTCCATGGACCGGCAACGAATTTTACATGAATATCTGAAACATTATCTTTTATACTGAACTTATAAGAAATGTTACTCATATCACTTACTGCATCTGTTTTAAATGTGTCAAGCTGAGTAATAGTAGGTCTGATTGTGTCAATTAGCAGTACAAATACAGAATCGTTATATTTTGATGGTTTTCTGGTATTGATTAGTGCAGATACCAGTGAGTCTGAACCCTGAGTCTGAACTCCCGGAACCACATATACAGCAGAAAATGAAGTATCACTTAAATACAGACGCACATCATTTATGGAGTAACCTTCCGGAATAGAATCGGGGCGCATACCCAGATACACAGCCGGGACATCATTACCCTTTACAAACTTCACACCTGAACTAACATTAATAAAGCCGTTGAGTTTTTTTACGTTCCTGACGTATCTGAGTGTATCATTGATCCTGGCAGTTTTTTCGTTCTGCCAATCTTCACCCTGCCTGATAACAACATTATTTTCAAAAACACTAACTTCCTTCACATTCGATTCCATTAACACTGTCGCCCAGTTCATCGAGCCTGACATAATTTCGGTTATTGACTCATCCGTAGCACTTTCATAATTACGTGCTCCGTTAATTTTTACAAACAGGGCGAAATAGTATTTCGTATTGTATTTTAAAGCATTTCCCAGTTCAAAATTGATAAAACAGGATGTGTCATTGGGAATAAGCCTGAATGTTTCAATTCGTTTAATATCATTTCGACTTGGTAACGCATCAGTAACTACTGATGAATCACGAACAAAATCAGTTGTTGAATATGTGTATCCCAGCTGGTAATCTGTTCTACCGATTCCTGTCGTGTCAAAGAAAAATTTAATCTTAAAGATATTCTGTGTTGAATCATACGATGAACCTGTTATCCTGATAAGGTTTGGAATTGTTGCGTTGTCAGGCAACCTGGTCGCCCTGGATTTGATTGCATCTGCAGCGAGGCCTGACCATATTCCGTTTTTCTTTTTAAGTAAAGCGAAATAGTACATCGTAGATCCCTGAAGTCCATCAACCGTTGTTTCGGTTACATTCCCTTTTAATCTGAACCTTTTATACACGGCGGTGTCAGTTGTTACTGTACCGGCCTCAATTTTCGACTTACTATATATAACAGCAACTGAATCTGCCGGAGTGCTTAACGACCAGGATAAAAATGCCTGATATGCCTGCGTTGAGTCAATAAGCAATGTAACATCATTATCCGGCTGAGGATATCCAATCTTTAGCTGTTTTGTAACGGTATCACTATAGCTGCCATTTGTGCTGCGCAGATAAATACTCCAGTCAGTCAACTTCTCAACTGTTAAAAAATCAACATTAACAAGTTTTAAATCAATAGATTCAGAAGGAAATTCATTGTTTTTTAACGTGTCAATTTTCGTTGATTTTTCTCCATAATAAATCACCGCATATCCGGCATCGGATTTCTGAAGGTTACCAAAACCACTTACATTGACAACTAATGTGTCACCAGCCTGTTTAACTTTTGCCATTGTCAGTGTATTTACCAGATTTTGTTCACCACAGGAATAGACCTTTGCTCCGGCACCGGTGTTAAAAGCAGGGAGCGAATCGGGCCCCCTCCAGTATGGAGTTGACAAAAACAATAATGTGTCACATTCATCATTGCCAAGCGAAACCGGAACTGTTACCGTTACATTATCTGCACCATCACTTAGGCTGCGCAATTCTGACAAAGAATACTTCTTTAATCGCGTTGAACCCGGGTTTGGTTTTCCCGGAACTGCAGTGTTTGTCATCCACCAGACACCAATGGAATCAACATATCGGTCATTGTCATCTGATGATGGTAAATTTGAAAAATTCCTGATCGTAATTTTTACGCTACTTCTGTCATTAAAGTACCCGGAAAGCTGAATCGGATTATATACGTCTGATTCACCCCGTATAGTAACTTTAATCTCTGCAGATTTGACAGACCCACTACTGTTACTTAATACACTATAGTACACGCCTGCATTAGCTTTTGACACATTGGAAATTGTGAGTGTCTTTGATGTTGCACCTTTAATCAGTGTATCCACATGGTACCACTTGATTGTATCTGTCACACCTTCAATTCCGGTATAATCAATAAAGAGGCTCAATGGTGATCCCTCACGTGTTTCGATCGTGGCACCGGACTGTGCGGTAATTTTGGGCTTTGGTACCGACCTGACCATAAGAGTTGCAACCCTGCTTTTTGCTGTATCCCCTGCGAACGAAACATGACATTCGATTTTTGAATTACTGTCGGCTAATGCAATATTTTTCAACACCAGCGAATCAATATCTTTTGCTTCGTCAATTCTTGTTCTCACTCCTGATGATGTCGTTTTAAACCAGGTGTATTGCACAAGAGGAGGAGATTGATGTGTTGCAACAACTTTAAACCGGGCGCTACTGCCAACATAGGTAGTGACATCTTTAAGATCAGTTGTAATTTTAGGAAGATTATCAGAAACGACAATTGTATCGGTCAAAGTCTTAACAGTTGCGAAATCATTTGAAACTTCGCAATAGATAGTTTTATTCTGATATTCCCCTTTAGTAATAGATTCGATTGTCAACTCAGGATTCAAGGGATCTGAATCCACTTTTTTATTGTCAATATACCAGTTGTATTGTAACAGCAAGCCTTTTGCAGTAACGGTGAATGTTTTCGAACCTCCATTAGGAACAGATATCCGGCTTGCAACATCATCAATAATTACCGGTGTAGTAATAACTCTCAGAACAACAGTGTCAGAATGTTGTTCTGCCAGAGCATTTGATGCAATACAAAATAGTCTTGCGCTATCAAGTTCTTCTGCTGCAGTTATAGACAACGTATCACTTTCGCTAAGTACATCTGTCGAACCAACCTGATACCATTTGTAACTGACACCTTCAGGATTTGTAACTGCCGCTCTAAAAATTGCGGTCTCATCCTGTACAACAGTATCGGACATCGGTTGTTTGGTAAAAAGAACTGAATTATCTACATTCCAACACCCGGCATCAACCTTTGCTGTTGCACGAGGTTCACCTGCAATATCAGTTGTTACACCAGTATAAAAAGTGCCAAAATCCTTAGCTTTTGATGATGTCCCGATTCTCCATGCAGATGGAAGTATTTCGGCCGCTCTGTTTGTTTTTAGAAATAACGCAGTTGTATCTGTAGTAAAAAGTTGAGCATTTCCGGCACCATATCCTGTCAGCGCTTCAGATGTCAATGAATTTTGAATTTGAGAATTAATATTTGGAAATTTTGAGATACTTGCATTATTTATAAAAATGTTATTCCTGAGAACGAAATTTGTAACGCCCACAAGATTATTACCACCGAATATTCCTTTATTTCTGTCAAAAGTACAGTTAATAAATGCCACACGAGTATCTGTACTCCAGAAATTAAGCTTAAAGATTGTATCGGCATTGTTTACAAAAAGGCAATTGTCAAAAGAGATATTCTGTCTACCATCACCGGCAAATGCAAAAAACGATGATGTATAATTCCTCACAACACACTTACTGAAAGCCAGGGGCTTCACTCCCTGACCATTATCAAATGGTGTAGATCCGATAAAAATAAGCCTTTCAAACTTTACAGGAGCATTTTGGAAAAAACCATAGCTGTTATTTTCTGTATGATTAATAATCGGAAATGAATCCGGTTCAGACGTACCACCGATAAAAAATATTGTTTTGGAAATATTTTGTACAAAAAAATCTGATGAGTAAGTGTACGTGTGCTGATTTGAACCTGTAAATAATACGGTATCGGGGATTGTCGATTCACCGGCATTTTTAATTGAGTTGAGAAACAGATCCAGAGATGCGTAGTTTGCTTCACCATCGGCATCAATAGTAACTTTTGATGCCTCAACAGATATGTGCATCACCCCGATAAGAGCAACCACAAATCCGACATTACTTAACCGCGAAAATAATTTGGACAACCCAGACAATCTGATCATAGCACAAAAACCCTCACTTTATCATTTAAC
>Ga0180028_1350369_pt1 | contig 9904 bp, 6 predicted proteins | sample BioARNtimezero_FD_135970 | JGI IMG/M metagenome (GOLD analysis project Ga0180028, IMG submission 135970) | Anaerobic biogas reactor microbial communites from Seattle, Washington, USA - Biogas_R1-A RNA time zero (Metagenome Metatranscriptome) | ecosystem: Engineered > Bioreactor > Anaerobic >...
GCTTGATTTTATTAGTCCGCAGTAAGACCCGAACGCTCAATACCCTGTACAAGATATTTCTGACAGAAGAGGTATATTACAACGAGAGGAGCAATGATCATAAGTCCGCCCGTAGTTCTTATAGCCGTCTGCCACTTTGAGATATTGTTCGGTACGAGATCCTTTATTGAGGACGGAAGCTCTTTTCCGATTTCCGACGTCAACAAAAGCGGCGCGTTGTTTCCTGTAAAGAAGACCTTTGAATAATAGATATCCGTCCAGCACCACGAGAACGAGAACAGGAAAACCGTTATCATCATCGGGATGGATATCGGAAGAATTATCGTAAAGAAGGTCTTGAATACGCCCGAACCGTCTATATACGCAGACTCCTCAAGCTCGTCGGGAACGCCCATAAAGAACTGTCGGAGAAGGAATATATAAAGTCCGTTCTTAAATGCCAAGCCCGTAATCGAAAGTATTATGTAAGGCCAGAATGTGTTTACAAGCCTTACTCCGTCGGGAGTAAATACCTTACTGTCAATATTTCCGAGGATATTGATCGAGCTTAAAAATTCATTATTGTATTCAAATCCGAATATCGAAATTCCGCCTCCGCTAAGGAAACTGAATATTCCTAAGATATCAAAGTTTGCAAACATATTAGTGATTGCAAGCTGGAGAGTACGGTGAGGAATTATCATTGTAAGAATAACGAGAGCAAACAATATCTTGTTACCCTTAAACTTGAATTTCGCAAATCCGTACGCAATAAAGCTACAAACGAAGGTCTGTATCAATGCGGTTGACAAGGAAAGCAAAAGAGTGTTTCCAAACGCCGTCATATATTCCTGCTCGGTGAATATCGCTTTATAGATATCAACGGAAAAGTTCTTAGGTATAAGTCGTACCATACTGTCGTTGAAATCGGATGGCGCCATAAGCGATGACGATATCTTCGAGAAGAATGGGAACAAAACTATATACGCAACACCTATAAGAAGGATATATCTTACTATTATCCAGACTACCTTCTTAAGAAACGTTAAGGTCAAAAACTTTGCCTTGAAGCGTTCCTTAAAGGAGGTTCTTTCAAAATCTACTTTAATTTTGTTTTTAGTTTCCTTACGAATCTTAGGCTTACTATCAACATTTGAAGTATTCATTTCGCTTTACCTCCTTATTTCTTTTTCTGGTAGAAGGTGTACGCCGAAAGAACTGCCACCAATATACCAAGTATCGCAATAACCAACAGGAAGTATATCCAAGACATCGCCGTAGATATAGCGGTTGTTTTTTCTACCTCCGTCAGCTTCAAGGTGCTTATATAGGTCATTACAGTGCTATCTACCGTAAACGCGTCTATAACCGTATAAACCGCGTTTACAAGTATCATCGGGCTTATCATCGGGAAGGTTATCTTCCAGAAGGTCTCCCAAGCAGAAGCGCCGTCTATTTGAACAGACTCATATATTGCAGGAGAAATCGACTGAAGTCCCGCAAGGAATATAAGCATCTGTACACCCGAGCGGTTTACTATATTGAATATATCGTTTATCGCATCGGTTACGTATTTAAGCATTCCGTCGGTAAGCGAAATTCCGTTAAAGAACTTCTGCAAATCGACCGCATCTACTATTTCTCCCGCAGCGCTTGAGCCCGAGCCGTCGTCAATTCCGCCCGCGTTGCTCATAGTATCAAGAACCGCGCTTGCGTCTATTGACTCCATAATACCCGTTGAAAGTATAACGGGCACGAAGAATATAGCTCTGAAAACTGCTCTTCCGCCTATCTTCTGGTTAAGCAAAACCGCCATAAAGAGCGAGAACAAAAGTATCATAGGAATGTCAAGAATAATTTCTCCGACACTCGTAAACAGCGCCTGAGCAAATCCGCTCGTGTCTGCGTTAAAGAATGCCTCATAATAGGAAGCAAACTTATTGAATACTCTTGCGGTAGCATCACCGGGAACCTTATAGAAAAGGCTCTGCTCCAAGGATTCAAATACTATCGGGAAATATACGAATACAAGTCCTATTATAAAGGGAAGAACAAATATCCAACCTGCTCTCGCCTTCTTTTTATCAAGAGAGACTGTCTTTTTCCGCTTTTTCTTGACTTTAACTTCAAGCATATCTGTCATTTTTCAGTCCCTCCTTTACTTTACTTCTATGTAGCCGTAAGCCGCTACCGTATATGATACTCCGTTTAAGGTAACCTTAACCGCAAAGTTATTAAAGTTAAGCACGAATGCTTTTCCGTTAGAATAACGCTCATATACTATGCTGTTTTCCTTAGCCGCGTACTTGTTGTAAACCGAAGCTGCGCTATCATCGTTCTTTTCCTCTTCCTCAACTATCTCAGGAAGCGCCTCGGGGCAATTAGCAGTCAAATCTGCCTTAAATGCCTCCGCCGTAGCGGTAATAGCGTCTGCCTTTGCCTTGATAGAGCCGTTAATCTCTACAGCCATAGCATCAAGTATAGCCTTAAGCTCGGTTCTTATCTCCTCGGTATAAGCGCCGTTAGCCTCAAGAATTGCAAAATCTGCCTTGAGAGCCTCATACGCTGCCGAAGCTTCAAGTATGGGGGCTGTTTTTTCTACCGTTGCAAGGAAGCTTGCGTAAGCGGTCTTCAAGTTGGCAATAGCCTCCTCAACCTTTGCGGGTGCCTCCTCCAATGCCTTGGTAGCCTCATCAAGAGCAGTCTTCTTTGCCGTAGCGGCATTCTTCTGCTCCTCGGTAGCACCCTCCTGCTCTGCCTCTGCCTTAGCCACGTCGTATTCTGCCTGAGCGGTAGCCACAGCAGCCTCCTTAGCAGACTTATCATTGAGCGCATTAGCATACGCTGCTCTTGCGGTCTCAAATGCAGTCTTTGCATCGGCAAAGCCGTAATCAAGGCTTCCGTTCATAATGCTTCTGTAGGTCAACAAATCTGTTCTGACTCTCTGAAGCTTAACTCTCAAGCTCTCCTTTGCGGTTGCCGCATCAAGCTTTTCAGCTTCTATAGCCTTGCGGAGCGCCTCATTAGCGTCGTTCAGAAGCTCGTTGTTATCGGGAACTCTCAAACCGCCGATAAATTTATGCTCGTCTATCGTGCTGGTCTGAACGTCCTTCAGCGCGCGGTTTATCTCTGCGTAACGCTCAACAAGGTCCTCAAACCAAATATCGTAGCGTATAGAATAGTGAACGCTGGTGGTCTCATATTCCTTAAGAAGCTCGGTGTTATCGTAAGAAAGCACGAACTTAAGCGCCGCTCCGTTTTCTATAGCGCGGAGCATCGCGTAGTCGATATTACCCTCCATATTGACAGGAGTGGTCGCAGTCTCTACAAATCCGTGAAGAACGATTCCAAGGAACGGTACCGTCGCAGACGAACGTGAATGTCTGCTCGAGTCGGTAGAAATATCGGTTATCGAGTCAACGAACTTCCATGAGAAAGCATTTCCGCCCGAGGTCAAAACCTTATTGTACTTTTCATCAAAGAACTTGAATGCATCTGCCGTAAAGCCCTTGGTATCCTCGCGGTTGTAAGGCTCATCCTCGTCAAAGTCCGAAGAAAGGTAAGAGCCTATCGTAGAAACCGAAATTCCCTGAGGATCTGTCTTAAGATACTGCTCTGTAAGCTTTTCGTAGAATCTGCTGAAATATGCGGGAGAGATAGCCAGATCGTAGTAGTTTCTGTAGGTCTGTCTTGTTGCGCTATACTCTCTCTTACTCGTATAACGGCCGTCGATAGTCTTTATAGCGTGCTTATCGAGGGTAAGTCCGTCAAAGAGTGTATTGTTGCTGCTGAATGCAAAATCAAAATCGGGATATACGCCGAAGTTTCCTTTTGCATCATCAAGCAGATTATCAAAGCCATAGTCCTTCTTTACCGAATCATCCCACTTGAGATCATAAGGTATAGTATCCTTTGTAAGACCGCCCTTAGCGTAGCCTGTCAAAATAAAGTTTATATTATTGACACCGTTCTCGGAGAGCTCGTCGTACATATCCTTGACGTTCTTAAAGCTCGTCATTGCTACGTTGGTCTTATAAGGAATAGAAAGGAACTTCTTTGTAGTTTCTATCGATCCAAAGGTTTCGATGTAAAGCGGAATGTCCTCTTTAACATCCTCCGCCTTAAGAGCGGTGAGCGTACCGTTGTTGATAAGATAATCTCTGTACGCCTTTGCCATACCGACGTAATCCGCCGTGTATCCGCCGTGCTCCTTGACCTTGCTCTCATCGGAAAGCAATACGTATCTTATCCTATAGTTACCGGTATACTTTCTCTCGGATACTACCGTCCACGGATCGGTTGCGCCCGCAGGCATAAACTTATCGTTAGGACGGGGGTTAGTCTCCATTATTACAGAGTTATACGCAACGTTATGAGCAGAGATCAAGGACATCATTGCCTCGCCCTCCTCAACTATAGCTACAAAGCCGTGATCGTTCTCCGCGCCTGTCTCCTTATCGACAACAGTCTCGGAAACACCGAATACGGGATATCTTATCGGCTCTCTGTGCGCTCTTCCGCTCTCGATATGATAATAACCGAAGTCCTCGCCGTAAACGGTTCCACCTATGTTGGTATTACCGCCGACCTTTGCAAGCTTTTCAAAGGAGAAAAGCGTGCCCGAGCCGTCAGGGAAGAAGGTGTATCCCTTGTTGGGATTGATTCCCGCGCCCATAAAAGGTAATATCTGTATCTTGTCAAGTCTGAACAAGCTCTCGTCAAAGCGAATTCCGTTAGCGGGAACTCTGACCGAGAGTCCGTTGTCGTCAAGCGTGTACTCAAGCGCTATCTTAAAGAGCGCCTCTGCCTCTGCCTCGGGAGTGTAATCAACCTCAAGGTGCTGCATATCAAGCTCCTCGTAGGTAAAGTCGGGAGCATAGGTCTTTATCATTTTTTCAACGTACTTCTTTTCGGGAGTTGCAAGCGCAGTACAAACGTAACAGGGTACGTTTACAGTCACACCGTCAACGTTCTTTTGAAGCATCGGATACCTTTCAAGCAAAGCAGTTCCACGCTCGTTAAGCTTGCTGGGATCCTCTTTGTCCGCATACTTTGGATCGTTAAGATCGTAAAGCACGAAGAATGATAAAAATCTGTTTATATCACTGTTTACTTTTGACTCGGATGCGCCCGACGCCAACAACGACGCCGTTACGACATCGAGAATCATTGCCTTAAACGCGTCTGCCTTGATTACCCAAGGAATAAGATATCTTGAATCAACTCGTCCTATCGAATACTCAACTCTGAGTCCGCTCTTGATATAGCTTACCTTAAGCTGGCTCGGCATATTGGCAGGCTCCTTTAAATCAACGCCCGCTCTTACCGAATCCATATAGCTGTAATAAGTATCGGGAGCATTATTCAAGGTTATCTTTGAATAATCGATTATTATCTGCGAGAGATACTTTACCTTATCGTCATTACTTGCGTTAGCAGTGCCTACGTTGTAAGGGTTGCTGAAAAGCAGATCTCCCGTGGATATCCTTTCAACCGCAATCTCACCGCTGTATTCATCGATGTACAAGCGGTAATCGCCCTTCTGGTAACGAAGGTCCATAAGCGCCAATCTTTCCTGAGGAGTATCAACGGTATCTGTTACCTTTTTGCCCTCCTCGTCGGTGGTAGTATACTTACCCGTAAGGTAAAAGTCCTCTGCTACAGGGGTATTCTTGCCTGTGTTGAACTCATAAATCGGCTTTTCTGCCTCGGGTGCGCTCTCCTGCGCGTTGACCAACAACGCGCATGTGGAAAACACCGTCATTACAACTAAGAAGGCTGCTATTATTCTCTTTTTAATCATTATAACCTCCTCCTTCCGTTAAATTCTGTACCGAATTTCCGTTACTATATTGGTTACAAAGCCTACAAGCTTTCCAAGTAACGTCGAGAACAGAAGAACCATAAACATAATACAAATCATACCAACTATAGTAGCGAGCGTAGTAATTACGTTCTTTCCTATAGTATAATCGTGCGTTATCATCATACCGAAGAAGAGCAAAAGTCCAAGCCAGATAAATCCAAACGTTGTAATGAGAGTTACCATCTTCAGCTCGGATGCAAGCACGAAGTTAGACGCTATCGTAACGGGTATCGTTGTAAGCACCAGCGGCAATAACGAATAAGTAGAAGCTATATAAATATCCTTAAAGCTTCCCTCGCCGTCAAAGAGCGTCGTAATACACCAGTTAGCAACTATCCAAAGCGCAAGCGGAATACATACGTTCAGAACTGCGCCCCAGATGGTTATGTAATTACCCTGAGGATTAGTAACGTATCCCGAGCCTATCGACTGATAATATATAGTTGCGATAGTCACGATAAGATAGGTTGTACCCGCTCTTACAGAGCCTCGCTTTTCATGCTTCAGATCCCAGAATCCGTCAAACGGATGGAGTATCAGGTGGAAGCCGTACAAAAGCTCCTGAACGTAGGTGCGCTTTTTACCGCTCGTTGCGGTTCTCTTGTTAACCTTATTGATCGCCTTTGCCGCAAAGAATATAGCAACGCACAATACTCCGACTATTAACGGAATAGTCCACAAATACTCAGCTACCCACTGCTGACGAACCTCACTGTAGGCAGTTGAATAATTCTCGGTATCGTAAGCGTATTGATACTGCTCCATTGCAAGCTCGTATTTCTGATTTCGGTAAAGCGCGTTACCGATACCTATATACGCCGCGTCAAAGTTCGCGTTTCTCTTAAGAACCTCGGTCCAGTCGGCTATAGCCTCGTCATAGCGTCTCTCGTTCTGATTTTTAAGAGCCGCGATAAGCACGTCACCGTACTCGGTTCGGCTATAAACGGTAAAGGAGTTTTTCGTTCTGTCGAGAAGAAGCATTTTATCGCCCTGATATACAACGGCGTCCAAGGCGTCCTTGGAAATGTTTCCGAGAAGATCTCCCGTATCTCCAAACGCGAAAAGAAGATTTCCGTCGTAATCGTAGGTAAATACCTTACTTCTCTTGTTATCTATTATCGACCAAGTGTTTTCGGGACCTACGGCAACGTCAACGATCTTTGAAGGACCCGATATAAGCTTACCCTTATCGGTTGCCGCAACACCGAGCGAGTTGGAGAAATCAACCTCTCCGGACGGAGGATAAAAGCCGTTTCTTCTCATAAGCTCGGAGCCCGCAGCATTAAGCATCTTAACGGGAGCGTTTGTGCCTTCCTTGCTCTTGCCCGATATAGAGGACGCAATAGCGCTTTCATCATTAGGGCTTATAGTTACGTATATAACGTTCTTTTCCTTCTCAAGAGCAATATTATTGTAAACAGCGGCTGCCGCGGATGCGGTATGCTCCTTCTGCTCATCGGTCTGGAATCTTCTCCAAACCTTATCCCAAGCGGAAATAGCAACCTCCTGCGCTCCTATGTATCCGGTAAATTCTCCACTGTCGGTCATAACGATTATACCGTTATCCGAGGTGTTACTTACAACGTAAAGTCTGTCGTATCTGTCTACCGCAAGCGCGATAGGTCTGTAAACGTCGGTAGAGTCGTAAAGCTCTGACTGAGGCTTTCCTATCTCCGAAATAAAGTTTCCGTTTATATCAAACTTAAGAATTCTCTCGTTACCGGTATCGCAAACGTAAATTTTTGCAGGCTCAATAACACCGTTCACGTTCTTCTCATCAGTTATAAATACACCCTGCGGAGCTTTAAGATAATCTATGTTTCCGCTGAGGTTTCTGAACGAGTCTATGATAAACTTGATCTTATAATACGGATCAAGCACCACTACTCTGTTGTTGTCACGGTCTACGATGTAAACGTTCTCATTCTCATCGACCTCGAGGTCAGTCGGGAACTTTACGGCAACCATCTTCGCCTTTAACTCATCCTCGGTAAGATCGGGATAAAGCTCGCGCATTCTTGCCGCATCCGAAAGTCCCATATATGCGGAGTTTACCTCCATATCGGGAACGTATGCGTCAGGCGAACGAAGATCCTTTCCGTTGATGGAATAGGTGTAGGTATAATAGGACGTAGCCGCGCTGACAGGAAGAGCAAGAGCCGTTATTACAACAAGCATAATAGCTATAATTGATAATATTTTTTTCATCTTTCTCCTCCTCAAATCAGTCTTTCATACCACTGGAGCCCATCGTCTCGATGATGTTAGACTGCGATACAACGAATACGATTATCGGCACAGCCATCATTACAACAGTTGCCGCCGCACTCGCGCCCGCACGTCTGATACCGCCCGCGGTTATCTGACCTATTGCGTAGTTAAGCGACTTGAGCTGCTCGGAATGAATATAAATTGAAGAACCTTGATTCCACAAATCCTTAAAGCAGTAAACTATAAGCGTCAGCCATCCGGGTCTAACCATAGGCATCGCTATCGTCCAGAAGGTCTTTAGCTCTCCCGCGCCGTCAAGTCTTGCACTCTCAAGCACCGAATCGTTAACGTTGGATTCCATAAACTGCTTCATAAGGTAAAGTCCGAGTGTTGAGCCCCAAGCAGGAATAATTATAGCAAAATAGGTATCAACCATATGGAACGCGCTCATCAAAATGAAGCTACAAATTGCAGTAACAGTCTGGTGGAACATAAGTGACGTTCTTACCATTCTGAACATTCCCTTTCCGCCGGGGAACTTGATCTTCGCCATTGCGTAAGCCGCAAGAGAAGCAAAGAACAAGTGTCCTACCGTACCTGCGATAGAGGTAAATACGGTATTAAATATGTATCGCGAAAAAGGAACCATGTTTCCGCTCATAAGCGTAAACAAATCTTTAAAGTTATTAGGTGTCGGATTTACAACGTAGAATCTTGGGGGGAACATCCAAAGCTCGTCAAGAGGCTTAAACGCCTGTATAACGCAGTAATACATAGGAATAAACATGAACGCTCCGAGTATTACAAGGATAAAGGTTATTCCCGCATCTCCTCCACGGGATCGCGCAAATACGACTTTATGTCTTCTTGTTCTTAACTTTGCCATACTACGATCCCACCTTCGAAATTATTTTCTTTACCACCGCGTTAGCTCCTACCATTATAACAAATAGGATAACCGCGATAGCCGAGGCATAACCGGTTTCGAAACGGCTACCTCCATAGTCGTTCAAGTGATGCACTATCGTGTGCGCCGCGTAGTCAACCGACGGGAATCCGCAAAGCGCATCAACGACCGCTCCAAATCCGAACGAGCCTGTGATAGACATAATAGCACCGAACATCAGCTGATCCTTCATGTTAGGAAGCGTGATGTAATAAAGCTCCTGCCATCTGTTTCGAACGCCATCAACCGCGCCCGCCTCAAACTGCGCTTTATCAATTCCCTGAAGACCCGCGATAAACGCAAGGAAGGAAGTTCCAAGCGACGTCCAGAGTGCAACGATAATACACAGCGGCATTACGTAGTCGGCATCCTCGAAGAACGCGATTTCGGTATCGATCATTCCCATTTCAAGAAGCATTGCGTTTGCCCATCCGTAACGGTCTGACGAGAAAAGCGTTTTCCATATAAGATACGCGTTACCCGAAATAGAGGGCGCGTAGAATATAAGCGTTACAACCGCTCTTATCTTTGGTGACAGCTCATTTATAAACCAAGCCACCAAGAACGACATTATGTAGGAAACAGGTCCTACTATTGCCGCAAAAATCAACGTATTCTGACAAGCTATTATAAAGATATCGTCATTCATAAAAAGTCTTATATAGTTATCGGCTCCTACGAAGTCAGGTATCTGAAGAAGGTTAAAGTTAGTTAAACTTAAAACCGCAGAAAGAACGACGGGCAGTATGGTAAAGCAAGTAAAAATTATCATAAAGGGAGCAACCATCAGGTACGCTGCTTTATTTCTTTTTATTTCATGCCATGTCCACTGTGCTTTGGTCATTTCATTCCGTGCCACAGCTTGCTTTTTTTCTTTCTTTTGTGACATGAGTCATTTCTCC
>Ga0180028_1201076_pt1 | contig 9853 bp, 9 predicted proteins | sample BioARNtimezero_FD_135970 | JGI IMG/M metagenome (GOLD analysis project Ga0180028, IMG submission 135970) | Anaerobic biogas reactor microbial communites from Seattle, Washington, USA - Biogas_R1-A RNA time zero (Metagenome Metatranscriptome) | ecosystem: Engineered > Bioreactor > Anaerobic >...
CCCATATAGAAAGTTGGACTTTTATTAAAGAAATTATGTTAAGACTTCAAATCGCAGAGTCCCGAAAGTGGCTCAATTGTTTTTTGTCACTCGTCTATCCCGCAAGTTGCATCAATTGCGGTACCTCTCTCTATGACCACGAGAAATATCTCTGCCTTAAATGCATACACAAACTTCCTGCTACCGGATACGAAATGTATCATGACAACCCCGTTGCCCGTATGTTTTGGGGCAGGGTTCCACTTCGCTTTGCCGTATCCTTCTTTCATTACCGGAAAAACGAAAGCCTCAGGCAACTTATCCGCATGCTCAAATACCATAATGAGCCCCAAATAGGGATAATGCTTGGGAAAATGTCAGGATTGAAGCTGTTAAAATCACCTTATTACGAAAAACCAGACCTGATTATTCCCGTGCCGCTTCACCCTGAAAGACAACGAAAGAGGGGTTACAACCAATGCGAGATGATTGCTGAAGGTCTGTCCGCAGTCCTTCAGGTTCCCATTGAGTCAACTCTATTGTTAAGGGCCAGAAACAACTCATCACAAACGACTCATTCGGGATATGAAAGATGGGAAAATGTAGAGGATGTATTTGCAACTTCAGAAGGAGAGAAATACACAGGAAAGCATCTTTTGATAGTAGATGATGTTGTCACAACGGGAGCCACGATAGAAGCGTGCTGCCAGACACTTTTGAAAGACATTCCGAATATCAGATTAAGTGCTGTCTCATTAGGATATTCGCACCAATAAAACATTATCTTTTTTTCTCTATTATGTTCTTATTTTCTTATTTTTGCCACTATTCAACGACATAGTAATACAATGAGTGACAAAAAAAGAATAAAATCTGCCCTTATTTCGGTTTTTTACAAAGATGGTCTTGACGAGATCGTAAAAATGCTACACAGCCAGGGAGTGGCATTATATTCAACCGGAGGAACCCAATCGTTTATAGAAAGTCTAGGCATCCCGGTATCCAGCGTTGAAAGCCTTACCGGATATCCTTCTATACTTGGAGGAAGGGTTAAGACCCTGCACCCCAACATCTTTGGTGGGATTCTGAATATCAGAGAAGACAAAAAGCACAACGAAGAGATAACAAAATACAACATACCTGAGATCGACCTTGTGATTGTCGATCTTTATCCTTTTGAAGAAACTGTTGCTTCAGGAGCTAGTCACGAAGATATCATTGAAAAGATCGATATAGGTGGCATTTCTCTTATCAGGGCTGCAGCCAAGAATTACAATGATGTCGTAATTGTTTCATCAAGGGATCAATACCCTGCCCTTCTTGAGATACTGAAGGCTGGCAAGGGAGACACCACCCTTAAGGAAAGGGAAGCTTTTGCTGCTGCTGCATTTGCAGTTTCCTCAGGTTATGACAGTGCCATCTTCAACTACTTCAGCAAGGGTGAGCTGCCTTCACTCAGACTTACAGCCAATGGCCGCAAACAACTCCGCTATGGAGAGAACCCTCATCAACAGGGAGCTTACTATGGGGATCTCGATAAAATGTTCGACCAGATTCATGGCAAGGAAATTTCATACAACAATCTACTGGATATAGAAGCTGCCGTAGCGCTGATCTCAGAATTTGATGAGACTACCGTAGCAATTCTTAAGCACAACAACGCCTGCGGACTTGCATCCAGACCTGCTCTGAAGGAAGCATGGGAACTGGCTCTGGCTGCTGATCCGGTGTCGGCCTTTGGAGGGATTATTGTAACCAATGTTCCCGTTGATGCAGAATCAGCAGCTGAAATAGACAAGATATTCTTTGAAGTAATTATTGCTCCGGCGTACGACGAGGCTGCTCTTGAAATCCTAAAGCATAAGAAGAACAGGATAATCCTCATCCAAAAAGAAGCATACAAACCAACGCAGACAGTCCGCGCCCTGCTTAACGGATTCCTGCTTCAGGATGCCGATAGCAAAACGGAGGTGCCAGGGGATCTGAAATGTGTTACCACCAAAGCTCCTACACAGAAAGAAATTGAAGATATGCTCTTTGCCAACAAGATTGTAAAACATTCCAAGTCAAATGCCATAGTTCTCGCGGCAAACAAACAGATGATTGCCAGTGGGGTTGGTCAGACTTCAAGGGTTGATGCCCTTAGGCATTCAATCGAAAAGGCCGGGTCCTTCAATTTTGATCTGAAGGGCGCAGTAATGGCATCCGATGCATTCTTCCCTTTTGCCGACTCTGTTGAGATCGCTCACAAAGCGGGTATCACTGCAGTTATTCAACCAGGTGGGTCAGTACGTGATCAGGAGACAATAGACTTCTGCAACCAACATAATGTTTCGATGGTATTTACCGGATTCCGACACTTTAAACATTAATATCTATTCAAATGGGATTGTTCTCTTTTTTGACACAGGAGTTGGCAATGGACCTTGGTACCGCCAATACCATCATAATATACAATGACAAAATAGTTGTGGACGAACCAAGTATCGTAGCCCTTGACAGACGTTCCGACAAGCTGGTAGCTATTGGTGAGAAAGCAAGGCAGATGCATGGTAAGACTCACGACAATATTTATACTATCAGACCTCTTAGGGACGGGGTTATTGCTGACTTTAATGCAGCAGAGCAGATGATCCGTGGTATGATCAAGATGATCAACAAGGACAAAAAACAGCTATTTACCCCCTCTCTAATCATTTGTGTCTGTATTCCTTCAGGCAGTACGGAAGTTGAGATTCGTGCTGTGCGCGATTCTGCCGAACATGCAGGTGGACGTGAGGTTTATATGATTTATGAACCCATGGCTGCAGCCCTGGGTATCGGTCTGGATGTAGAAGCTCCAGAGGGTCACATGATTGTTGATATCGGTGGTGGTTCTACAGAAATCGCAGTAATATCACTAGGTGGTATTGTTACAAATAAATCCATCCGTATTGCAGGTGATGATCTCACTGCCGATATAATTGAATATATGCGCAGGCAACATAATATCAAGATTGGTGAAAGAACTGCAGAAGAAATCAAGATCAGAGTTGGCTCTGCACTTCCAGAACTTGATGAGCCACCGGCAGATTTCATTGTAAGCGGTCCAAATCAGATGACTGCTCTTCCTATAGAGGTGCCTGTATCATATCAGGAGATTTCCCACTGTCTTGAGAAGTCCATATCAAAGATGGAAACTGCAATACTGAATGCGCTGGAACAAACACCCCCGGAACTATATTCTGACATTGTCAACAAGGGTATCTACCTTGCTGGTGGCGGTGCCTTGCTAAGAGGTCTGGACAAGCGCCTGTCAAACAAGCTTGGCATCCCATTCCATATAGCCGAGAACCCGCTTCATGCAGTTGCAAGAGGTACAGGTATTGCTCTTAAAAACAGGCATAAATTCAACTTCCTCATCAGGTAACAAGCTTTTCAGATTAGCATAATGAGGTAGTTGCCTGCAAATTGTTTCGGAATCATGAGAAACATAATTCGTTTTATAATTAAGTACAATATTGTTTTTCTGTTTCTTTTTTTCGAAACGATAAGCTTTGCCCTGCTTGTCAATTACAACCAATATCATAAGGAGGTTTTTGCAAACTCTTCAAGCACTATTGTTGCCGGGATCATGAAGATCTCCGGCAACTTTAGTGATTACTTCCGGCTAAAAAAAGCCAATGAGGAACTCTCGCGTGAAAATGCATTGTTGAGAACCCAGCTGGAGTCCAATCGTCTTACGATAGACACAACTCTTACTGAAGTTCCCGATTCTCTATCGGGCTACAGCTATATTTACCGCCAGGCAAAGGTTGTCAATAACTCAGTAAACAAGCTTCAAAACTATATAACAATCAACAAAGGGGAGAAGCATGGTATCAAACCTGGGATGGGAGTTATAACGGCTCGCGGGCTGGCTGGTGTGGTCAGACATACATCGGCCAACTATGCAACTGTGATTTCAATACTTAACACAAAACTGAAAGTGTCAGCCAAATTGCGTGAGACCAACCACTTTGGGTCACTGGAATGGGATGGTAAATCGCCTGAATATGTGTATCTGAACGATATCCCTTCCCATGCCCCGATCCATGTTGGTGATGCAGTTGTAACAAGCGGCTTTTCAGCGATATTCCCGGATAATATTCTGATTGGAGTAATAGAAGGATATAAGCTAAACGAAGGAGAAGGGTTTTATGTGATAAAGGTGAAATTATCGACAGACTTTAGAAACCTTACCTATGTGGAGGTAGTCGAAAAACCTGATAAGGAGGAACAACTTGAACTTGAAAACATGACCTACGATGATTGACAATCTGGGAAGATATTTTCTGGGCTTTATAGGCATTATGGCCGTTCAGGTGTTAATCCTCAACAACCTGAATCTGGGGGGCTATATCAACCCTTGGTTGTATGTACTTTTCATTCTGGTTCTCCCTCTGGAGATGCCCAACTGGTTGCTAATGATTACCGGCTTCTTTACCGGATTGATAATTGATATCTTTCTGAATACACCCGGGATGCATGCTTCAGCAACAGTGTTTCTTGCTTTTTTAAGGCCTGCACTTCTGCGTTTTTTTGGACCCCATGACGGCTATGAATCAGGCAGTCTGCCACTGCCGTCCCATCTTGGCTTTGGGTGGTTTTTCAAGTATACGGCACTGGCAGTATTTGCCCATCATCTGTTCCTATCTACAATAGAAGCCTTCTCATTGGGAAACTTTTTTTTCACCCTGCAGAAAAGCATTTTTAGTTCGCTGGCCACTTTAATCACTATATTTATAGTCATCCTGTTCACAGTAAAGGCTGAGCGAAAGTATTAGTATAGATAGGTAAATAAAGACACCAGAAAAATAAACGCTAAGAGGTGATAAGCAACAGGGCCATAATAATAAGAATTTGCTTTATTCTGGTAGGTCTGGTATATATTATCAGACTGTTTATGTTACAGGTTATTGACCCTTCCTATAAGTACTACGCTGAAAACAACACCCAACGCAAGATTACACAATATCCTTCCAGAGGTCTTATCTATGACAGAAACGGTAAACTGCTTGTTTCCAATCAGGCCGTTTATGACATCATGATTGTGCCCCGTGAAGTTGTGTCCTTTGACACACTTGAGTTTAGCAAGGCCCTGGGCCTTCCTGATGAAGAAGTTGTGTCAATGCTTACCGATGTAAAAAAGGCAGTAAGGGCAAATAAGATATCAGCATACAAGCCTTCAGTATTTTACAAGCAGTTGTCGGCTGAACATTTTGCTCACTTTCAGGAAAAACTGCATCTGTTCAAAGGGTTTTATGCCCAACGAAGAACCGTAAGAAAATATGAATACCCCTTCGCTGCTCACGTCTTAGGTTATGTTGCCGAAATCAACGAGAGCATGCTAAAGAAGGATCCATATTACTCAATGGGTGACTATATTGGGATTAGCGGGATAGAAAACAGCTATGAGCAATATCTGAGAGGAAAGAAAGGGGCCAGGTATGTGATGGTCGATGTACACGGGCTTGAGAAAGGACCGATGGGTGGAGGAAGGCTGGACACAGCTGCAGTAGCAGGTAAAAATATCTCTGTTGCTCTGGATGTGGAACTGCAAAAATATGGTGAGGAACTAATGAAGGGTAAGATTGGCAGCATAATAGCCATCGAACCGTCAAGTGGGGAAATACTTACAATGGTTTCAAGTCCGGGTTATGATCCGTCCTTGCTTGTGGGACGGGAACGAAATAGAAACTTCCCGGCATTATCGACCGACAGCCTATATCCACTGCTTAACAGAGCCATTATGTCGGGTTATCCTCCCGGATCAACATTCAAAACCATTATGGGACTTATTGGTTTGCAGGAAGGAGTAATTTCACCATCAACCAGTTTCCCATGCAACCATGGCTTCCATGCCCGAGGAATATCAGTAGGCTGTCACTCCCACAGTTCACCTCTTAGCCTGGCTCCGTCACTTGCAAATTCGTGCAATGCCTATTACTGTTTTACATTAAGATCAGTTCTTGACAATCCGGCCATTGGATCACCTAAGATTGCTCTTGAAAAATGGCGTACATACCTGAAAAATTTTGGCTTTGGTGAAAGACTGGGAAGTGATTTCTTTAACGAAAACCGAGGATTTGTACCCAGTAGTGAGTACTACGACAGAATCTACAATGGAAGCTGGGGTTCTCTGACTGTTATCTCTCTTGGTATAGGACAGGGAGAACTTCTTGTTACCCCCCTGCAAATGGCTAATATGACTGCTGCTATAGCAAACAGAGGATGTTTTTACACCCCTCATGTAATAAAGGAAATAGAAGGGGATTCCATCCCTTCCCGCTTCAACGAAAAACACTTTACAGGGATAGATGCTGAGCATTTTGAACCAATAGTTCATGGGATGTATCTTGCAGTCAATGGCGAGGCGGGCGCTACAGCCCGCATCGCCCGTATTCCTGGCATAGAAGTCTGTGGAAAAACTGGTACGGCGCAAAACCCTCACGGAAAAGATCATGCTATTTTTATAGCCTTTGCCCCCAAGGAAGACCCCAAGATTGCTATTGCAGTATATGTTGAAAATGCCGGCTTCGGAGCATCCACCGCAGCTCCAATAGCAAGTCTGATGATAGAAAGATATCTGAAAGAAAGTATTGATCCTTCACGCAAATGGCTGGAGGACAGAATACTAAATCTGAATCTGATAAATGAGAGGAAGCAGTAGTTCCATAAAATCAATAGACCGCCTGACGGCGCTGTTGTACCTGATACTGATTTGTTTCGGGTGGCTGAATATATTCGCTGCCAATACCGACCCTGACGGAGGTTTTGTATTCGACCTCTCACTCGAGTACATGAAACAGCTGATGTGGATAGGTATCAGCTTCGTAACAATTGGCTTGCTCATGTTGATTGACAGCAAGTTCTTTACTGCCTTTGCCTTTATATTCTACGCAATTACAATATTGATGCTTATTCTTGTAATCTTTTGGGGTGTCGAGGTCAACAGCGCCCATTCATGGTTTAGGATAGGGTCTTTTAGTTTCCAGCCGGTAGAACTTGCAAAAGTTGCAACGGCACTGACAATAGGCAAGATATTAAGTCGCTTTCAGTTCTCCTTTACCCGTATACAGGATTTGGTGGTACTTGTAACAGTCTGGTTGCTTCCGGTAGCTATAATAATCCTTCAAAATGATATGGGTTCAGCCCTTGTATTTTTTTCCCTACTTATAGTATTTTTCAGAGAGGGCATGACGCCTTTGATTCTTTTTTTCGGAATAATGGCTATCGTGATCTTTATCCTAACTCTGCTTATATCAAACCTATATATTGAGTTGCTCCTTGTTGCAGTCTTTTTCATTCTGCTATTCTTGAGAAAACAACGTAAACTCGCACTTATATCACTTGGTATTGCCGCTTTATGTTATGGAATTTGCCAACTAGTATTTCATCTTACAGGAGGGATTGACCACTTTAAGGCCATTCTTGCAGGAATGTCGGCTGCATCCCTATATCTGATCTCAGTCACGGTACTTCGCAGGTACAAGGCAGTAGTATCCAGCCTGATCCTGTTTTGGGGCTCGCTTGCCTTTGCATACTCGTCAGACTATATTTTTGAGAAGATGCTAAGCGATTATCAGAAGTCCCGTATACTGGTAATGTTAGGGCTTAAGCAGGATCCTCTTGGAGCAGGATACAATGTCAATCAATCAAAGATTGCAATAGGCTCAGGCGGTTTTTCAGGAAAAGGTTTCCTGCAGGGAACTCAGACCAAGTTCAACTTTGTTCCGGAGCAGAGTACCGACTTTATCTTTTGCACTGTTGGTGAGGAGTGGGGCTTCCTTGGCACATCTGCCGTGATAATACTCTTTGTTTGCCTGCTCTTAAGGCTTGTAGTGCTAGCCGAAAGGCAACACTCGGCATTTAGCCGGGTATATGGCTATGCTGTGGCATCAATTTTCTTTTTCCACTTACTTGTCAATATTGGAATGACAATTGGCCTGGCTCCTGTAATTGGTATCCCACTTCCCTTTTTTAGCTATGGAGGTTCCTCATTATGGGGTTTTTCAATCCTGCTGTTTATCTTCCTGAAACTAGACACAAACAGAACCGAGTTGCTAAGGTAAAACACTATCCTGGACAATTTTTGTTACCTTTCTATATTGCTTATTACCAGAATTATCCTGGGAGTCTGTCAATAGTAAATTGCATCCTAATATAAATTTCATTTTGTAAGCCCTTGATTTTTTGCTATATTTGTAATTGGAATATTTCTGACCCATGTAATTTCCCTGCCCCGGTCAGAAATCCAAAAGACCTGATTACGCTTATTAAGCGATTCTGTTAAACCCCTTAGTGGGTCTCCTTACTGCCTGCTTATAGTAGGTATAACTGGTTATTACGGCATATTCTTAGATGCGCACACCCTTGGGGTTGTGCTGGCATTGCCATCTCGCTTTTCAGGCATTGTAACGACAACTAAACACCTAAGAATCATGATATATCAAACTTATACCCCTCGCAATTATATGCAGATTGCACAATTGTCAAAGGTTTCTAAAGAAGATCTACATAATATTGATGTTGTATCCCGGGTACTGCCATTCAAGACAAATAATTATGTTGTCAGCGAATTGATTGATTGGGACAACTACCAGAACGATCCAATGTACATACTTAATTTTCCTCAGAAAGGAATGTTAATACCGGAACACTTCACAAGAATCGAGAAATTGATATTGAATGAGGCAGATCCTTCAGTAATAAAAAGTGCTTCCGAAGAAATCAGAAAAGAATTAAACCCTCATCCGGCCGGGCAAGCTCATAATATCCCGGTTTATATGGGAGAAATGATGCAAGGTGTACAGCATAAGTACAATGAAACATTGCTTTTCTTTCCTTCTCAGGGGCAGACCTGCCATGCCTACTGTACTTTCTGCTTCAGATGGCCACAGTTTGTCACTACCGACAGCATCAAGTTTGCCATGAAGGAAATTGAAAACATTATCGGATATATTCGTGAGCATGAGGAGATTACAGACATATTGATAACCGGAGGAGATCCGATGGTTATGAAGGCTTCAGTACTTGACACCTATGTATCTGCTCTGCTGGAAGCAGACTTACCTCATCTTCAAAACATCAGAATCGGAAGCAAAACTCTTTCTTTCTGGCCATACAGATACCTGACGGACCCGGATGCAGAAGAAATACTTGGAGTATTCCGCAAGATAACAGATGCAGGTAAATCTCTATGCTTTATGGCACACTTTAATCATCCACGAGAACTTGAAACTGAAGCCGTAATTAAAGCAATAAAGAAGATAAGGGAAACAGGAGCACAGATTAGAACTCAGTCGCCATTGCTTAAGCATATTAATGCCAAATCTGGTATTTGGGCAACTATGTGGAAGAAGCAGGTACAACTTGGAATGATACCCTACTATATGTTTATTGCAAGGGATACAGGAGCCCAGGAATATTTCGGGGTAAGTCTTGACAGAGCCTGGGATATTTTCAGAAGAGCATATTCAAGTGTCAGCGGCGTTGCTAGAACAGTCAGAGGACCGTCAATGTCATCAAGTCCGGGTAAGATACGTATTGCTGGAGTAACTGATGTAAATGGAGAAAAGGTCTTTGTCCTTGAGTATATTCAGGGAAGGAACAATGACTGGGTAGGCCGTCCCTTCTTTGCGCGCTTTAATAAGAATGCATACTGGCTGGATGATCTTGAACCCGCCTTTGGTGCAGACTCATTCTTCTATGAGGATGAACTGGCAGAGTTATTGCTTAACTAGGCATTCCAGACAATTCAAGACTCAGCCGTAAAAGATAGTGAACCTATACTAACTTGTAAGGAAAATAAAATAAAGAAAGTTCATCAGGAGTTCATATCTGGTATAATAAG
>Ga0180028_1090799_pt1 | contig 9847 bp, 8 predicted proteins | sample BioARNtimezero_FD_135970 | JGI IMG/M metagenome (GOLD analysis project Ga0180028, IMG submission 135970) | Anaerobic biogas reactor microbial communites from Seattle, Washington, USA - Biogas_R1-A RNA time zero (Metagenome Metatranscriptome) | ecosystem: Engineered > Bioreactor > Anaerobic >...
CGCTTAAGCTGCTTCCGCATATAGGCGATGTTCTCATGGGTCCACGTTGCAGGATGGACCCCTCGTTCGATGGCAGCGTTCTCGGCAGGCATACCGAAGGCATCCCAGCCCATGGGGTGAAGTACGTTGAAACCTCGCATGCGCTTATATCTGGCTATCACGTCCCCGATAGAGTAGTTCCTCACATGACCCATGTGGATCCTGCCTGACGGATAGGGAAACATCTCAAGAAGGTAGTATTTCTCTCCCCCTCCGCTCTCCGTTGCCCGATAGAGGCGATTTTGTTCCCAGATTTCCTGCCGTTTCTCTTCGATTATATGTGGTTCATACGAGCGCATACATACCCCTTAACATAATTAGTGATGCAGTCCTCAAAATGGGTTTTATGTCCGGCCTGTCCTTGCGGCAGCCCCCTCCTACCGATCAAGCATCGCCCTGATCCTGAGCCGGAGGGCGTTCAACCGGATAAAACCACCTGCGTCCTTCTGGTCATATACCGCATCCTTGTCGAATGTGGCAAAATCCTGCCGATAGTACGATATGTCGGATTTCCTTCCTACCACTATGCAATTTCCTTTGTACAGCTTCAGCCTCACTGTTCCCGTAACCCCGACCTGGCTTTCGTCGACAAAGGCCTGTAGTGTCTTCATCTCCGGCGAATACCAGAAGCCGTAGTAGATGAGCTCGGAAATCTTGGGGATAAGAGTGTCGCGGAGGTGCATTACCTCCCGATCCATGGTAATCGACTCCATGGCCCTGTGGGCAGCATGAAGGATCGTGCAGCCGGGTGTTTCATATACTCCCCTTGATTTCATCCCTACGAACCGGTTTTCCACCAAGTCGACCCTTCCGACGCCGTTCATGCCCCCGACCTTGTTCAGGTGGATAACAATCGCTGCGGGTGACATGGCCTTCCCGTCTATTCTCACAGGGGTCCCGTTCTCAAAGTCAATCTCTACATACGTGGGCTTGTCCGGCGCCTTCTCAGGAGACACGGTGGTGAGGAACATCTGTTCATCAGGCTCATTCCACGGATCCTCGAGGATGCCGCCCTCGTAGCTTATATGCATGAGGTTCCTGTCCATGCTGTACGGTTTTTTCTTGGTCACCGGCACATCGATCCCGTGCTTTTTGGCGTAATCCATCAGGTCTTCCCGGGACGTGAAGGCCCATTCCCTCCAGGGGGCTATGACCTTGATCGCCGGCTCCATGGCGTAATACGTAAGCTCGAACCTCACCTGGTCATTGCCCTTTCCTGTAGAGCCGTGACAAACGGCGTCAGCTTTTTCAGCCCGAGCGATCTCTATCTGCCGCTTGGCTATCAGGGGCCGCGCAATAGAGGTTCCCATGAGGTATGTTCCCTCGTACACCGCATTGGCCTTGATGGCAAAGAACACGAAATCCCTGGCAAACTCTTCCTTTAAATCATCGATATAAATTTTTGAAGCACCGGTTTTTATGGCCTTTTCCTCAAGGCCCGTGAGCTCTTCTTCCTGCCCCACGTCCGCAGCAAAGGCAACGACTTCACACTGGTATTCATCCAGCAGCCATTTGACTATGATAGATGTGTCAAGTCCTCCTGAATACGCAAGCACCACCTTCTTAATTTTATCCATATGCTTTACCTCCAAAATATCAGCTTATAGCTCACAGAAAAAACGCTTACCGAGGGCCGTCAGCTATAAGCTGTCCTTGATCAGCCACTCCAAAAGTGCCTTCTGAGCGTGCAGCCTGTTCTCTGCCTGGGTGAAGATTACCTCCTGATGCCGCTCAAAAACATCTTCAGAGATCTCTTCATTTCTGTATGCGGGCAGGCAATGCATTACAATTACATCCTTTTTTGAGTGGACGAGCAATACATCGTCCACTCTATAGCCGACAAATGCCTTTTTTCTCTTTTCTTTTTCACCCTCTTGTCCCATGCTCGCCCAGACATCCGTGTTCACCACGTCCGCATCTTTAACCGCTTCGCGGGGATCATTGGTGAAAACGAACTTCTCATTTTTCTTTGCCCGTCCAAGCAGCGTCTTGTCCGGCTCGTAACCGCCAGGGCTTGCCACGGACAGGTTCAATCCGAAAAGGATGGACGCTTCTATCCAGGAGTTGGCCACGTTGTTGCCGTCTCCCACGTAGGCGATCTTCACGTCCCGAAGCGACCCTTTGTGCTCCTGGACCGTGAAAAGATCCGCAAGAATCTGGCAGGGATGGTAGAGGTCCGAAAGCCCGTTGATCACGGGAATGCTTGCCCATCGGGAAAATTCTTCCACGTTCTCCTGGGAGTACGTCCTTATCATGATGGCGTCCGTGTACCGGCTGAGGACCCTTGCCGTGTCCTTGATAGGTTCGCCTCTCCCGATCTGTGTTTCCCCGGGACTGAGAAACATTGTGTTTCCGCCTAACTCACTCATGCCGACTTCGAAGGAAACCCTTGTCCTTGTCGACGCCTTCTCAAAGATCATGGCCAGGTTTCTGTCCTTGAGCGGTTTGTATTCCCGGCGGTTCCTCCTGGCTTCCTTGAGAAAAGCGGTCCGCTCCAGAAGGTAAGCGCCTTCTTCAAGCGTGATGTCGAGAAGTTTTGTAAAATCCCTTTTCAACCCTTTCTCCTCCCATGCTGTTTGTCAAAAACCCCGGCCTTCCAAGGGGCATTCAGGGGCGTTGCGTACGGCAACGATCATCTCTTCTGTGCCTTCTCGAAGATCCTGTCTGCGATCTCAAGGAATATATCGATCTCTTCGCTTCCTATCACGAGGGGCGGTACAAGCCTCAGGATCTTCCCCTTGGTGCAGTTGAGAATCACCCCTTCTTTCAGGAACTCCCTTTGGACTGCGTCACCATCTATGGAGAGCTCAATGCCCCAGATAAGTCCTTTCCCCCTTACGTCCACGATAAAAGGGTATTTCTCCTTGAGAGAGAGAAGGCGGTTCACGAGATGTTTGCCCATTTCTTCGCAGTGCCGTATAACGCCCTCGCCCAAAAGCGTGTTGAGCGTTGCCGTAACTGTTGCCGCAGCAAGAGGATTGCCTCCGAAAGTGGACGCATGTGTTCCCGGCTCAAAGACATCCATGACCTCTTCTTTTCCGACGAGGGCGCCGACAGGAAACCCGTTGCCCAATGCCTTGGCAAGACTCATCAGGTCAGGATCGATCTCGTAGTGCTCATAGGCGAAAAGCTTGCCTGTCCTTCCAACGCCTGTCTGGACCTCATCCAGGATGAGGAGTATGTCCTTCTTCCTTGTCAGGTCACGAAGGGCCTTGATGTACCGCTTGTCCGCCACGTACACACCGCCTTCCGCCTGAATGAGCTCCAGCATGACAGCGCAGGTTTTTTCGCTGATCGCCCCCTCTACGGCAGCCGCATCATTAAACGGGACATATTTGAAACCTTCCACGAGGGGCTCAAAACCCTCCTGGAATTTCCTTTGTCCCGTCGCTGAAAGGGTGCACAAGGTTCTGCCGTGGAAAGAGTTCTCCATGACAATGATCTCGTATCTCCCCTGTCCGTATTTCTTCCACGAATACCGTCTCGCCAGCTTGATTGCGGCCTCGTTCGCCTCTGCTCCGCTATTGCAGAAGAAGACCTTTTGGCCGAAGGAGTGCTCTACAAGCAGTTCCGCGGCCCTTATCTGGGGTTCCATATAGAACAGATTCGAGGCATGAAACAGCTTTCCTGCCTGGGAAATCAATGCCTCGAGCACGTCTTTGTGCACGTGGCCGAGGTTACAGACTGCAATTCCCGCGAGAAGATCCAGGTATCTGTGGCCGTCCATATCCCAAATCCAGCAGCCTTCGCCCTTGGTAACGGCAATGGGGTACCTGTTATAGGTGTTCGCAAGGTACTGCTTCCCCTTTTCAATAAGCGCTTCCTGCATTTACGTTCCTCCCGTTATCTGTGTTCCTATGCCCGAATCCGTAAAAACCTCAAGAAGAATCGCATGGGGAATTCTCCCATCAATGATATGGGTTTCCCTCACGCCACCCTGCAGGGCATCAAGACAACATCCCACCTTCGGTATCATCCCTCCGGACACGGTCTTGCTGTTGATGAGAGCCTCTATGTCCGGTCTCTTCAAAGAGGAAATCAGGTTTCCTTCCTTGTCGAGGACACCTTCCACGTCCGTAAGCAGCACGAGCTTCTCGGCAGACAGGGCCTTCGCGATACTCCCTGCCGCGGTATCTGCATTGACATTATATGAATTCCCGTCCGCACCATACGCAAGCGGTGCAATGACCGGTATGTAGCCGTGCCTGTTAATGTCTCTGATGATGGCAACATCCACATCCACGATCTCGCCGACGAACCCGATTTCCTTGTCCTTGACCTTTTCTGCCACAAGCAATTTTCCGTCTTTGCCGGAAAGCCCTATGGCCTTGCCCCCCATATCATTGATGTTCTTCACGATCTCCTTGTTGATGGAGCCTGAAAGCACCATTTCCACAACCTCGAGGGTCCTGCCGTCCGTGACCCTCAGGCCATCGACGAATTTGGCGGGGATATGCATGTCCGTCAAAAGCCTGTTGATCTTCGGTCCACCGCCGTGGACGATTACCGGGTTAATCCCGACATACTTCAGGAGAACCATGTCCTTTGCGAATTCCCTTTTCAGAGATTCCTCTTCCATGGCGGCCCCGCCGTACTTGATGACAAAGGTGGAGCCGGCAAAGGTCTTTATGTACGGGAGCGCCTCAAGAAGGGTTTTAATCTTTTCACTCATACCATAACCTCACAAGAATTAGCCCACTACAAACCCAAAAGGAACAGAAACGAGGACCGGACGATCATTGCTCGCGGCTCCTTACCCATGAACGCATATCGCTATCGTGCGAATTCAAGCAACACGGTCCACACCAAACACTGCTCCTAGAGAATGTACCTGCTTAAATCATCTTTCTGGAGAAATTCACCCAGTTTTTCCCTCACATACTCCTTCGTAATGACGATAGTCCGCTCATTCATGTCGGGCGCTGAAAAGGATATGTCGTCGAGGAGCTTCTCCATGACCGTGTACAGCCTTCGTGCTCCGATATTCTCGGTCATCTCGTTGACCTTCTGTGCTATGTCGGTGATTTCCTCTATCGCATCCTGCCCGAAGTCGAGCTCAATATTCTCCGTCTCCAGCAAAGCTTTGTATTGCTTTATCAGGGCATTTTCGGGCTCGGTGATGATTCTGTAGAAGTCGTGCTTTGTCAGGGCATCAAGCTCAACCCGAATAGGAAACCTTCCCTGGAGCTCGGGTATCAGGTCGGACGGCTTCGACATGTGGAATGCACCGGCTGCAATGAAAAGTATGTGATCCGTCTTCACCATGCCGTATTTTGTTGTTACGGTGGTCCCTTCTACGATGGGAAGAATGTCCCGCTGAACGCCCTCGCGCGACACGTCAGGGCCGTGGGTCTGGTCGCGGCTTGCGATTTTATCGAGCTCATCCAGGAAGATAATCCCTGACTGCTCAACCCGTTCAATCGCCTCTTTTGTCACCTTGTCCATATCGATCAGCTTTTTGGATTCCTCCTGGATAAGAAGATCGTAAGCCTCTTTTACCCTGATTTTCCTTCTCTTGGTTTTCTTGGGAAGGATATTCCCGAACATGTCCCGTATCTGCATATCCATCTCTTCCAGGCCGGACCCGGAGAAGATTTCTATTATGGGCAGGGCCCGGTCAGGGACTTCAACCTCCACAAAGGTCTCGTCAAACTTTCCGGCCTTGAGGCGAGCCCTCATCTTTTCTCTCGAAGAGTTATCCTCCGGCTCCTCTCCCTCTGCAACCCGTTGTGTCTTTCTTGGCGGCATCAGGATGTCGAGGATCCGCTCCTCCGCCATTACCGATGCCTTTTCTACGACCCGCTCCTGCTCTTCTTTTTTTACCATGTTGATGGAAAGTTCCGTCAGGTCCCGTATCATCGATTCCACGTCCCTTCCCACGTATCCGACCTCTGTGAACTTCGTGGCCTCAATCTTCAGAAAGGGGGCATTCGCGAGTTTTGCAAGCCGTCGTGCTATCTCGGTCTTTCCCACACCGGTGGGGCCGATCATAATAATGTTTTTGGGCGCTATTTCGTCCCGCAATTCTTTGGGCACCATCTGTCTTCTCCACCTGTTTCTCAATGCTATGGAGACGGCCTTTTTTGCCTTATTCTGCCCGATGATGAACCTGTTCAGCTCATCCATGATCTCTTTTGGCTTCAACGTCTTCATCTTACAGCTCCTCTATGACTATGCGGTCGTTCGTATAGATGCAGATCTCCGAAGCGATACGCATGGACTCCCTGGCAACATCAAGGGCCGACAGGTCGGTGTGCTTCACGAGCGCCTGTGCCGCTGCCTGTGCATAAGGACCGCCTGACCCGATTGCGGCGACACCGTCATCGGGCTCTATCACGTCGCCTGTCCCGGAAAGGATAAGGGTGTGTTCGGCGTCGGCAACGATAAGAAGCGCTTCGAGCCTCCTCAGTACCCTGTCCGTCCTCCAGTCCTTCGCAAGCTCAACAGAGGCCCTTGCAATGTTCCCGTTATACTGCTCCAGTTTTTTCTCAAACTTCTCGAAAAGGGTAAAGGCATCGGCAGTAGCACCGGCGAAGCCCGCGAGGCAACGGTCCTGGTAAAGCTTTCGCACCTTTTTCGCCGTATGCTTCATCACCGTCGATCCCATGGTGACCTGCCCGTCACCGGCAATAGCTACCTTCCCTTTATGTCGTACACATAACACAGTTGTCGCTTCCATTTTTACCTTCTTGGGTGGGACTTGTCGTATATCTCCATCAATTTATCCATGGAGACATGGGTATATTTCTGGGTTGTAGAGAGCTTTGCATGACCGAGGAGCTCCTGGATGCTCCGGAGGTCGGCACCGCTGTCCAGCATATGGGTGGCAAAGGAATGGCGTATCCCATGAAGGGCAAGGTCCTTGAACAGTCGTGCCTTGATCTGATGCTTCTTCATTATTCGGAGCAGACCCCTGTATGACAACCGATTTCCCCGGACATTCACGAAAAGGGGACTCTTTGCCGACAAGCGGTCCTTATCTTTTCTGGTCACAAGGTACGCATCGATCGCCTGCTTGGCCTTCTCACCAAAAGGAAGGATCCTTTCCTTCCCGCCTTTTCCTTGAACTTTTACCCACATTCCCTCGACATGGATGTCATTGACGTTGATATCAAGCGCCTCTTGGGCCCTCATCCCTGCCGAGTACATCAACTCAAATATGGCCTTGTTTCGCATGTTGAGCCAACCCTCTGTGGGGAGAAAATCAAGGAAATGGAACATCTCATCAACCGTGTAGAACTTCGGCAGGTGCTTTTCAATCTTCGGATTCTTGATCACCAACGCCGTATTTTCCTCGATATAGCCCTTTTTCTTCATAAACCTGAAAAACACCTTGATCGAAGAAATCTTTCGGGAAAGGGAAGATTTCTTCAGGTTCTTGTAAATACCCACTATGTAAGCCCTGATGGCGTGGTGGTCTACCACATCAAAGGAGCTTTTTTCCACGAAGGCGATGAAATCCTCAACATCTCCTTTGTACGCCCGCTTCGTGTTGTGAGGTGCGCCTTTTTCCGTATCCAGGTATTTGTAGAATTCTCTGGAGACAACCCTCAAGGTGTTTCTATCCATGAGATTCTTATTTTATAATGTTTTTCCAAAAAATCAAGTAGATTCCCCTATCAATCAAAGGGGCTCACGTCGCCCCCTCACCCGGCATGAGCCGTGTGAGCCTCCCCTTCGCGCGACAGAAGTCGCTAGGAAGACCGTAAAGTTCGGGCTCACGTCGCCGCACCCACTCCCGTGGGTACCCGCCCGGCATGAGCCGTGTGAGCCTCCCGCACCCACAAGCAGGTGCCCGGCTCGCAGAAGCTCGCTACATTCCCACGGGCGACATGAGCCCGCGAGAATCTATGAGGGGCAAGAGTCCTCGGTATATCCGGGCTCACCATGTCTCCCGGACCAATCCATTGACCCCTTCGTACACGATCTCCCGCTTGAGGGATTCCTTAACAATGGAGGAGAATACGGCTCTCTTGTCAATCTTCATCGTTGATGTGAATTTGACAAAAAACCTTATTCTTGCCCTGGTACCCACCCACTTGGGTATGGTGGTGTTCAGTTGAATCAGCATCCTTTTCAGGGTCTGCTCGTCAAGAACCCGGAATCTTACGTCTTCAACATCAAGCAGCATGAAATCACCATCCGTGGGGACGAAGACGTTGCAGGCCTTGACGTCCTTATGGAGGATTTTTGTCCTTATGAGCATAAGGAGATAGCGGGAAAGTTTGTCTTCGAGCAGTCGTTTTTGGTTCTCGCTCATGGAATTATATCGCCTGTCCAAATACCGGTCCAGTTCTTCTCCTGTTCCTTTAAGGTCTTCCATGGCAATATAGCCTTGGGCGGCCCCGTGGGGCATCTCCACGTAAAAAGCCCTGGGCACAATCCCGAGACCCATGTAAGCAAGCACCACGTGGGCCCTCCATGCCCTTTCCAGCCTTCGTTTGTCCCGGTATATTTTCCGAATGTGGTCGGTATATCGCTCGATCCGTACCTTTCTGTCCTTTTTGATCAGGCCCACGAAAGCACCGACACCAGAGCCCTCCGTTCCCACCATATAGAAACGATTCCCACGGCGGAGGATCATCGATGTCTCCCTAAAGGCCCGCTCTTTCTTCCTCCTGACCCATCTTGTTTGCAGTCTCACGATGGCTGCCTCCACCTGTCTTCTGACATCCCGTCCCGTGTAGCCTTGGAAGAAGGCATCCCTTTCCTCGTTGTCCATATTATCGTATATCATGGCAAGGGCTTCGGTCAGATTGGCAATTTCATCATCTATGCCGAAAGATCTCTTTATGTGTAATTTGTGGAGATCGACCAGAAAAAGCGTACCGTCAAAAACAATAATATTATTGAGGTGAAGATCGTTGTGCCTTATCCGATGGACCTTTAACATGGAGAGAAGCTTCGCGAGCCGGTCGAGAAGCACTTCTTTTGTTGGAACGTTCGACCCTTTTTGTCCGTCGTGGTCGGACAACGCCGGACGAGAGTGGCCAGGACTTTTCAAAAACTTATCAAAAAAATTTTCGCCGTCAATCCACTCTTGAATTACGTAAGACCCTTTTTTTTGCGATACCGTACCCCAAGGGTTTTGGGGTGGGTATAGCCAGAGAAAGAAGTTTATTGCCCAGCGCATACTCTTTTTTGCCTCTGGGCAGGATCCTGTTCCTTACGAAGCCGGATATCCCTTTTTCACGAAAATATTTAACGAAAAGTCTTTTTTTCTTGTAATCAAGAATAGAATAACCTCTTCTCGAGTCCTCTCCTTTGCTCAGTTTTTGCAACGACTGAAAAAGCCCTGGTCCCTCAACAAACCACGTTACACCATCTAACTCAATTGACATCATCACTTGTTTGCGCCCCTTCGATATGACCGGAGAAATTTCGTGAGGTACCCGAATTTTGTCAATACGGTCGGCTTTATCCTAACGGCGCAAAGGTAATGCTCCCTCGCGAGACGAAAATCACCCGACAGGTATAGGCTCCTGAAAAGCTCCAGATAACGATTTGCTGTAAACTCCGGCCGAAGGTACTCCAACGCTCCACCATAGAAAGGGTCATCCATGATGGCCGAGATAAGCGCCAAGCCCTGCTTTGTAATCTTCTCCATGTCCCTGTGCAGACAACCTGGATGACGAACCTTGACCACCAGCGGGTCAGGCAGAACATAGACCTTCGTAGAGAAAAATACCTTCGCATAGTAGGCTATGTCCTCTCCGTTGGTTATATCCACGGGGAACCTAAATCGTTTGGCCAGTGGGGCGCGAATGAGTGCGGAGCCAAAAGAAAAGCCCCGGATGAGGAGGTCTTC
>Ga0180028_1168527_pt1 | contig 9796 bp, 17 predicted proteins | sample BioARNtimezero_FD_135970 | JGI IMG/M metagenome (GOLD analysis project Ga0180028, IMG submission 135970) | Anaerobic biogas reactor microbial communites from Seattle, Washington, USA - Biogas_R1-A RNA time zero (Metagenome Metatranscriptome) | ecosystem: Engineered > Bioreactor > Anaerobic >...
GACAGACTCGCTGGCGCTGTGGTAGACTCTGTATTTAGCGCTTTGTAGCTCAATAATTTCACGCTGGCAGAGCGAATATGGCCTTCGGTCTGCCGATTGGGTGGGCTCATGCTCATCCATTTTAATTGTTAGGAGTATTGAAATAATGCCAACGATAAACCAGCTTGTCCGCAAGGGACGCAATAAACCTGAGAAGAAGGCGAAGACAGTCGCGCTTCATTTTACGTATAACACCCTGAAGAACAGGCTGATTCGGGGAGACGGATCCCCTCAGAAGCGCGGTGTTTGCGTTCAGGTAAAGACACAGACGCCCAAAAAACCTAATTCCGCGCTCCGGAAAGTAGCGAGGGTCAGGCTCAGTAATACCATGGAAGTTACCGCGTACATACCTGGCGAAGGACATGAACTTCAGGAACATTCCGTCGTCCTTATCAGGGGTGGACGTGTTAAAGATTTACCGGGTGTCCGGTACCACATTGTCAGGGGTACTCTGGATTCGACCGGAGTCAAGGACCGAAAACAGGGCCGAAGCAAATATGGTGCTAAAAGAGCCAAGGCTGCCAAGGAGTAGGAGGAAAAATGTCCCGGCGTAATCGTGCTGTAAAAAGAGAAGTACTGCCTGATGCCAGGTATCATAATCCGACGGTATCCAGGTTAATTAATAGAATAATGCTTGACGGGAAAAAGAGCACCGCCGAGAAGGTTGTCTACGGCGCTCTTGACGTTCTGGAAGAAAAAGAAGGACAGCCTGGTGTTAATATTCTTCAGCAGGCGATACGGAATTCTTCCCCGCAACTGCAGGTGAAATCGAGGCGTATCGGCGGCGCTACCTATCAGGTACCGGTCGATGTCAGCCCGGAACGTAGCCTGACGCTGGCTTTACGCTGGCTCATCGCCTCTGCCCGTGCCCGACAGGGAAAGTCAATGATTGACAAACTGGCGGCGGAACTCGGAGATGCTTCGAAAGGGCAGGGAAACACGGTCAAGAAACGTGATGATACCCACAGAATGGCCGAAGCCAACAGGGCTTTCGCTCATTACCGATGGTAGGGTATCCCTCAACTGGAATGGAATGGTTAAAGAAATTACTGAAAAACAAGCGACAAGGGGTGTAAGTGTGTCCAGGAGTTTTCCTCTGGAAGATATCCGGAATATGGCTTTCATAGCTCACATCGATGCCGGTAAAACTACCGTCACCGAGAGGATACTCTTTTATACCCATCGCACCTATAAAATCGGCGAAACCCATGAAGGTACCGCGGTAATGGACTGGATGGAAGAGGAGAAGGCGCGAGGTATCACGATTTCCTCGGCAGCCACAACCTGTTACTGGAAAGACCATCGTATCAACATTATCGATACTCCGGGCCATGTCGATTTCACCGCTGAAGTAGAACGCAGTTTGCGGGTTCTCGACGGCGGCGTTGTTGTGTTCGATGCCGTTGCCGGCGTTGAAGCACAGTCCGAAACAGTCTGGCGGCAGGCTAACAAGTACCGCGTGCCCCGTATCTGCTTCATTAATAAGATGGACCGGATGGGTGCGAACTTCCAGCGAACCGTTAAGATGATTGTCGATCGTCTTAAAGCGAAACCGATACCGGTTCAGTTACCCCTCGGCAGCGAAGAAAAGTTCCGCGGCGTTCTCGATTTGGTTGAAGAAAAAGCCTGGATAAGTGACGGTAAACCTGAATCGAGTCTGGTGGAAGAAGCTATCCCAGATTCGATGATGGAGCAGTTTCAGGCAGCCCGCCAGGAAATGATTGAAAAAATCGCTGAACTTGACGACGAAATACTCGAGGCGTACCTCGAAGGAAAACCACTGAGTTCGGAAGATCTCAGGAAAGCCATCAGAAAAATTACCGTCAGCAATACCGGCGTACCTGTTCTGTGCGGCACTGCCCTCAGGAATAAAGGTATGGAACGGTTGCTTGACGCGATTGTCGATTATCTGCCTTCTCCGCTGGACGTACCTCCGGTAAACGGGGAAGACTTCGTAGGAAATAAAGTCGAATGTCCGCCCGATGATGATTCGCCGTTTACGGCGCTTGCTTTCAAGGTCGTATCTGACCCGTTCGTCGGAAGGCTGGTATACTTCAGGGTATACTCAGGGAAAATTGAAGCTGGGGCGCAGGTATATAACTCGACGACCCAGAAGAAGGAGCGTATCGGGAGGCTGTTGTTGATGCACGCCAACCGGAGAGAAGAGATAAATGAAGCAGATACCGGCGCGATTATTGCGACGCTGGGTCTGAAAAGTACATTTACCGGCCACACACTGTGTGACCCCTCTCACTCTGTTCTCCTCGAATCAATCAAATTCCCCGAACCCGTCATCACCGTTTCTATTGAACCCAAAACTACCGTTGACCAGGATAAAATGGGCATCGCGCTTCAGAAACTCACCGAAGAAGATCCCACGTTTAAAGTTGTCTATGACCATGAAACCGGAGAAACCGTTATTTCTGGCATGGGTGAGCTTCATCTTGAAGTTATCGTAAACAGGTTGCTCAGCGAATTTAAGGTCGGTGCCAAAGTCGGAAGGCCCAGGGTTGCCTACAAGGAGACGATTACTCAGCCTTCGAGAGCCGAAGGGAAATTCGTTCGTCAGTCCGGCGGACACGGTCAATACGGTCATGTTTGCCTTGAACTCGAGCCCGGTGAAAGCGGTACCGGCCTGGTTTTTGTCAATAATTTGAAGGGCACAGCCATTCCGAGAAACTATATACCCGCTATCGAAGACGGGATACGAGAAGCGATGGCAACCGGCGTTGTGGCCAACTATCCGGTTGTCGATTTGAAAGCGATACTGTATGACGGCAGTTACCATGAAGTAGACTCTTCGGAAATTGCCTTTAAGATGGCAGCTTCCATGGCACTCAAGAGCGCTGTTTCGCGAGGAAAGCCCGTTATACTCCAGCCAATCATGAAAATTGAAGTCATGACACCTGAAAAATTCCTCGGCGAGGTTATCGGTGACTTGAATTCAAGACGCGCCCAGATTGAAACGATTGAAACGTATGTTGATACAACTACCATCCATGCGTTAGTACCTCTGGCAGAGACTTTCGGCTATTCAACCAGTCTCAGGTCACTGACCCAGGGCAGAGCGACGCATTCGATGGAGTTTAATAAGTATCAGGAGCTGCCTGCTGATCAGGTAGCATTACTCACCAATAAAGCAGGATAAGGAAATGCCTAAACAGAAAATTCGTATCAAGATTAAAGGTTTCGACCACAAGCTGGTAGACCAGGCAGCAGAGCAGATTGTTGAAACGGTCGAGCGAACGGGCGCGGTTGTGTCCGGTCCTGTACCTCTGCCTACACGGATTCAGAAGTACAGCGTTATCCGCTCGCCTTTTATCGACAAAGACTCTCAGGAGCAGTTCGAGATTCGGACGCACAAACGTCTGATTGATATCATCGAGACAACCTCGAAGACAATTGATTCCCTGACCGGTCTCAATCTGCCTTCCGGTGTCGAAATTGACATCAAGATATAAATAAAACCAGGATTAATAAGAATGGCACAAGGATTATTAGGGAAAAAGCTGGGTATGACCCAGATATTCACACAAGATGGGAAAACCGAAGCTGTTACCGCTATCGAAGCCGGTCCCTGTACAGTGTTACAGGTAAAGACTGTCGATAAAGAAGGGTATAATGCGGTACAGTACGGCTATGGTAATGCGAAACGGATCACGTCTCCCCGTAAAGGTCAGATGAAGGACATGGGCAGTTTCCGATACCTGCGTGAATTCAGGGTAGAAGATACCTCAGCAATCAACGTTGGTGATACCGTCGATATCAGTCAGTTCGCAGAAGGTGACTTGGTCGATGTAACCGGAATATCAAAGAGTAAAGGATATGCCGGTGTCGTGAAACGTCATGGCTTCAGAGGCGGCCCCAAAACACACGGCCAGTCCGACAGATGGCGAGCCCCCGGCTCTATCGGTGCAACGACCACACCCGGCAGGGTTTGGAAAGGCACGAGGATGGCAGGCCGCCTGGGTGGTGACCGGGTAACCATACGCGGTTGTAAAGTGGTCAAGGCAGACGCCGAACGGAATCTTCTGCTAATCAAGGGAGCGATTCCCGGCAGCAAGAACGGACTCCTTATGATAAGGAAATCACTCAAGGGGAAGAAATAAGTGGAAGTACCAGTTTTAAATAAAAACGGTCAGGAGACTGGGACTATCGTAATAAGTGACTACGTATTCGGCGTAGAACCTAACGAAACGATAGTGCACCAGGCTGTGGTACGGCAGCTGGCGAATGCCCGTCAGGGAACAGCCAGCACCAAAACCAGAAGCGAAGTTGCCGGTTCAACAAAGAAACTCTACCGGCAAAAAGGTACCGGTAACGCCCGGGCAGGGAGTGCAAAATCGGGAACCCGCCGCGGCGGAGGGGCGATATTCGGCCCGAAACCGAGGAATTACCGGCAGTCTATGCCCAGAAAGATGCGCCAGCTGGCGCTTCGATGTGTGCTTTCAGCCAAAGCGAGCGACAAGGAACTCGTCGTGATCGACGAATTTGCTCTCGAACAGCCGTCGACGAAAGAAATGGCAGGAATACTGAATGCGGTTGGTATTGATAAATCGGCGCTCATCGTGACGGCAGAAGTCGAAAGTAACGTCGTCAAGTCAGCCAGAAATATTCCCGGGATGAATATTTCACCGGCAAATCTGCTTAACGTCGTCGATATTCTTGCCGGTAAAAAACTCGTCATGACCGTCGGAGCCGTTCGAAAAGCAGAAGAAATCTGGGGCGAGGAAACCTCGAAGGGAGGAAGCGATGCATCTGTACGAAGTGCTTAGGCGCCCGTTGATAACTGAAAAATCAACCGTCCTCCAGTCAGAAGGTAAATATGCTTTCGAAGTTGCGATGGATGCGAACAAACCCCTCGTGAAACAGGCGGTTGAAAAAGCTTTCAAGGTTGAGGTAACAAAGGTTAACCTTATAAATATGAAAGGTAAAAGCCGGAGACTGGGACGTCGGGAATTACCCGCTCATCCCTGGAAAAAGGCTATAGTAACCCTGAAACCGGGAGACTCGATAGAGTTCTTCGAGGGTTCTTAGAAAAATACCGGCATTTAATCAGGGAGTTAATATAGAGAATGGCGATTAAGGTATATAAGCCGACATCCGCAGGTAGACGCGGTATGACAGGAGCGAGTTTTGAAGAAATCACCCGGTCAAAACCGGAAAAGTCGCTCGTTCTGCCGCTGAAAAAACAGGCAGGCCGCAATAACCAGGGCCGAATGACTGTTCGTCACCGCGGTGGCGGAGCGAAGAGACAACTCCGGATAATCGATTTTAAGAGAGATAAGGTAGGGGTACCCGGCAAGGTTGCATCTATCGAATACGACCCTAACCGTACATCCCGTATCGCGCTCGTCTTCTATGCTGACGGTGACAAACGATACATTCTCGCCCCGATTGGGCTTAAAGTCGGAGATATGGTGAAAACCGGTGAAGATGCTGAAATCAAACCGGGAAACACGCTGCCGATGAGCAAGATTCCTACCGGTACGCTGTTGCATAATATCGAAATGCAGCCCGGTAAAGGCGGACAGATGGTGCGAAGCGCCGGTATGGCTGCACAGATTGTCGCTCAGGAAGGCGATTATGTTCTTCTCAGACTTCCTTCGGGAGAAACGAGGAGAGTGCTCAGCAAATGCATGGCAACCATCGGCCAGGTCGGTAACATGGAGCATCAGGGTATCAAGCTGGGAAAAGCCGGACGAAGCCGATGGCTGGGGATACGGCCGAGCGTCAGAGGCACGGCGATGACCCCGCGTGATCATCCACACGGCGGCGGTGAGGGTAGAAGCCCGATTGGTATGCCCGGACCCAAGACACCCTGGGGCAAACCTGCTCTGGGATATAAAACAAGAAAACCGAAGTCATCGGATAGACTTATTGTGAAGCGTCGCGGACGCAAGTAGAAAATAAAGGGATAAGAATATGTCAAGGTCAACAAAAAAAGGACCGGCAATCGACGAAAAACTTCTGAAGAAGGTTGAAGCGCTGAATCGCTCCGGCAATAAAGCAGTACTCAAAACATGGTCACGCTGGTCGACAATCGTTCCTGATATGGTGGGTCTTACCATTGGAGTCCATGACGGCAGACGCCATGTGCCTGTGCTGGTAACTGAAAACATGGTCGGGCATAAACTTGGTGAATTCGCTCTGACAAGGACGTACCGGGGACACATGTCAAAGTCCGATAAGACCACATCGGTGAAAAAGTAACAAAGGCTGAGGAATAATGGAAGTAACAGCTATTACAAAAAATACTGGAATACCGCCTCGTAAGGCACGGTTACTGGTGGATTTGGTTCGCGGCAAGAAGGTTGAATATGCAATGGATTTGCTGAAATTCTCCCCCTCTCCGTCAGCCAGGATAGTGTCGAAGGTAATTCAGTCCGCAGTTGCGAACGCTGAAACCGTTTATCAAATCGCACCTGAGGATTTGAAAATAATACGAATATATGCAGATGAAGCGCCTACTATGAAGCGATATAGGGCACGATCGAGAGGACGGGTAAGTCCTGTCCTGAAACGTTCAAGTCATATCACCGTAGTCGTCGGAGAACAGGAGAGCTAATGGGTCATAAAGTTCATCCTATAGGATTTAGAATCGGGATAATACGTGACTGGCAGGCCAAATGGTATGCTGATAAGCATTATGCTGAATTTTTGCAAGAGGATATAAAACTACGGGAGAGTATTGAAAGCAGATACGCTGAAGCTGCCATCTCACTTATCGAAGTTGAACGGCAGGCGAACAGGGTTGCAATCACTATTCATACTGCTCGTCCTGGCATCGTTATCGGAAGAGGCGGCCAGAGAGTCGATGAAACAAGAGCTTTCCTGGAAGGACTCATCGGTAAAAAAGTGCAGCTGAATATTCAGGAGATTCAACGACCTGAACTGGATGCACGACTGGTAGCCAAACAGATAGCGGAGCAGATTGAACGCCGCGTAGCGTACAGAAGAGCAATGAAACAGACCATGGCCCGGACGATGCAGGCCGGTGCCAAAGGAATGAGAGTAACCAGTTCAGGCCGGCTTGGCGGAGCTGAAATTGCCCGGCGTTTGATGATGCATGAAGGCCAGGTTCCTCTCCACACTCTGAGAGCAGATATCGATTACGGATTCGTTGAAGCGAAAACAACCATGGGTAGAATCGGTATCAAGGTGTGGATTTACAAGGGCGACATTCTTCCTGAAAAGAAAAAAGATGAAGAACTGGAAGAAGCGATGCTCGAGGCCGCAAATGAAACCGAAGCTGTTTCCGGTGGAGATGAAAAAGCAGGGGTAAATGCTGCTGGTACTGAAGCCGCTGGTGAGGAAAAACCGAAGAAAACAGTTTCACGAACCAGAAAAAAGGCAACTGAAAGCACCGAAGAAACAGCCGAAAAACCGGCTGCAAAAAAGAGGGTGAAGGCTGAAGCAGTCGAAGAACCCGTAACAGAAGCAGAAGCGGAATCTGCAAAAGAAGAGGATGAGTAACAGTGCAACAACCTAAGAGAGTGAAATTCCGTAAAGTACAAAAAGGACGCCGCCGTGGTGCAGCTCACTCAGGCAACACAATCGCTTTCGGCGATTTCGGCCTGCAGGCGCAGGAGGCAGCATGGCTGACCGCGCGACAGATTGAAGCTGCACGACGTGCTATTACTCGTTACATCAGGCGTGGTGGAAATGTGTGGATTCGCATATTCCCCGATAAGCCGGTAACGAAAAAAGCCGCTGAAACCCGAATGGGCTCAGGGAAGGGTTCACCCGACCATTGGGTAGCCGTTGTAAAACCTGGAAGGGTAATCTTCGAAATGACGGGAGTACCGGAGGGTGTGGCGAAAGAGGCTTTACGACTTGCCGGACATAAGCTTCCAATATCGACAAAATTTATGGTCAAGGAAGCAGGTATGGTCGCCGGCAGTGAAAATAAGGCGGGAGAATAACACGAAGTGAAAGCAGAGGAAATTCGGGCGCTTAAACCGGGCGAACTACAAAAAAAGCTTGAAGAAGCTCATAAAGAACTTTTCGATATCAGGTTTCGGATTTCAACCAGACAACTGGTTAATCATAACGAAATGAGAAGAGTTAAAAAAGATATTGCCAGAATGAAGACAGTATTGAGGGAAAAGGAGCTTGAGATAAGGTAAGCTGCCCGTCAGGTAGTAGCCCTCAAGGTAAAGAAGCATGGATAAACAAAAGAAGACCCGTATTGGGCAGGTTATCAGCAATAAAATGGATAAGACTGTAGTGGTTGGTGTCGAAACAGCAAAAAGGCATCCCATTTATCGGAAAACCATTAAGGGAATTATCAAATATAAGGCACACGACGAAGAGAATTCCTGTAATGAAGGCGACACCGTACGAATTGTCGAAACACGGCCTCTCTCCAGAGAAAAGCGATGGAGAGTCAGTGAGATTATAACGCGGAAGGATACTGTAGAGGTAAAACCCGACGAGGTATAGTATTCTGATACGGAATTATAAGGATAAAGCAGGATGATACAGACCAATACAAGACTCAAAGTGGCAGATAATACCGGGGCGCGTCAGATGATGTGCATCGGTGTTCTTGGTGGCACCGGCAAAAAATATGCCCATGTTGGTGATATCATAACGGCATCCGTCAAAAGAGCCATCCCCGGAGGAGCAGTAAAAAAAGGTGATGTTGTCCGGGCAGTCGTGGTAAGGACCGTGTATGCAAAGAAGCGGCCGGACGGTTCGACGATACGGTTCGATGATAATGCAGCCGTTATACTCAACGACAGAAATGAGCCGAGAGGTACACGCATTTTCGGGCCGGTTGCCAGGGAATTGAGAGATAAAAATTTTACCAGGATAATATCACTGGCGCCTGAGGTTCTATAAGTATGAAGATAAGAAAAGACGATAACGTGCTGGTCATAGCCGGCAAAGATAAAGGGAAAAAAGGAAAAGTACGTTATGCCTATCCCAAGGACGGCACGGTACTGGTCGAAGGTGTTAACTTTATTAAGAAAAACACCCGGGCCACCGGGCAGACGAAGCAGGCGGGCATTATCGAACGTGAAGAACCTGTTAATGTGTCTGATGTCATGCTGATTTGCAGTAAATGTAACAAGGCGACACGGGTTGGAAATCAGTATCTGGATGCAGGGAAAAAAGTCAGGGTTTGTAGAGCCTGTCATGAGGTGATTGACTAAATGTCACGGATGAAAGAAAAGTATAAGAACGAGGTAGTCCAGGCGTTGAAAGAGCGCGGTGGCTACAAAAATGTCATGGAAGTGCCGAAGATAACCAAAGTGGTACTGAATATCGGTGTCGGTGAAGCAATCACGAATGCGAAAGCTCTCGAGGCTGCAGAATCAGACCTGGCAGCGATAGCCGGGCAGCATCCGATTACCACGAAGGCTAAAAAATCGATTGCGAACTTCCGCCTTCGTGAAGGAATGCCCATCGGACTGAAGGTTACTCTTCGGGATGAGCGCATGTACGAATTTCTTGATAAGCTCATGAACACGGTGCTGTGCCGAATACGTGAATTTGCAGGCGTCCCCCGTAGTTCATTTGACGGACGTGGAAATTACACGCTGGCGTTTACTGAGCAGACCGTATTTCCGGAAATTGATTACGATAAGATAGATAAAGTAAGAGGACTCGAAATATCTATTGTTACTACCGCTAAGACGGATGAAGAAGGAAGGCAACTGCTTGAGATGATTGGTATGCCTTTCGCTCACGAATAAATTGGAGTAATGAATGGCAAAGAAATCTGAAATCGTAAAATGGATGCGTGAAC
>Ga0180028_1241931_pt1 | contig 9768 bp, 6 predicted proteins | sample BioARNtimezero_FD_135970 | JGI IMG/M metagenome (GOLD analysis project Ga0180028, IMG submission 135970) | Anaerobic biogas reactor microbial communites from Seattle, Washington, USA - Biogas_R1-A RNA time zero (Metagenome Metatranscriptome) | ecosystem: Engineered > Bioreactor > Anaerobic >...
CTTTACTCTATTTCGTTAAAATGGTTGTAGCTTTTTTAAAATTAAATCATTTTAATCTGGTAAAGAAAACATAAAAAAACGAATTTCTGAATAAATTATGCACAGAATTAAATTTTTTGGAATAATTTTAATTAGCATTGTTCTTTTGAACGCAGAAAATCAGAATCTAATTCGTACCAGAATTCTGGAAGTTGGAAAAACTGATACCGGTACTGATGCGGATTTGGTTACTACTGTTTATAATGACGCAGATGGAAAAACTATGCAGGTTAAAACCAGCATAGATGCTTCAAAAGATCTGGTTAACTGTACTTTTTTTGATGAAATTGGAAGAGAGAAATACATCTCCAAGTCGTTTGTTGACGATGAGCATCCGGGCTATTTTCTGCAGGGAGATTTCAATACCATCAATGATTCTACAGGCCAGTTAAGGGGGCAGTATGCTGCTTTTGATGGTCCAGATCCTGATAACGACCCCAATGCATATAATGAAGTGGTTTATTATGAAGATCCTCTTTCCAGAGTTAAAGAATCTGGAGCGTCTGGTGAAGAATACCGGATTGGTGCTCACAGCATAAAATTCTGGTATTTCGGAATTTCAAGAATCGATGTTTCATCAATCAGTGTATATAATGACACCACATTGACAGGAACCGTTTCATTTAAAAATGGATTCATAAAAACCATGGTACCGGTAACCGGTAAAACCGAATCTGACCTGTTGGATGATCTGTATACTCATCTATTAAAGACAGATCCCAATCCATTTGACACCATCACCCATTCACTATCAGTGGTAAAAGATCAGAATGGCAATTTTACTCAGGAAATTTACGATATATTTGGAAGAATAATAGCAACCAGGTCAGATCCAACCTCAAATTCAGATGACGAAATCATTGCAGAGTATGAGTACAATGCTTTAGGTCAACTGATAGCGGAAAAAGCTCCAAAGCACGCTCCTGAAAGTGGCTCACCTAACCAATTAATAGAAAATTCTACGTATGAATATAATCCATTAGGCCAATTGGTTAGAAAAAAACTGCCAGATGGGGCTGTTCAGACCTATGAATATAATGATGCCGGATTGTTGATATTTGAAAAATATTTCCATGATTCAACTCTTATCAGAGAACTAAAATACAGTTATGATAAATTTAAACGGAATACAAAAATTGAAAACTGTATCTCACCTGCAAGCGTTGGTGTGAAGCAATATGAAACAAAGATTTTAATGTTCTATGACAATATCGATAGTCTCTCTTATTCAGCTAAAAAATATGGGATACCAACTGGATTTCTGAAATCATTGAAGAATCTTAAGGGAAGGCTTGTAGCCAGTGTCGGTGTAAATAAACTCAAAGGAAGAGAATACTACGTAACCGATATTATTGATTATGATGATGAGGGTAGAACTTCTAACAAATACAAGATAATACCTGGGCTTCCAATGCAGAAATTGTCTTTTGAATATGATCTGCAGGGGAAGGTAACTGAAGAAACTTTTGAATCTGGTACTGAATCGGTAACAAAAAAGTACCATTACAACTCTTTAGGGATGCTGCAGTATATTGAACATAATGCTGATACCAGTGATACATTAATAACGTATGAATATAACGATCTGGGACAGTTGATATCCAAGAATCTAAAATCAGGTACTGGCCACCAGGTTAGCTTTTCATATAACATTCAGGATCGGTTGACATCGATACAGTCACCGTCTTCCACAGGTTTTTATGAATCTATTTCGTATAGCGGGTCTTATAATGGAAATATAATGAGAACAGATTATAGTTATAAAAACGCCATATTAAAAACATACGACCAGCAATATACATATGATAATGTAAATCGGCTGACAGGTGTATCTTCTTCAGACACATTGTTAAATGCAAACTATTCCTATGATGAGGTGGGGAGATTCAAATCTAAAGAAGAAGGAAGTTCCAATAATGATGATTATCAGTATTATTCAAATGTGAACCGTCTTAGAAAAGCAAAATCCAGTGGTAGTGAATACATTTACAATGAGCATGGCAGTCTGGTAATCGATATAGGGAAAAAAATGGTTATAGAGTATGATTGGAGAGAAATGCCTGTCTTATTCCGGTTTTATGACCGTATACCTGTTTCTTCTGCTGAAATAGGTGCAGATCCAGATGGAACCTATATAATAAATGTTACATCGTGTCCCGGTTGCAATCTTTATGAATATCTGGAGCATCTTCAAAAAAGTTCTTCAATAAGTCTTTTATCCACTGTTACCATGGTATACGATGCTGCAGGAAATCGGGTCTGTAAAATTTCAGGTAATAATTAGGAGCATAAACAATGGTGATAAACCATAACTGGATTAATTCTGTAAAATGGATCAGGTTTCTTGTATTATGGTCTGTAATGGCTTATCAGGTTAATGCTACCATTGCTGTAAATGTATATACCCGCGAAGGTGGAATGTCAGAATCAAATGCATCCAAACCTTATATATATGTTCAGAATACAGGAGATGAAGTACTTACAGATTTTGTTTATTACTATTATTTTCAGACTGAAAATAATCAAACGCCGGTATTGGATATCTACTATTTATCTCAATATGAGAGCGCTGTATTAGAGACAGTTGCATCCGGTTATCGCATCAAGTACACAATTACAGATGCAAATATTGCTCCCGGTGGCATACTTCCAAATTCAGGAGGAAATTCTGTTGCACTTCATTATAATGGATGGACATCATGGGATAAAACAAATGATTTTTCCAATAACCTGAATAATTCATTTCAGCTTAATAACAAGGTAGCAGTTTATGTTGGTGGTGTAAAAGTTTATGGCAGTGAACCGGATACTGCAACAGCTCCCCCATTAGCTCCTGACTCGCTTAGTTTAACAGTAGTATCATGGCAGCGAATTGATCTTTTATGGGTAGACAGTTCGGATAACGAAAGTGGATTTCGAATCGAACGATCAACAAATAATGGTCCATTTGTCGAGATAGGAACCACTGCTGCAAATATAACAAATTATCAGAGTACTGGATTAACTGCTAACACGTTATATTCGTACCGGATAAGAGCGTACAATAATGCCGGAAATTCCGATTACTGTGCAAATGCAACTGCGACAACACACCAGGCGCCAGCAGGATATATAAGCAGGGAAATCTGGACAAATATTGCAGGTGCAACAGTATCTGCCATACCTTTAGACTCTACACCAAATATCATTAATACAATTAATATTCTTGAAACTACATCCAACTATGGTGATAGTTATGGCCAAAGGATAAGAGGCTTTATCACTGCACCAGCAACAGGAGAGTATACCTTCTGGATTGCCAGTGATGACAATTCAGAGTTGTGGCTGTCTACCAATGATCAACCAGCAAGCAAGGTGAAGATCGCCTCTGTTACCGGATATACCAATTCACGGGAATGGAATAAATACTCATCACAGAAGTCAGGTGTTATCAATCTTTCGGAAGGTGCAAAATATTATATAGAAATCTTACACAAGGAAGGTGATCAGAATGATAATCTGGCTGTAGGATGGTTGAAACCTGGCCAAAGTGGATCTGTTCCTTCGGAAGTTGTTCCTGGTACAGTCTTATCACCTTTTTGGTCTGATAGTGCTCCTGCAGCACCCAGTGGATTAATTGCAACTGTAGTTTCCTCTCAGCGTATCGACCTGTCCTGGAGCGATAACTCCAGTAACGAAAGCGGGTTCAGAATAGAACGATCTTCTGGTAGTGGCGTTTTTACAGAGATTGGTATAACGGCTGCCAATGTAACTACTTACCAGAGTACTGGGCTGACAGCAAATACAGCATATTCTTACCGGGTCAGAGCTTATAATGCTGCTGTAAATTCCGATTATTGTACAGTTACAACCGCTACAACACATCTGGCACCTGAAGGATATATAAGCAGGGATATGTGGACAAATGTACCCGGAACTCAGGTTTCTGATATTCCTGTGCATACAACACCGAATCTATCCGACAATGTCTACATGCTTGAAACATCATCAAATAACGGTAATAATTATGGCCAGAGGATAAGAGGGTATATCACAGCACCTGCAACTGGCGAGTATACTTTCTGGATTGCCAGCGATGACAACTCAGAGTTGTGGTTATCTACCAATAACCAGCCATCAAATAAGGTAATAATCGCCTCTGTTACCGGATATACCAATTCACGGGAATGGAATAAATATTCATCACAGACCTCAGGTATTATCAATCTTTTGGAAGGTGTAAAGTATTATATTGAAATTTTGCACAAGGAAGGTGATCAGAGTGATAATCTGGCAGTAGGATGGATAAAGCCTGGGCAAAGCGGGTCTGTACCATCCGAAATTGTTCCAGGAAATGTCTTATCTCCATTCACAGATACTACTATTCCGGATGCACCAGATGGGTTACATGTAAATTCGGTTTACAGTACACAAATCGGCCTTGTTTGGACAGATAATAGTCTGAATGAAACCGGATTCAAAATCGAACGGTCACAGGGGACGGGGACATTTACTGAAATAGCGGTTGTTCCGGCAAATGCTACCACTTTTCTGGACAACGGATTAACTGCTTCCACAGAATACCGTTATAAGGTTTTAGCATATAACAGCAATGGAAATTCAGCATATTCCAATGTTGCAGTCTGCACCACAACCGTATGGATGCCTATAGGTTCTGTCTCTGCTTCTCTTTTAAACTTTGCGATTTATTCCACAGAACAGAGCATTGTTAATGACAGGAGCCTGTTTTCAGGTGGTGGCAATGTGGGTTCCAATGGTTATATAGAGATCGGTGCCAATGCGAATGTGTATGGGAATCTTGTCTCTGCAGGTAATATACAAATACGTTCTAATGCCAAAGTATACGGAAATGTCTCTGCTAATGGAAAGGTTACCATTCAGGATAGTACTGTAACCGTGAGTGGTACCTTACAGGATTCCGGGTCGCATGCTATTATACATTTCCCACTTATTCCACCTGTTACTATTGGTTCAAAGGATACTGTCGTATTATCGGGACAGGTTCTTAACCTTCTTCCAGGAATGTACGATACTTTGATAGTGGAGAGCTTTGGAAAAGTGAAATTCAGCGCAGGAACATACACTTTTAGTACATTAATAGTTCGTCCTGATGCGGAAATTTTATATGAAATTTCTATGTATGATTATCTGGAGATCTTTATCAATAATGAATTTGAGATGTCTGATCGAACCAAAGCGAAATTTGCTGGTACAAACACCTACTCTCCTGCAGTAAGGATATATACCAACGATCCCAATGTAGTCAGGATTGGCACTCATGTACCGATTGCCGGTATTATTTTTGCTCCACAAGCCGAGGTGCAGATTAGTGATGGAGTGCAACTTGATGGAGCAATATATGCCAAAAAAGTTAAGATAGACGCGATAGCAAATCTGGAAAGTGGAGTAGTCAATCCCGATGGGGATTTCGATAATGATTATGTACCCACATTTTCAGAGTATAAACTTCATACTAATCCCAGAGATCCTCTTGATTACACTGCGATTGGAATTCCTGATAATGCTATGATAGATAACACTGTTGGGCAAACTGTCAATTATGATTATTCCATATTCTTTACAGGGTACTCCAGGGCAAACAGTGTTAAGATGACCTATGCTTCTGGGAATTTAACAGATCCCAGCTCACCAGTATTATTTCAGATCCGCAATCTTCCGATCAGCGCCCCAGAGTACAATGAAAGTGATTATATCCCCATCGGCAGATATTTGGAACCGCTTTACAATACTCTGAATAGTGGAGAATCCATCTCTGTGGCAATACCTTTACCCGATAACACTATCCCTGGTACATCATACAAAGTAGCCATTTACAGGAGTGGAGCCTGGGAAGAACTGGATGGCACTATTGGTGATCAGGCGGTATATGCAGATGTTACCGGAGATCTGGGGCCAATGATTCTGATTCAGAAACCATCACAAGCGGTTTACTATTTTGATAATTCGGTTTACTCCAACCAGCAGGTAACCAGAATAGAGATTGATCTGATGATAAAGGTAAGTGTAACAACAGCAAATCCTCCAGGCACATTCACGCTCAACTATACCGATTACTCTGTAGACCCATCCGGAACAAATGAGAGCATTTTTATTAATTTTGAGCGTCTGGAGGACAGTACCCTGGTAGCCAGGGGAGAGTATACTTTCTACGGAAGAGTGGTGGTGAATTCTGCTTCTGTTAACATTTCTTCTCCTGATAGCGTAACATATACAGTATCAAACGTTTTCGATTTGGATAAAGGACAGTCTCTGCTCATCACTAATGAAAAAACCGTATCAGAGATGAAAGGTAATGCCAATATCCCGGACAAGCTGGTATTTTCCTATGGAGGAAATAACCTGGCTTTTGAGTACACAAGTCTCAACGGTGAAGGACAGATACGAAGAGGTTCTGCAGGTAATTATTACTACAATTACTATCTGAAAGATCATCTTGGATCTACCCGAATGGTGATAAATGATGCCGGTGATATTACTGATGCTATAATGTATCAGCCTTACGGGACAATGGAAGAAGTGGCAGGTATCGCTACTCCCGGTGCAGATCCGGAAAGAGAGCGGTTTACAGGGAAAGAATTTGACAGGGAAGGGAAGGATTCGGCAAATGGAGTATCTGGACTGAGTGCGTATTATTTTGGGGCAAGGTTTTTTGATCCGGAGATTGGGATGTGGTTAACATGTGATCCATCTCAACAATTTTGGTCACCATATGGTTACACTGGAAATGGCATAAATTCTATTATTGGTGTAGACCCAGATGGCAGAGATATTGCGGTGTTTTCCCGTCCTGTTTTGGGTTCCAGATGGAATCATCTTACTGCAATCGTTTATAATCGCGCTGGTGGAAAACCTCCAGTTACAATTTCGTTGATTGGAAATCCGCAGGGTGGAAGGCTTCCAAAAATTGAATTTGATAACTTAACAGATTGGGAAGCACTGATATGTGCTGCTGCTGGAGATGTAGGTTATAGAGGTTCAATTCAACAAACTCAAATACTTAGTCAAAATAATACTTATATTGACGAAGAAATAATATTAGCAGCTAAAAGCTATGTGCCTACAATTGAATACCCTATTGCTGGTGGAATTTTCCAGAAGACCGCTTTTAACAGTAATACATTCATGCACCAATTTATGCTGAGTTTTGGGTTCTTGTTGCATACTTTTCACAATGCAGTTCATCAACTTTCTAATATAAACCCTTCCTCAATGGGAAATGTAGGTGTTCAAACGAGTACTGGAGTTGAATGGTTTAATGGAGAGATACCTGCGGGATATACTGGAAATTAAGGTCCAATGATGTATATATGTAAACAGAATAAGTAAGTCATCAATGAAACGTCTTTATATTAGTTTTATATCTTCCTTTTTAGGAGCGTGGGCAATAATCGAGATGTGCTTTTCAGATTACAAATGGTGGTATTGGCAAAATTATGGTGAATGGGTATGGGCTCTGTATGCTATTGTTGTCGCACTACCTTTAAATTTTATTTCTTGCATTATAAGAACATTGGTAACAAAAAATATCTGGTTATACATTGATAACATTATAGCAGCAATATTGCTTTTATCTGCATTTAACAGTTGGTATATATTAGATATCGAAATTCTCGCGCTTTTACAAGCTATTATTGCACTTATAGGAATATTCTTTGTGCCTAAAATTGTTGAGGCTGAGTCCAAAAGAGGCAGGTCGAAGAGGTGCTTTTAGAGCAGCTAAACGGGCAAACAATATTTCCGATGGCAGAACAACCCACAGAGGTTGGAAAAATGTTAACAAACAAGGGATAAATAGATTGTCTTCTTACATTTGCAATGAACAGTAAATGTTGTTAAGAATTACTGGAAAATTTGATGATCCTGATATTCAGATTGATTTCATATATGACAAATATAAGCTTGAGGCTAATGTTAAAAGAGTAATTGAGGGTATTGTAGGTAAATGACTTAAGAATTGGAAGTTTATTTATATAATAAAGGAGAATTATCTTGAAAACTACTTATCAAATTTTGTTAACTATAATTGCTTCAAGTATTATGATACTTCTATTCCAATCGCTTTTCCCAAAACCCAAAATAGCCTATATCGATTCAGGCAAACTATTGATTGCATTTTCAGAATCTGCAAAAATACAGAATGAACTTAAAACTGAGGATGAAAAATGGCAGGCTGATCTGAAAAAATTACAGGATTCTCTAAAAGTGTCAATTGATGACATGTCTAAAGAATACGATAATGCAACTCCAGCCAGGAAAAAAGAGTTGCAGGATAATCTTTCAGCACGAAACCAGCAGATAAATAACTTCCGTCAGGCCAATATCCGCAAAATGGACGAGATGCGGCAGAAAAAGATGTCTGGTGTGGTTGAAAAAATCAATATTTTTGTTGCAGAGTATGGCAAGAAAAATCATTACAGCGTAATTCTGGGCACTGGTCCTGGTGGAAACATCATCTTTGGTAATCAAGCTTATGATATTACAGATGAAGTTGCTGCAGGATTAAATGAACGATACAAATGAGTATGTTTCCAAAAGGAGTTTCTGTTTATTTCAAATTGTATCTCTGTTTTTTAATGTTACTGTTGGTTGTAAATTGTGAAAAAACACTGAATAGTAACGAATATGTTGAATATTTTAATAAAAACAGGATGAAATTCTCAAAAGTAGTTGAAAGAAATGGAATATCAGCTATCTTTACCTGTCATCCTCCTGAACTATTTGTTGCACAAACTTTGAATTTCGATACCACAGTTAATGGTAATGAAATAAAAGAAAAATATTCCAGATCCATAGTAGTGATGTTAACCATTAAACCTGTGTCCGTTGACAATAAAAAATGGATCGGCTTATCCAATGATTTAAAGGAATTTCAGACTGGAAAAGAAAAAAATGCATTCCTTGTTAATGGAAAAGATACAATATATCCTGTTGACTACAAAGTTGAAAGTGGCTGGAATCCAGACAATGAAAGCTGTTCTATAATATTTGCCTTTAATAAGGAAAATGTCAACAGCAAAAGAGAATGCAATTTTGTAATAAGGAACATAATTTCTGAAATAGGTACTGTTGAAGTTCCACTAAAAGATATTAACAAGTGGAGAATAAGATTAAGGGGATAGGATGAAGTTCAATTTAAACATATTTGCCTGCAGTTTATTTATGATGTGTCTTCTGTCAGTGACAGAAGCAGCTCTCACCAATGGCCCTACACAACAGGAATACAATTCATTTGAATCTGCAGATGGAACCGATATGGTACAGTTGCAAACAGGAGATTTTGTACATACAATAAATCTTGGTACAGTCGGAAGCCCATGTGGTTTGGGATATCCTGTTACTTTGAGTTACCATGCAGGAATACGTAACAACGAGGAAGCTACTTGGGTAGGACTGGGATGGGCTTTGAATGTCGGGGCAATAAACCGATTGATGCAGGGATTTCCAGATGATTTAAATGGTGAACAGGCAATGAGCTATGTTCACCATGAGGGTGAAACTGGACATGATAATTATGTGGGTTTTAATTTTTCAGTTTATGGTTTAGGTTTTGGATTAACATTTGGGGCAAGACATGTGAATGGAAAGGGACGCGAAAGTCTTGGGCTATTGTCAATTTCTGAAAGCATGGGTCCGTTTTCTGTAACAGTTCCAAGTGGCAATTCTGACGTAGTATATTCATTAAACTTAGGACTGTTTACAATAAGCAGC
>Ga0180028_1088282_pt1 | contig 9734 bp, 3 predicted proteins | sample BioARNtimezero_FD_135970 | JGI IMG/M metagenome (GOLD analysis project Ga0180028, IMG submission 135970) | Anaerobic biogas reactor microbial communites from Seattle, Washington, USA - Biogas_R1-A RNA time zero (Metagenome Metatranscriptome) | ecosystem: Engineered > Bioreactor > Anaerobic >...
TGGAAATTTGCCCTCTGTATTCCTGATTATGAATTATCGACGCAGATTTCAAGGTCTGTATTGCCCGAAAAGGTTGATATGGGCGACGCAATATACAACCTGAAACGGTCAGCAGCTTTTATCGAGGCGCTTCGTTCAGAAGACACCGAGCTTATGAGGTTTGCATTGAACGATAGGCTGCATCAGCCATATAGAAGCAGGTTAATAACAGGGTTTGACCACATAAAAGAGCGCCTTACCGACCAGGAGCATATAATTGGCACTGTTATTAGCGGCGCAGGTCCGAGCATTCTTGTTATATACGAGAAAAATATGGACTTTGAAGATGTTAAAACAATTCTTCATGCGGCATGGCATGAAATTGGTGTCAGATCAGTGATTAAAAATATTAACATTGATACAACTGGAGCTGTAATTACTAAAAGTTCGTAGCTTTGCTCATTGCAAAATGAGCTTAATATAGAAAAACTGGGGTTTATCAGCCCCAGTTTTCTTTCTGTATTTTCTGTTTTTCAGGTTATTCTTCCGAATCTTCATCAGAAAAATCATCTACGTTTTCTTCAAAGGTATTATCCTCTGTTTCTTCTTCGTAGACTTCTTCGCCTGGCTGCATATCCTCGTCAACCGAGAAGTCTGGAGAACCAAACATGCCTTCTATTTCTTCAAGGATTGCAGAAGGCTTGCGAGCGCCTGCCTTGCTGAGGCGTCTTTTTCTTTCTTCTTCCTCCTTGTCTTCAGAAGCGAATGTAAGGTGGTAATAACCTGTACCGGCAGGTATCAGCCTACCAATGATGACGTTTTCCTTCAAGCCTCTTAACTGGTCTTTCTTACCTTCCACAGCGGCTTCTGTCAGGATTCTTGTTGTTTCCTGGAAGCTTGCCGCAGAAATGAAGCTTTCCGTATTCAAGCTTGCCTTCGTTATACCAAGAAGAACAGGTGTATAAAGCGCTGGTTGGCTTTCAGAGTCGAGTTCCTTCACTCTGACGTTTTCCTGTTCAACCATATTCGATTCAGTTATTTCACCCGGCAAGAGCTTAGTGCTGCCTGAATCTTCGATTTTTACCTTTTTGGTCATCTGTCTTACGATGATTTCGATATGCTTATCGGCAATTTCTACACCCTGTGATCTATATACCCTCTGAACTTCGTCCAGCAGGTATTTTTGAACGGCTGTAACTCCGCTAAGCCTGATGACATCGTGCGGGTTGAGCGGTCCGCCGGTTAATGGCTGACCTTTAACGATTTTTTGCTTATCCTGTACGATGATATTTGAGTCTACGGGAACTTTTATTTCATAACGTCCCGAATTTTCAGTCTGCAGATATAATCTGACAATATCTTCTTCGTACTCGAGTTCGGCAACACCGTCGTCTTCCGCAAGAATTGCGCTTTCTTTAGGTTTTCTTCCCTCAAGAAGCTCTTCAACTCTCGGAAGACCTTGAACAATGTCTCCAGTCTTTTGACGTTCAAAAATGAGTGTTGCAAGCATATCGCCACGCTGTACAAGCCCCTCATTTTCGACAAGAAGCTGTGTACCCTGGCTAATGAGGTATGGGCGTGCTTTGTGAATTGTAAGCGTTTTCCCTTTTATTTCTATCACTTTGCCTGATACAGCAGCCTTTTCGCCACTTTCTGTAATTACCTGGTCAACACTGATTAAGTTGCCTGCTTTCACAATCGAATCAGTTTTAATTGATATAGTTTCATAGGAATCAGGAGTAATAAGGAAAATTCGCCTTATATCCTTTTCATCTTCCGATTTTTTCAGGCTGACCTGAGCTTCGTTTTTAACAAGAACCTGTGTCTTGGAGATTGGTGTTTTAGGTGCGATAACCTGACCTGATTCAACAAGGAGTTCAGTTTGCAGAGAGGTTTTTTCTCTTGAAGCTGCATCTGTTTCTCTCCTTACGATAAGGTTTTCAAGCACAACCAGCTTGAGATTTTGCTCTTCCGGTGCTGCTTCGGCTGGATAAAGTTCGACCTGTCCTTTAAGGTGGCTGAGGTAGCCGTTCATTTCCAATACAAGACTGGTTCTGGTCAAATTTGCGCCTTCAAGGTTGCGAATCCTTGAACCATCTCTGTACTGAAGCTGAGTTATTGGCACTATGTTGATAAGGTCGCTTTCTGTAGATTCAAACTTAATGTTCACCTGCTTAGGAGCAATATCATACTCCTCAATTGGGCGAATAAGAAGTTCTACAGGTCTGCCTTCCGGTGTTTCGTCGAATTCTTCCGCATCTTCGCCAAGTTCGTAATCAGATTCGTAGTTGATAAAGTTGATTATGCTCTTTTGTTTTGCTTTGACACCTTTTGTAATTTCAGTGCCTTTTTCGACAATTTCATTATCTTCAACTTTAAGAGTATTGATATCATCAACTTTTACGAGCTCGCCAGGACGAATGATGATTTCCTGAATGATGTTGTTGTTTTCCTTGATTTCGACAATACCGTCAATATGAGTTGTTATATCCTTGACAACTTCGGTTCCGGCTTCAACGTATGTTCCGCTTTCAACCATCTTTAGCGATGAATCTTTGCTTACCTGATGGATTTCTTCAGGAATGAACACAACTTTGCCGGGTTTTGTTATTATCTGGTTTTCATCAACTTCGATGCCGGCATAGCGAAGTTCGCCGCTGGTTGTAACCTTATATTCGTCGTCAATCAGCTCTGCAATGACCATACCGTTTTCAACGATTGTATCTTCAGGTGATTTTACAATGTATGTTTCATTGGCTTCGTCCACAACCCATAGGTTTTCTTTCTTTGTTGTCTCAAGCCGTGCATTTTCAGGAGTTAAGGATGCAATAACAATCGTAATTTCCTTACCTCCGACAATTTTCTTTATAGTCTTTCCTTTAATTGTGGTTTCTTCAATTTCAAGGTCGGTCGGAATTCTTACTTCACCGCCATGATCGCTTAATGTGGTGGTTTCAGCAATGATTTCGCCAGGTTTTACGTTTTGTCCGTCTTTTACAAGAATGGTTGAGTTGCCGGGCAAGCCATAAACATCACCGGCAAGTACCCATATCTTTCCGCCTCTGTTAGCGGTTCTGCTTATGTTACCTTGTCTATCACGTTTTTCATCGACGCTAAATCCGTCAAAATGAATTTTTCCGCCAACATCAGAGGTAATATCCTTGGTTGCCTTTTCTGTCAGCCTTCCCGTGCCGTCAATCATACTTGGTTCAAATTCGGCAATAACCTGATCTTTTTCGACCTTATCACCTTTGTGAACAAAAACGGTAGAAGTATGAGGGATAGTATATGTATGCTTTTTGCCTTTATTATCCTCAATTTCCAGCTTTGTTTCTCTTACGGCAACATTTACGATATTACCGTGTCTTGTTCTGAATTCACGAGTAATAATCTCGTTCAAAACTTTACCTTCCGTCTTGGAATGTATTTGACGAACGCTGCCCGCACCTCTAAATACGCCGCCTGTATGGAACGTTCTCATCGTAAGCTGTGTTCCAGGCTCACCGATACTTTGTGCGGCTATAATACCGATGGCTTCGCCAACATCAACGACTCTATTGTGTGTAAGAGCCCATCCATAACACTTCTGGCAAATGCCATATTCGGTGTTGCAACCTAAAGGTGAGCGTATTTTAACCTTTTTAAGGTCAAGCTCCTTGATTTTGCTTACGTCTTCATCGTTTAATGTGGTGTTTTTCTCGATAATTACGTTGCCTTCGGCATCTTTAATATCTTCTGCGACTGTTCTTCCGAGAAGTCGGTCAGCTAACGCAACGATTTCTCGTTCAGCGTCTCTAATTCCCTCGATTTCGATATAATTCTCAGTTCCGCAGTCTTTTTCACGAATGATAACGTCCTGTGCAACGTCAACAAGTCTTCTTGTCAGATAACCCGAGTCGGCAGTTTTAAGCGCCGTGTCAACAAGCCCTTTTCTTGCACCGTAACTTGAAATAATGTATTCGGTAACGCTAAGACCTTCTGTAAAGTTCGATTTAATAGGAAGGTCAATGATTTGTCCCTGTGCGTCAGCCATCAATCCACGCATCCCCACCAGCTGGCTTACCTGGCTGATGTTACCTCTTGCGCCTGAGAACGCCATCATATAAACAGGATTTGTTCTTGAAAAGTTTTCAACAACGCCTTGCGTCAACCTTTCAGTTGTTTCACTCCACGTGTCGATAACCTTTGTATATCTTTCTACTTCAGTGATTTCACCTTTTAAATAACGCTGGAAAGACTTTTCGATTTCTTTTTCGGCTTGAGCAAGAAGACCTTTCTTTTTTTCCGGTATTTGAAGGTCATCAATCGAAATTGTAACGCCAGCCTTTGTTGCATATTTGTAACCCAGATTCTTCAACGAATCAGCGAGAAATGCGGTTTTTGATGTGCCATAGTCGTGATAAATTTTTGCCAACAATTTGTTGAGCGTCTTTTTATCAACAACTTTATTTATAAATTCAGGTGTTTTTTTTGGATTTTTCGACATTACAGTGCTCATAAACTTTATATTTCCTCTTACATTTTATTAATTACAACTGTTAAATTAGGACATTATTGCTTCTCTAAGGGTTCTGTTAAAAATGATTCTTCCTGGAGTGGTAAGGACTTTTTCTCCGTTCTCATCTCTGACATTAACTTTAGAATGCAATCTTAATATTCCTGCTTCGAGGGCAGTTATTACATCATCAAAGTTGTAGAAGTTTCTTACCGGTTCGCCTTCAACATCTTTATCCAGCGTCAGGTAATAAATGCCAAGAACCATATCCTGTGTAGGTGTGATACAAGGTTTTCCGGTCGCCGGCAGTAAGATGTTGTTCGGAGCTAACATCAACATTCTGGCTTCGGTTTGTGCTTCTACAGAAAGAGGCACGTGTACAGCCATCTGGTCGCCGTCAAAGTCAGCGTTGAATGCTGAACATACCAGAGGATGAAGCTGGATTGCCCTACCCTCGACCAGTACAGGTTCAAATGCCTGAATGCCCAGCCTGTGCAGGGTTGGTGCACGGTTGAGCATAACCGGATGTCCTTTGATTACTTCTTCAAGCGCATCCCATACAACGCTTTCTGAACGTTCTATCTTCTTTTTGGCTGATTTAATGTTCTGCACAACGCCTCTTTCAATCAGTTTATTGACGACGAACGGCTTAAATAGTTCAACCGCCATTTCTTTCGGTAATCCGCACTGATTGAGCTTAAGCTGAGGACCAACTACAATAACGCTTCTTCCTGAGTAGTCAACCCTCTTACCGAGCAGGTTCTGTCTGAAACGTCCCTGCTTACCTTCAATAATGTTGCTCAATGATTTAAGAGGTCTGTTATTTGGGCCAATTACAGTTCTGCCGCGTCTGCCGTTATCTATCAAGGCATCAACAGCTTCCTGCAACATTCTTTTTTCGTTTCTTACGATGATTTCAGGCGCTCCCATTTCAATTAAGCGCAGTAAGCGGTTATTTCTGTTAATAACCCTTCTGTATAAGTCGTTAAGGTCGCTTGTTGCGAATCTTCCACCGTCGAGCTGAACCATAGGTCTGAGGTCAGGCGGCGTTACAGGCAATACATCCATAATCATCCACGTTGGGCTGGTATTGCTTGCTACAAGCGCTTCCATGAGTCTCAAACGTTTGATGATTTTGGCTTTTTTCTGTATTGAACTGCCTGCTGCTTCAAGTTCTTCTCTGAGCTGTTCAATCATTTCGTTCATGTTGATTTCAGCGAGCAAGATTTTTATTGCTTCTGCGCCGATACCTACTTCCAAGCCCGATTCTTCATTTTCCAGAATGTAGTCTTCATACTCTTCTTCGGAAATCAACTGTCCTTTTTTGTATGGAGACTCACCGCCGTTAAGCACTATGTAGTTATTAAAATAAATAACCTGCTCAAGGTCTTTGAGTGTCATATCAAGGATTAAGCCCAGATAACTCGGGATTCCTTTAAGGAACCATATATGAGAAACAGGTGCAGCAAGGTTAATATGCCCCATTCTATGGCGTCTGACCTTACTGTCAGTAACTTCAACGCCGCAACGTTCGCATATAATCCCTTTATGCCTTACTCTTTTATATTTTCCGCAATAGCATTCCCAGTCCTTTGAAGGTCCGAAGATTCTTTCGCAGAATAGCCCGTCTCTTTCAGGCTTTAATGTTCTGTAGTTGATTGTTTCAGGTTTGCTAACCTCGCCAAATGACCATTTCAGGATTCTTTCGGGTGATGCAATTCCTATTCTTATATAATCAAAATAATCTATGCTGGTAGACAACGTTATTCTCCCTTTTTCTATAACTGCTTATACTGAAATTCGTCTCTCACTTATTCTTTCATGCTTCCAGGTGTCTGGAAAAAGTTAATGTTGAGCAATTCGGAGTCGATATCGCTGAGAGTTCTTTTTGGCATTGACTTTTTAATCTCATCGGTATCGCTCATTAAGTCAACTTCCTGACCACCACGTTTTGCGACGGTGATATCAAGTCCTATACTTTGTAATTCACGTACAAGAACCTTGAATGATTCAGGAATACCAGGTCTTTGGAGGTTTTCGCCCTTTACGATAGACTCATAAGCGCGACTTCTTCCATTGACGTCATCCGACTTAATTGTCAACATTTCCTGTAATGTATATGCAGCGCCGTATGCTTCAAGCGCCCATACTTCCATTTCTCCGAAGCGCTGACCGCCGAATTGTGCCTTACCGCCCAGAGGTTGTTGTGTTACAAGGCTGTAAGGACCTGTGCTTCTTGCGTGAATCTTGTCATCAACGAGGTGAACAAGCTTCAATATATATGATAATCCAACAGATACAGGGTTTTCAAACGGTTCGCCCGTTCTTCCGTCATATAAAGTTATTTTCCCTGTCGGTGCTACCCATTTGAATCCTGTTTTTTCTATACCTTTTAGGAGTTCTTCTGTTGTAGCCTTTTCTGATGCCAGTTCTCCGCATCTTTCATCGAATGCAGAAATTTCATAGTGGTTTCCGGTCAAATATGCCGCTAATCCAAGAAGGTTTTCATACGTCTGACCAACGTTCATACGGCTCGGTACGCCCAGAGGATTCAGGACTATATCAAGCGGAGTGCCATCAGGAAGGAATGGCATGTCTTCTTTCGGAAGAACTTTGGAAATAATACCTTTATTTCCGTGCCTTCCAGCCATTTTGTCCCCGACTCTAATGCGTCGTTTCTGAGCGATATAAACCCTGATTACGGTATTGGCGCCAGGAGGCAGCTCGTCGCCTTTTTCTCTGTCAAATACTTTAACATCAAGGACCCTACCGCCTTCACCGTGGGGAACACGCAAGCTGTTGTCCTTCACGTCTCTTGCTTTTTCAGCAAATATTGCCCTTAAAAGCTTTTCTTCCGGCGGATGTTCAGATTCGCCTTTCGGTGTAATCTTTCCGACAAGAATATCATCAGGATAGACACGTGCGCCTATTCTTACAATACCTCTTTCATCAAGGTGTCTTAAGCTGTCCTCGCTTACGTTAGGTATTTCTCTGGTGATTTCTTCAGGACCAAGCTTAGTTGTACGTGCATCTATTTCTAATTTTTCAATGTGAATACTTGTAAATACGTCGTCATGGACGAGCCTGTCGCTTATCAATATTGCGTCTTCAAAGTTGTAGCCTTCCCAGGGCATAAATCCGACAAGCACGTTTTTGCCAAGTGCAAGCTCACCTGCGTCTGTAGAGGCGCCATCAGCAATTGGGTCGCCTTTTTCGACTTTTGTGCCGACATCTACTAATGGTTTCTGGTTCAAACAGGTGTCCTGGTTGCTTCTCATGAATTTTATAAGCGGATAATGGTGAAGTTTTCCTGCATTATCCCTAATTCTGATTTCATCTCCGCTTACATATTCCACAACACCATCTTCCTGCGTTGTTATAACCATGCCGGAGTCAACAGCAGCTCTTCTTTCAAGCCCTGTCCCAACTCTGGGTCTTTCAGTTTTCATGAGAGGAACAGCCTGACGTTGCATGTTAGATCCCATCAAAGCTCTGTTTGCGTCGTCGTGTTCAATGAATGGGATTAATGACGTACCCACTGAAATTATCTGAATTGGAGATACGCCTATGTAGTCAACCTTATCCGACCTACCCATTGTAAATTCGCTCTTATAACGGACAGGAACAAACTCAGGCACTATCTTTCCACTTTCATCAACCGGAACATCACCAGGTGCAACCCTGAATTCTTCTTCTTCGTCTGCACTCAGGTAATGAACCTCGTCAAACTGCACAATTCCGTTCTTTACCGCATAGTATGGTGTTTCAATAAATCCATAGTCATTAACACGTGCAAATGTACTTAAGCTGCCGATAAGACCTGCATTAGGACCTTCAGGAGTTTCTACCGGGCATATTCTACCGTAATGGCTGGGGTGAATATCCCTGACAGCAAAGCCTGCACGTTCTCTCGCAAGCCCACCAGGCCCAAGAGCCGATAATCTTCTTTTATGAGTAAGCTCAGCAAGTGGGTTTGTCTGGTCCATGAACTGTGAAAGCTGTGATGAACCAAAGAACTCCTTGATTGCTGCCACTAATGGCTTAGTGTTGAGCAGGTTTATCGGAGTAAGAGTGTCAGAATCCTGAAGCGTCATCCTTTCCCTTACGATTCTTTCCAGCCTTGTCAGACCAATCCTGAACTGATTCTGAAGCAGTTCGCCGATTGACCTGATACGCCTGTTTCCTAAGTGGTCAATATCGTCAATGATGCCTTCGTCGAATGTAAGGTTAATCAGGTATTCTATTGCTGCTACGATATCCTGTACGGTCAATGTTCTTCTTGTTTCAGACAGGTTAAGCCCTAATTTCTTGTTTAACTTGTAACGACCGACTCTTCCAAGATCATAACGCTTTTCATCAAAGAAGCGGCTGTCAATAATCGACTTACCGCCGCTTGCGCTGGCAGGGTCGCCAGGTCTAAGCTTTTTGTAAACTTCGATAAGCGCTTCTTCGGTGGTTGCAGTGGTATCTTTATCAATCGTCTTCTTGAGGAAGTCAAAATGTCTGAACATCGACTCCATCTCATTAACGCCAATTCCCAGCGCTTTCAGGAACGTGGTCGCCAAGATCTTTCTGTTTTTGTCAATTTTTACATAGATTACGTCGTTAACGTCTGTTTCTATCTTTAGCCATGCGCCTCTGTTAGGTATCAAAGTCGCATTATATAAGCGTTTCCCGGTTGCTGCAACGTCTCTTTTATAGTAAATGCCAGGAGATCTAACAATTTGGCTGACAATAACCCTTTCTGCACCGTTAACAATGAAAGTACCTTTCTCTGTCATCATTGGGATGTCGCCAATATAGACTTCTTGTTCCTTGATTTCGCCGGTATCACGGTTAACAAGCCTCATAAGAATATATAATTTCTTTGTATAGCTTGCGTCATGCAGCCTTGATTCTTCTATTGTGTATTTCGGATCGTCAAACCTGTAGTTTGGCAGGAAATGCAATTCCAGCCTGCCTGTATAGTCTTTAATCGGTGAAAACGACAGTAGTTCTTCCTTTAATCCTTCTTTAAGGAACCATTCAAACGACTTCTTCTGTATTTCAATCAAATCAGGCATCTGATCTAATGATGCAGCTGTCAGTTTCCCCGGAACAACACGCTCTTTATGTTTTGTAACCATTACTTACCTCACCTAATTTATGCTACTCGTTCTCATAAAAAATTAAACCTTTCAACTACCAAAGTTGAAAGTATTCATGTATTAATTATTTTTTTAATTATCTTTTTCAATGGAATCTAGCGCTTAATTCTAAA